>OQWI01001358.1_pt1 | contig 10658 bp, 7 predicted proteins | sample 1691551 | NCBI WGS metagenome assembly OQWI01 (sample SAMN03418259, study PRJEB22391) | human gut metagenome | biome: human-gut; feature: organic feature; material: feces | host: Homo sapiens | place: Tanzania | collected 2013-01
ATTCTGCTGATTTTACTGAAATACTGTCTCAAAGCGAAGCATCAGTTTAATCAGAATAATCCGTATTCATTTATTATTGAATACAGATTCTGCTGATTTTACTGAAATACTGTCTCAAAGCGAAGCATCAGTTTAATCAGATAAATCCGTATTCATTTTTTTGAATATTGATTTTTCTGATTTTACTGAAATACTGTCTCAAAGCGAAGCATCAGTTTAGTCAGATAAATCCGTATTCATTTATTATTGAATACAGATTCCCCGCAGCAATCAATTATACAAACTCTATTATTAATAATGAAGATTTGTATTCGACTTGATGCTGCGGAGGCCGGAGACCTCCGCTACTATATAAAAAACCACCCAACCCTTACAGATGTAAGGATTGGGCGGACCGGAGATGTCTTGTGCTTTTATTTGAATATCACAAAACTACAAATTGATAGGATATATTTCTCTTTTATGCTGTGCGCAAAGTAGGGAAATGGTATTTACCATATTACTTCTTTACAACCTTAACAGCTTTACCGTTCTTAACAACAATGTTAACGCCACGCTGCAACTTGTCAGTACGAACACCGTTGAGCTGATAGATACCGTCAGCACCCTCGCCAAACTCGTCAGCATTGATACCGTTGATACCAGTAGCAGTCTTATCGAGAGTTACCTTGAGTGTGATGTCCTCTGAATAGTAGGTATCATCACCAGTACCGTTAATCTCACCAACAGTAATTTCAGAACCATCAACAAATGTATTGTCTGCAATAACCTTTACACTGCAAAGAGTACCCTTGTTCAATGCAAACTTGTTGTCCAATGACAATGGATCACCGAAGATGATGATAGACTGACGTTTTGGGTTGTAAATAACGTTGTGCTTAGGACAAGCAGTACCAGCCTGCTCTGAATCCTCTACTACACTAAGACCCTGTGGCAACTTAACTCTTAAACCAGTATTGTTGATATAACCCTTTGGCAAATCAAGGTTAAAGGTAAGAGTCTGCTCCTCACCGACCTTGATAGCTGGCAATTCGGCAGTTACAAACATCTGGTTGTCTGTACTAACAACTTTAGCAACGAAGTCGGCTGGCTTGAAAATAGGAGCGTCGTCGTCGCCCATAGAAATGTCTGTAGAAGTAAGACGGATTTCCTTTGCGCCAGTGTATGTAGGAGCAACATTTACCTCAAAAGTAAAGATGTCACCCTTGCCTGCAGGGAGATACTTCTTAATAGTGTAAGCAGCCAAATAAGCACCATTAGCATGTACGTAATCCTGAGAAAGAGATACATTGTACAACTTTGTGCGTTCTGTTGTGTTTACAACAAAGTTCTCACTACCTGGTTCTTTTGCTACGAAAGAAAGTCCCTCAGGAAGAACAATCTTGGTCTCGATAGTAGCAACCTCTTCATCGTTATCGAATCCGATAGCCATAGTCGCTTTTTCGCCCGGCTTCAAGAATGTAACATTCTTCAATGTTAGTCCTCCTGCCATAGCGTTTGCACTTGCTATAAGAAGCATTGCAAAAGCGAAAAGGCAGCTATATAGTCTTTTTTGTTTCATAATTTTATCAGTTTATTCATTTAACATCTATAATGGGGATGCTCTTATGAGCATTCCCCAATATGAATTTTTTTAGTGATTTTTCTTGTACTCAGCATACTTAGACATGAATGCATCGAATGTCTTGCTGTCAAGAGTTGTTTCGAAGTTATCAGCAGCCTGCTTGAAGTCCTTACCGTCGATTGCACCATCACCGTTAAGGTCGAGCTTACCACCGTTAGCCTCTTCGGCAGCCTTCTTGAGAATGTCGGCAACCTTACCAGCCAACTCGTCAAGACTTGCGATGAAGCCATCCTTATTAGCGCTGATAGTATTGTTCTTAACTGCAACGTCAATAGAAGACTTGAGGTTAGTGAACTGGCTGTCAACATCGTCAAGTGATGCACTTGCTTCAGCCTTAATTTCAGCCTCATAAGCCTCGATAGTCTTACGAGCGTCAGCAATTACCTTTTCTACCTCAGTAACCTTAGCGCTTACGATAGGAGCAGCAGCCTCGTTAGCCTTGAATGTAGGATAGTTCTGGATCTTGAACATATCTGCATCGTATTCGTCAAGTACCTTCTTGATCTCAGCTTCCTTCTGGCTTGCTGTGAGGCAAGACTCCTCAAGAGTTGTAAGAGCACCAGCGAGCTTGGTGTTAGCCTTATTGAGGGCATCCTTAACATCGAAGTGATCCTTAGCCTCAACCTTGTTCTCCTTCTCCCAGTCGTTAACTGTCATCTGGAGAGTAGTCTCGTCCTTCTTAGCGAAGTTCCAATCTACCTTCTTGTTGTAGATAGTAGCATACTGAGTTGTGTATGACTCCAACTCACCGTCGAGAGTTTCAACAGCTGGCTTAACCTTGGCAAGAATTTCGCGGATAGCTCCAACCTTATTGGCAAGGATGTTCTCCTTAAACTTCTCCTCAGTGCCGTCAAATGCAGCAAGGCGTGCAATCTCATCCTCTGCAGTCTTGATGAAGCCGTCGCCTACCCAAGTCTGAGTTCCATCCGCGTTGGTAACTTGCTTCTTAGCCTGGATAAGGTCGTAAGCTTCGATAAATGCGGCAACAGCCTCGTTGCTCATCTTCTCGTTCTTATCACCTGGCTTAACGTTCCACTTAGCGTCAGAGATAAGGTCCTTGGCGTTCTCTACGTCAACATCTGTGAGGTATTCGTTAGCTGCTGCATTAGCCTTAAGAGCTGCGTCAACTATTTCGTCATATACCTTATCAGCAACAACCTTAACCTGGTTCAGGTAGTCAGCCTCAACGTCCTCTGTGATACGATAGAGGTTCTTGTTAGCCTCGTAGTGTGCGCCAAATTCAGCATCAGACTCCTTCTGGATATTTGCTGTCTTCTCGTCAACAAGCTTCTGAACCTTCTCTATCATCTCATCAAGACCATTGATTTCGCTGAAGAGAGTATTGAGGTTAGCCTTCAAGTCGTCAGAAGCCTTCTTTGTTGCGTCAAGAACCATCCAGTTCTTAATCCAACCAACATAATCGTTGTAATCCTTGCGAACATCCTCTATAGCATCATTGATACGGTTCTGTGCTTCGAGGTTGTGATCGTTGATTTCCTTCTTCTGAGCGTTAAGGGTCTTTTCCCAAATCTTCTTAACATCACCATTCAACTTATTGATTTGATCAACGAAGTTAGCATAGTCGGTCTGTACAGTAGTGAATTGTGAATTCTTGAAATCCTTGTTAATCTTGTCCAGATTATTCTGCTGTGCCGAGAACTTCTTCTGGTAATCAAGTTTTGTTTCAGGCTCGTTCTCATACTTTGCAGAAACCTCATAAGCATACTTTGTCAAGTTCTTCTGAGCCTCTTCAATCTTAGCGGTGAGATCAGCCTTTGCCTTATTTACCAATTCTGTGTAGAAACCATCAAGCTTAGTGTTTACACCAGCAATATTTGTAACGAATATAGTGTATTGGTCTTCGCTATACATATAGCGATTATCAGCCTGCTTAACCTCGTTCTGCATGCTTACAATCTGCTCCTTAAGCAAGGTGTAGTCATTGTCCTGATCCAACTCGAATGGCTTACCAGCCTTAAGAGCAGCCTCAACCTTCTCTACCTTAGTAGAAAGATCGTTGATAGACTTCAAGTTGTCACGCTCGAATATAGCGCGAGCAATAACATTGTCAAGCTTCTCGCCTACCTCTGTGTACAACTGAACGAAGTAAGCCTTATCGTTGGTCTCAAAAGCGTTAGGGAACTTGCTGAGCTCGGCAATAGCCTCGTTCTTGATAGTTACATTAACCTCCTTCTTGAGGTTGTCCCACTCACCCTTAAGCCAAGTTGTCTTAAAGTTGCCAAGGTTTATCTTAGTAACATTACCGTTCTTGTCTGTAGTTGCGGTAAAGTCATGTGTAAACAAAGGCTTGTTGTTGATTGCCTTTCCACCGTTAGCATTCCATTCTGCAATAGTTGCTGTTCCGTTAGCCTTAGTAAGTTTGTCAAGAGCCTTCTTTGCTTCGGCTCCAATAATTTCATTGAACAACTTGTATGTTTCTTTTGCTTTTGCTACAGCGTCCTTGGCATCCTTAACAGCGCCATATCCATATTCTTCAGAAACTTTGGTAGTGCTGTTCAGTTTAGCGATGAGCGTAGTCTTAACCTCGTCTGTTACACCATTTGCTTCCTTCTTTTCTGCGAGTTCAGCCTTAACAGCCTGAACCTTCTCACCTGCCTTACTGATAGCCTCCTGTACCTTTGTATAGAAGTCTTCATATGTAACGTACTTGGCAACAGCAGCGATAGCCTTACCCATTTCGTCGTAAGCCTTATCTATTTCAGCTTGGATAGCACGAGTGTTGCTTGACTCAACAAAAATCTTTGTCACAGCAGCATTCTCAGCAAGAGTAATTGTCAAGTTGCCGTCAGATGTAACAGCATACTTGCCATTTTCATTCTTTGTCAGTTCTACACCACCTAAACTTACGGTGATGTCTCCCGTTGCAGTCAAGGTAATTTCGTCACCGCTTGTTACAGGAAGGGTGAATGCCTTGCTCTCCTCATTGAATTGAAGTGAAGAACCTTCTTCTTTTGCATTAGCAACAGGGTTTGCGAAGTTGAAGTCGTTAGCCATAGCTGTTCCTGCAACAGCAGACATGGCAGCCATCAAAGTCAAGATTTTTTTCATAATCTTTAATTTTTTATTTGTTATTACTTTAGTTTGTTTTGCAGGATAGAAGAGCCAATTTAGTTTTCACATTCTTTGGAGAACGTGGAAAATATACCCTTGTCAATTTGCCCTTTGTCTCCTTCTGTTTGCAAAATTCGTTAAGTTTTTTGAATTGACATATACTCTAAAGTTCGTTTTTCGTGAAATATACGACTTTTTTCGCGAAGTAAACGTTTGCTTGATATAGCTCAATTATCTTGACTATCGTCTTATATATATAAGGTGTAGCTATTACACTAAAGGAAAAATGAATAAAAATGTTCGATATTTTGGCAATTCACGCAAAATTATCATTTATTCACGTAATTTTAACAGGTAAATATGCTTTATTTAAAAATATATTCGTAATTTTACAACGACAAACTAAAATCTGACTATTATTATGAAATTGAAGCTATACAATCGTGACGAAATATTCCTGGTAAATCTTGATACGGTACTATATTTTAAGGCAGAAGACCATTATACCAGTGTCTACTATGCAAAAGATACTAAGCAGTTTCTTCCATTCGGGCTCTCGCAGCTTGAGGAGGCTATAAAGAATAAGACAAACTGTAGTGAATCTTTCGTCAGAGCAGGGCGTAGCCATTTGCTCAATTTTGAAAAGGTGGTGCATGTTAGCGTGGCTAAGGAAACGGTAACAATGTACGATAATGTTGATACATTCGTGACGGTACACGTGTCGCGCAGTGTAGTTAAGGATCTTGCCAAGGCTATGAAAGATGGCGAGTCTAAAGGCAATCTTGTAGGGGGGGGGAATTTCCATAAGCCCTTTACTGGTTTAGATTTCATATTCTAAGGAAACTTATTTACAATGACATAAGTCAAATCTGTTCGTGAGAATAGACTCATAAAATCAACTTTTTCATTATAGAAAGGAACAGCAGAATAGTTTTTGTATTGACAATTTGAAAAAATCAATTTTTTTTCATTTAAGACAAGAAAGTCCGGACACTTAAGGCTGGTGTGAGAACCTGAAGAGCGGTAAGACAGCACGGGTTGATTTTGAGCTTGCTATGGATTTTGTGTTGACTTATTCGATGTGGACGGAATGATAAAGACTGGCAGTAAAAAACATATAAGTAATGGTAAAACATCATATATATAAGAGAGGTGTGCTGATGTGCGCTTCTCTTTTTTTCGGCTTGGTGGCTACAGCCCAAGTCTTTCAGGCAGAGTCTGTGTCTTCAGCCTGGCATGTCGTGAGGGAGAATGCTCAGAAAACATTTCCCAAGACGGTGGCTGCTGGCAACTATAGTGGTATCACGCATCTGCATGACGACATCTATGCTGTGGTGAGCGATAAATCCGACAGCGCCTTGTTCTTCAAATTTCGCATACAGTTGAATCCTCTGTCGGGAGAGTTGGAGCACGTCGAGAACCTGGGCTTCAGTGAGACGGTTCGTGAGAAAGGGTTAGACCACGAGGCGATAGCCCGAGTGTCTGATTCTACTCTTGTTACAGTCAGCGAGGGCTTGTTCCGTTTTGCTTTTCGTGTGGGCGAGTCGGTGGATGTCAGGAAGCAGAAGCCGGCAGACTTTGTTTGGTCATCGACTCATTCTCTTTCCGATTTTCATCCCAATTATGGCTATGAGTCACTTGCCTATGATTCTGTGCGTCATCTTCTGTGGAGCATTTCTGAAAGTACCTTGCGTAATGACGGCGAGTCTGCATCATGGCAGAATGGAGAAGCCAACAGGTTGCGCCTGTTTGCTTTCGACTGGAGCGAGCATTCCGACACTTCTTCCATATTTGGTTCCGTCAGGCATCCTATAGCAGTTTCATACGCTTACCGGATGGATGCGCCTGCGATTCGCAAGCGGCCTCAGACCTATGCCATGGGAGTGAGCGAGTTGTGTGTGCTTCCTGATGGACAGCTTCTCGTTTTGGAGCGTGAGGTGTATGTGCCCAAGTCCAAGATAGGTGCTTCCTGCCAATGCAAGCTTTATCTCGTCAATCCTGCCGAGGAACAGGTCTTCCCTATGTCGGCTTCGTTTGCCAGTGATGACGTTCCTTATGTCAGGAAGACTTTGCTTACTCAGTGGTCAACCCGTCTTACCCTTCTCGGACGTTCCTTTGCCAATTATGAAGGGATGTGTCTTGGTCCGCAACTGGCTGATGGCTCTCAGGTGCTTATTCTTCTGTCCGATTCTCAAGACCAGTATGCCGGTGTCTTGAAAGACTGGTTTAAGACAATCGTATTGTCCAAATAGGACTTTTTGGCTCAAACCAAAGATGAATCCGTAAACAAACAAAAAAGAGAGGTGTGCCGATAACGGTTACACCTCTCTTCGCTTTAACTCTCTAATTTGTTTAAACGTTTCGCATATTTCTATTTTAGTTTTGATACATCTACTTATTTGCTTTTCCTGCTTGTTTATTTATATTTGTTTTATCTGCGTCCACCGAAAGAGCCGCCGCCATGATTGGATGAGCCTCCACGGTTACCGCCGAAAGATCCGCCTCTGCTTGAGTTGCCGAAAGAACGGTTAGAACTGCCGGAACTGTTGCCGAAAGAGCGGCTTGGACTGCTTGAACTACTTCCGAATGAGCGGTTGTAATCTCTTGCACCGCTTCCGAAAGAGCGGTTAGGAGTGCTCGAGGGTGTTCCGAAAGAACGGTTGTTGTCTCTTGAACTGTTGCCGAAAGAGCGGTTAGGTGTGCTCGATGGATTACCGAAAGTACGGTTGTTGTTTCTTGAAGCATTACCGAATGAGCGGTTGTTTCCTGTCTGGCGATCGCGTGTCACGGTGGTGCGTGTGCTGCTTTGGCGTGTCATGTTGCCGAAACTCTGTCCTCGTCCGTAGTCTCCACGGTTGAATCCGTCTCTCATTCCCATTCTTGGTCCGCCATCAGGATGTGGTCTGCCATAAGTACGTCCGCTGTACCAGCTTCTTCCTCCGTTCCTGTGCCAGCTGTGTCCGCCTCTGTATACGGTGTAGAAGTGAGGGCGTCCGAAGAAGAAGTAGTCTCGGCGAGGGTATCTTGCGTAGATGCCGAAATGCCAGTAGCCTCCGTTCCAGTAGAGTGGGCGATAAAAGTAAGTGGCATTCAGGAAGGCTCTGTATTGCCAGTCGAGGAGAATGTAGCTCAAGTCGGCGTTGCGCTGTCTCCAGTATGCTCCATACAGGTCGTCGTAAGTGTTTACCCCCATGAGGTAATCCAGGTTCACTTCGTATGCAGCCTCATATTGGTCGTCGGTAAGATTCAACTCGTATGCCATCTTATCGGTCAGAAAGAGAGCCTGCTGGCGAGCCTGCTCATAACTCATGGCCGATGCGGTAGAAACTGTCATTGTGAACAGTGTCACCATAGCTAATATAAACTTCTTCATAATCGTATCGTTTTAAAGAGTTGTTGTTTCTTGTTCTTTTTGTTTTACGTTGCAAAGATAGGTCAAAATGCTGGTCGAAGAAAAGGTTTTTCCCTAAATGGGCAGGGGAAAATCCCTAAACCACCGTCTTATGGCATAAAAATGGGTCAGAAATCAATGAAAACTTGCCTTTTGCTTGGCTGAAAGTAAACTTTTTCCTAATTTTGCAAAACATATTAATCTTTACCCGATTTTAGATATCTCAAGAGGATGAATAAAATACACCTTATTATATTAGCGGCAGCTGCGATGCTGCCTCTTTCGGTTCGTGTACAGTATGCCTGGCAGGATGGTGCCGAGGCGGGAAAGCTCGACCTTGGCAAAGACGTTCGTTATCAAGTCGAGATGCAGGGGTCTTTCTCGCATGGCAAGACGCCGTTGTGGCTCAATGCCAACAAGTATGGCCTCTCTTCGCTTTCGTCGACCAATGGTTATCTGCGAGGCAGTCTTGTTCGCCCCTTGTCTCTCGACTCTGCACGCCGATGGGGAATAGGTTATGGTGCCGATGTGGCTGTTCCGCTTCATTACACCAGTCATGTGGTGGTGCAGCAAGCCTTTGTTGAGGCTCGCTGGTTGCATGGTGTACTGAGTGTGGGAGCCAAGGAATATCCTTTGGAACTGAAGAACCAGACCTTGAGCAGCGGCAGTCAGACATTGGGTATCAACGCCCGTCCTGTGCCACAGGTCCGGTTGGCATTGCCCGAATATTGGACTATTCCTGCCTTCGGACGCTGGTTACAGCTGAAGGGACATGTGGCCTTTGGTATGATGACCGACGACAACTGGCAGAAAGACTTCACCCAGCGTCGCACCAAGTATGCCGAGCATGTACTCTATCACAGTAAGGCTGGTTTCCTGCGTATCGGCAACGAGGATCGTTTCTGTCCCTGGAGCCTTGAGCTGGGGTTAGAGATGGCTGCAGAGTTTGGTGGCAATGTCTATCATCGTGGAGCCAATGGCGAGATGGTGCAGATACCTACGGGCAAGGGCTTTAAGGATTTCCTTCATGCCTTCATACCCAGTGGTGCTGATGCCACTGATGGAGCCTATGCCAATGTGGAGGGAAACCATTTGGGCAGCTGGCTGATGCGTTTCAACTACAAGGCCGACACCTGGCATATCGGTGTTTATGCCGATCATTTCTTCGAGGATCACAGTCAGATGTTTTTCCTCGACTACGACGGTTATGGCGAGGGTGAGGAATGGCAGGACCGCAAGAAGAACAGATACTACCGTTATAAGTTGAAGGACATCATGCTGGGTGCCGAACTGAATCTTCCTCACGGCACATGGCTTCGCAATGTGGTGTTCGAGTATCTCTATACCAAGTATCAGAGCGGACCTTTCAATCACGACCATACGATGAACATCCCCGACCACCTGGCAGGAATGGACGACTATTATAATCACGGCAACTATCCAGGCTGGCAGCATTGGGGACAGGTGATAGGCAATCCGCTCTACCGTTCGCCTATCTATAATGAGAATGGCGACCTCTATGTGCACGACAACCGCTTCGTAGCCTTCCATCTTGGTTTCGACGGACAGCCAACTTCCCGTCTGGGTTATCGCGTGCTGGCCACCTACCAGAAAGGCTGGGGAACCTATCAGGAGCCCTTCACCAAGCCCCATCACAATGTGAGCTTCCTTGCCGAGGCCAACTATCGCTTTGCTCATGGCTGGCATGCCAAGGGCGGTTATGCCATGGACTTCGGCAGCGATCAGATGTTGGGTCATAATGCAGGTTTCCAGCTCACCGTGGGCAAGTCGGGCATACTGGATTTTGGTAAAAAGAAGAAGTAACGAATGGATAGAAATAACAGCATGACAAAGAACAATCAAAAACAAAATATGAAGTCGAATACGCAACGACAGCATCCTATTGCTGCTCTTGGTGTGGCAGCAGTGGCAGGACTGCTGATGGCGTTGGGCTCACTTTCCTCATGTACTCTCGAGTCGAGTGACAATGGCGATCTTGATGGCTATTGGCACCTTGAGAGCATTGATACCTTGGCAACTGGCAAGACGGGCGATTATTCCAACCGTCGTTTCTTCTGGGGCATAGAGCACCGACTCATCAGTGTGTCTGATATCGACCGCGAAGGAAGACTGGGTTATTATTTCCGCTTCGAGCAGACTGGCGACAGCCTTTTCTTGGGCAAGGCCTATAAGAACAACTGGCACCAGGACAATGGCGAGGATGGTGGCGATATTCCCGTCGACGATGTAGAGCCTTTGCGCTATTATGGTGTCAACGAGTTGGAGGAGCATTTTGCCAAAGAGGCTCTTAGTGGAAGCAGAATGATACTTCGCTCCAAGACCCTCCGTCTGAAGTTCAAGAAGTTCTAATCATTGAATTTTTGCTGGTTTACAAAGTAAAAGTTCTTTTTAGCCTTTGAAAGTTCCGTTCATAGCCTTTGAAAGTTTCGTTCAGAGCCTTTGAATGTCCGTTCAAAGCCTTTGAATGTCCGTTCAGAGCCTTTGAATGTCCGTTCAAAGGCTTTGAACAGAGATTTAATGCCTTTTGAATAGAAATTTAATACCTTTTGA
>OQWI01001359.1_pt1 | contig 10656 bp, 8 predicted proteins | sample 1691551 | NCBI WGS metagenome assembly OQWI01 (sample SAMN03418259, study PRJEB22391) | human gut metagenome | biome: human-gut; feature: organic feature; material: feces | host: Homo sapiens | place: Tanzania | collected 2013-01
CCTCGCGTGCGGAATACCGTCTGTTGCTGCGTCAGGATAATGCGGATTTGCGCCTGACGGAAAAGGGCAGAGAGATTGGTTTGGTTGATGATAAGCGTTACGGTATTTTCACCGAAAAGCGCAGTGCGTTGGAGCGCACAGTGAGCGAGCTGGGCAAGCAGAATATTTCTCCCAGTGCGGAAAACAATGCCAAGCTGGAGGCTATGGGTACGGCACCGCTGCGCAGTGGCAGCAGTCTTTTGGATTTGCTGCGCCGCAAGGAGGTTACCTACAGCAAGCTGCAGCAGGCCTTCGGTTTGCCGGAGCTGGCACCGCAGGTGGCGGAGCAGGCTGAGATTTTCGCCAAGTATGAGGGCTATATTACGAAACAGCGTCAGGAGGTTGAGCGCTTTATGAAGCTGGAAAACAAGCGCCTGCCTGATGATATAGATTATCGTGCGATTAAGGAGCTTTCCAGCGAGGCCGCTGAAAAGCTGGACAAGGTACGTCCGGCGAATATCGGTCAGGCATCGCGTATCAGCGGTGTTTCGCCTGCTGATATCAGCGTGCTGATGATTGCGCTGGAGCTGAAGCGCCGAAAGGAGCAGGAAGAATGACCTTTGCAGAAATTTTAGCCGAAAAGGGTGCGGAGGCCGGTTTGAGCTTTACGCCGCTGCAGCTGGAGCAGTTCAGCCGTTATTACGAGTTGCTGGTAGAAACCAATAAGGTGATGAACCTTACCGCTATTACCGAGCCTGAGGATGTTGCCGTAAAGCATATGGTAGACAGCCTGCTGGCCTACGAGGTGGAGATGGCCGGCAAAACCTTGGCAGACGTGGGCACGGGCGCCGGCTTTCCCGGTGTGCCGCTGAAAATCTACTGCCCCGAGCTGAAGGTGACACTGATTGATTCACTGGGCAAGCGCCTGCGCTTTTTGCAGCAGGTGATTGAGGAGCTGGGGCTGAAGGGCATCCGCTGCGAGCATTTGCGTGCCGAGGATGCGGGACGTGATAAAAAGCACCGCGAAAAATATGATTATGTAACGGCGCGCGCTGTGGCACGTTTGAGCGTGCTGAGCGAATACTGCCTGCCGCTGGCTAAGAAGGGCGGTCAGTTTATCGCTTTGAAGGGCAGCAAGTTTGCAGAGGAAATTACCGAGGGCGAGGCTGCGGTAAAAATCCTCGGTGGCAAAATTATCAGTGCAGAGCCTGTAAAATTACCCGGTCTTGACGATGGACGTGCTATAATAAAGATAGCTAAAATCAAAACAACACCGGCGCAGTACCCGCGTAAGGCAGGTACGCCGGAAAAACAGCCCTTAGGCGCTAGATAGGGGGAAGCAAATGTTAGTAGATGATGGATTTTCGGTATTAGATACAGATTGCGGTATTATCGGCGACCGTAAGGCCGTCAATGAGGTGAAGGTTGTAAAGGTACCCATCGGGCAGATTTTCCCTAACCCGTATCAGCCACGCAAAAGCTTTGACGAGGCAGCCTTAGAGGAGCTGTCTGCTTCCATCGCCCAATACGGCGTGCTGCAGCCTCTTTTGGTATCGCCGGCGGAGGACGGCCGTTATCTGCTGATTGCAGGTGAGCGCCGCTTGCGTGCTTCCCGTATGGCGAAGCTGACGGAGGTACCTGTTATTATCAGCGATTATACCACCCAACAGATTGCGGAAATCGCGCTGATTGAAAACCTGCAGCGGGAGGACCTGCACTTTTTGGAGGAGGCCGAAGGCTATGAACAGCTGATGGAGCAGTTCCATCTGACACAGGAAGCAATGGCTGCGCGTGTAGGCAAGAAGCAGTCCACCATCGCCAACAAGCTGCGTTTGCTGCGCCTGTCGCCTGCTGTACGCAAGGTGCTGGTTGATGCCGGTCTGAGCGAGCGTCATGCCCGCGCACTGCTGAAGCTTGATGATGATACCAGGCGTCTGGAGGCGCTGGAGGTTATTGTGGCCAAGAATTACAGCGTGCGCCAGACTGAAGAATATATCAGCAAGCTGCTTGATGACAAGCAACAGGAAAAACGCCGTCGCATGGTGATTGTCAACGATGTCCGCATCTACCTGAACAGTATTAAGCAGGTTGTCAACGCTATTAAGGATGTCGGCATTCCCGTTAATATGGAGCAGACGATTGAGGGCGATGAGGTTATCGTCAGTGTCCGCATCAAGAACCAGAAGAAGCCGAAGGGTGGCAACAGCAAGCCCTTGTTCTAAAAGTAAATAGGCAGGAAGCTTTCCTGTAGAAACGTTAAAAGCAGAGAGACTTGTTTCACGTGAAACAAGTCTCTCTGCTTTTTTTGCGAAAGGAGTTATGTTGTTATGTACTGGCATCAGCCAGTATTTTACCAGAATTTGAGCATTTGGAAGAGGCTCTTTTTGAAGCCTTTTTCCGGTGGGATTACCTCATGCAGAAATTTGGGCTTTACGTAACGCACAATCATCGGCGGTGTGCGCAGCGTTGTTTCTGCAAAGCGCGGCAGCTTGCTGCTTGCAGGCAGCTGCAGGCTGCGCGTCTTGTCCTTGCTGTTGACGAAGCGGGCGCTGGCAGCGCCAGTTTGGCCGTTGACTACGATAACGAAGCGCTCGCCGGAGCTGTTGTCAGTATAATCTACATAATAAATCGGCAGCATGATATCAGCAGAATGTTTGCGGATATTTCGCGACCATTTTTCAATCGTCACCGTTTTCAGACCATAATTTTCGCAGAGTCTGTTGCAAAGCTGCTCATTAATCATGCGGTCAAGATATTTTTGCACCGGGAAAAGGTTGCTGCGGGTGGTGATATGTACATCACCCTCCAGAAATACGGGGTCAAAGGGGGCGAATTCATCAAAGTTCCAGGGAGCAACCATATCGACGGCGTTTTCGTCAAAGACATAGGTTTGCGGATATACCCAGTTTAAAACCTCCTGATAAATTTCGCAGTCACCCTTGTTGCTGGAGATTTGCGCTTTGACGCGCAGGTCCGCCAGTGTATAGGGAGTATAGAAGGCGGTAAATTTTTCCTTAATGGTCTTTTCCGCACCCTTGAAGGACATAGGCTCGCGCTTCATCAGCAGCTGTGCTCTGCCGAAGGCCTGCTCCTTAGTGAGCTTGAAGGGCAGGGCGATGGAGGGGTAGCTGCGGGAGCCTGCGCCGATGAGCTGGTCCTTGTTGTAGCCGCCGGCCTTTAGCTCCTCCTGCGTCAGACGGTGACCGCAGTATTCGCAGGTAAAAATAGTCTGCGTGGATTCGCCGGTAACATCGGCACCGCAGAGCGGGCATGGTAGCTTAACGGTGTGGCTTTCTTTGTAAACCTTGGTGCTGAGGGCGCTGAAAACGCCCAGCTTATCTTCGATGCTTTGGGTATCGTTTTTGAGCATTTCGGGCAAAGGCTCCATAAAGTATACGTGGCCCAGCTTTACCAGACCGTTGACAACTTCTACAGGCTTATGGCGATACTTGATTTCGCTATCAAGAATATTTTCGCTGTTCGGCCAAGGCTCCTTGCTGCCGCAGAAGGAGCAGATGAAGCTGGTGCTGGCAGCGTCGGAATACATGGTGCCGCCGCATTTTTCACATTGTATAGCACAACATTCGTCGTTTTCTTTAAACATAGGAACATCTCCCTTCCTTATCTTGCCTTCATTATAGCGCAAAAAGAGTGTCAGCGCCCCACCCGAAAGGGAATTTTTGGGTAGGATGGGGGGTATTTTGTTTTAAAAGAAGAAAAATAGTCGCAATAGAAAAAATATTCTGTTGACTATAATAATGGTATCGTTTATAATTAAGCTATATATTTGAGAAGTAGTATCAGCAGTTATATGTGCCTTATGGCCGATGTCTTTGCATTAAAAGCGGAGATGTAAAAAACTTGCTTGGAGTACGCTAAACTCAGGGTTATGCAAGAGACTGGGAATTCTCGAAACCATGATGTAATCCGGATAAAGTAGGAGTTAAGGCTAGGCAGAGTCTCATCTGTAGTAAATGATAATGAGTATGCTTGAGGAACCTGCGTCGGCTTCTGAAACATCTAAGTGACAACATCCTTGCTTTTAGTGCAAGGGTGGAGTCTGTCTAAAATTAAAGCACCCTTGCCAAAGATTAATGGAAGGAGTGCATTTTTTATGCCAAAAAACGAAACAGATAATTTTATTACTAAGTGTAAGCAGATTTTTACGCCGGAGGTTAATGTAACGGAGCTTTGCCAAAAATATAAGCTTAAGGCTGATGGCATCTATCTTCTGCATCGCGATAAACAGGGAAGTGTTTTTCAGGAGCAGCTGATTACGCATAAGCCTTTGCTGATAACAGGCTTTTTTCATGAAGCTGAGGCCGATATTACTTACGTGCAGCTGGAGCTTTATCATGCGCAGGCGTGGCATAAGCTGCCATTGAAAACATTGGAGGAGATTTCACGTACCAATCCGATTATTACGCTTGCCAATAATAATGTTGATATCAATATCAGTAACGCCAGACAGGTGATTGATTATCTGAGCTGCCTGCGGAGCTGTTTGCAGGAGGCTTTGCCACAGCAAAGGCTGTGCAAATATCTTGGTTGGGAGCAGGATAAATTCTACCTGCCGGGGCGTGGTATAGATGATACTGTTTTTATGCTGTCGGACGGGGAGCTTTATCAGGCAGTTGCGCAGGCTAAGGGTGATTGGGAAAAATGGCTGTCAACCTATGGCAAGCTGTGTGACAGCAGTATTGTTGCCCGCTTTATTATAAGCTGTGCTTTGGCTGCGCCGCTTTTGGAGCGCGTTGGCTTCAAGGGTAGTCCGCTGGTGTTGCTTTATGGCAGCAGGGGCAGCGGTAAAAGCACACTGATGCGCTTTGCTGCTTCTGTCTGGGGCAACGATAATTTTCTCTATCCCTGTAATGGTACGCTCAACGGCTTTGAGCTTAGGGCCAAGCTGTTGAGCGGTCTGCCGTTTTTTCTTGATGATGTACAGCTGATGCGCAGCAGACCGGATTTTAATGAATTTATGTAGTCCTTTATCTATATGCTTTTCAATGGCTATGGCAAGCAGCGGGCAACGAAGGAGCTTGGCTCGGCGATGCTTAACCGTTGGCAGACGCTGAATATTTTAAGCAGCGAAACAACAGTGGTTACACCGGAATTTTACGGCGGTGCCGCAAGGCGTATTCTGGAGCTGCATTTGCCGGAGGCCTTGGAGCGTGAGCTTATCGGCGAGTGCAACAAAACGAGTGCGCATTGCTATGGCCTGGCAGGACGCAGAATGCTGGATTTACTGGAGGCATATCCGGCGCAGGTGTGGCAGGAGCTGTACGAAAAGGCTTGTGACAGGCTGTTTTTACTGGATGAAGGCAGGTATGAAAGCACACAGCTGATGGTGTTGGCGTTGGTGCTTCTGGCTGATGTTTTATTTGCCTTGGTAAGGACAGGAAGGACTGATGTTGCACAGCTTACTCCGCTGCTGGCCGATGCAGAAGCAATGGTGCTTGCTGTTTCTGATGAGCTGGAAAATACCGAAGAACAGGAATCGGGGGCTTATTACCATGAGGCATTGGTGGATACTGTCAGTGCGAACTATGACTGCTTCGGTTATCTTGCTGCCGACAGCAGGGAAGTTGTCAATGGCACCGGCTATAAGTCTTATGGCTTTTTCCACGGTGAGTATGTGTATATCAACAGCAAGGTCTTTAATGGCTTTTTGAAGCAGTTCGGCAAGCCGGCGAAAAGCATTAAAACGCTGCTGTGTGATGCTAAGCTGATTGAAGCTGATGCGGGACGCTTTACCAAGCAACTGAATCTGACCTTCAATAAATGCTATCGTCCGCGGATGGTGTGTATGAAGTACGGCGAGCAAAGGGAGACAGAGCAGGCAGCTTAACTATTTGGTATTGACCGGTGCATTTTGCACCACTTGCTCCAGTTGCACCACTTTTTTCAGCGTTTTTGCTAAAAAATCTGCAGCTCATAGCGTTTAATATATTATAAATAAAAATGTCTTGAATTAGCTGTGAATCCAATAAAATAAAGGCTTTGAACCCTTACGAAGACTTTACTTACAGGGATATATATTAGGGTTAGTGGAGCGGTTTTTGCGCTTGCACCAAAAGTAGTGGTTCAAGTGGTGCAAGTGGTGCAGAGCTTTTGCAACTGGTTATGACAATAAAAATTGTGCGGCTTTTTACGACCGCACAATTTTTTTGCTGTTTACTTACAGCATAGGATGTGATTATATGTTGAAGAATTATAACCTATTAGAAGGTCCAGCGCATACCTACGTTCCATTGCCAAGGTGTCTTGTAGTCGCCGCCGAAGGCTTTGGCAACATCTGCATACAGATAGCTGTTATCCTTGGTTTTGAGGTTGAAGCCGATGCCTGCCTCGTACCAGGTGTCGCCCAAATCGTTGCTGTAGGTGGTGGATACACCGTTGTAGCTCAGGCGTGTGTCAGCGCTGCCGCCGAAGTCATGCAGTACAGAAGCTCTGGCGTAAACGTTGCCCTTGTCACCCAGCTTGCTGCCAAGCTCGAAGCCAAGGCGGCCAATGGTGCTGCTTTGGCTGTCCTGACTGATAGCAATGCCGTTGGCGGTAGTGTAATCCTTACCGGCAATACGCAGCCAGGAAAGCTGTGCCTGCGGGGTGAAGTAGGCCTTGTCGCCCATAGCGATTTCTCTGCCGTATTCGGCACTGATGCTGCTGCCCCAGGTTTTGTACTGACCGTGAGTGAAGCCAATCGGTGCAGAGATATCGTAATCATTGCTCAGACGGCCTTCCTTGAGTACGATGTCTGCATAATGTCCCTTATCGCCCAGCCAGGTGCCGTACAGAGTAAGTGCCAGGCTACGGTTTTTCGCTGTTGCATCGCCGTAGGTTGTCTTACCGCTGTTACGGCTGATAGCAGCGCCGTAATGCCAATCGCCGCCAGCCTTATCATAGCCCATCTGGAAGAAATTATTCTGGTTTTTGGCATTGTCATATTTAAATTCGCCGCGGTTCAGGCGTACCCAGAAGCCCTGGTCACCATCGCCCTGACGCAAATCGCCTAAACGCTTGCTGAGAGTAGCGTCCTCTTGTCTCCAGGACAGTGCTGCAGCGTTTTGCATATGGCTGATAGCATCCACAGTAGTGCTTTGTGCAATTTTTACATTGGCGATTGCGTTGCCGTCAATATGGTTGATGGTATCTGCCTGCATTTTGCCGATGAGCAGACCTTCGTTTACCTGAACGTCAAATTTTGCCGCACTGTCATCGTGAATCTTCAGGCTGTTTCCAACAAGGCCTTCTAAGCCGGCTGCGTCCTTAACGTTATCAGCATTGATGCCTGCATAGGAGGTATGTACTGCGACAGCATCGGTGTTGGCGTTATTTACGCGGAAGAAGCCCGTATTGAGGCTTGCATCAGCCTCCAGCGTCAGCTCGCCGCCGGTGCCCTGCAGGTGCATAACGTCAATGTTCTGCGCCTCTTCATTGGTCATGGTGATGTTGCCATCATGCAGGGTGAGGTTTTCAAGATAGCTCTCTCCTTTGCCGTACTCGCCCATAGCATGCCATGTAGCTTTGTTGGCGAGGGTGAGGTTAATAGTACCGGCAGAATCATCTTTGTCTACATAAGGTCCGCTTTGGTCGAGATTGCCGGTAATGCTGGAAGCATCTGTGTTCAGGTTAAGGTTAACGATGGCGGTGTTGGCTGCACGTACGTCGCCAACGATTACAACATCGTTAGCAGTACCTTGGTTGATGTTGACAATAGTGTCGGTATGCCAAATCGGATCCGGATCCTCGCCGTAAGCATTGATAGCGTTGAATGTTCTATTGTTAGCATTGTTGGCGCCGGTGATGCTGCCGCCGGCCATGTTAAGAATGGCGCCCTCGTCGACAAATAACACATTGACAGTACCGTCGGCACTATTGTTTTCAGCTTTGATATCCGTAATGCCCATGTTGACCTCGGAATAGGTAGCTGCACGTACACCAATGGTCGAAATCCCACCATCACCATTGCCTTCAGCGTAAATAGTGCTGCCATCACCGATATTAACTTTAGAATTAACGTAGGCATTGATGCCAATGCTATCGCCGGATCCATCAGTATTCGGAGAATTAGCTGTTACATTAATATGTGTTTCGCCAGCGTTGATTTCGGAGTTGCCTGCTGCAAAGATGCCGTTAGTGCGGGCTAAATCTTCAGCCGTAGCCTTGGTAGCGATTGTCAGCTTGCCAAAGTTCATCTTGGCCTGGTCTAGGGCTTCAATGCCTGCAGCCCAGGCATAATAGCCGTTTTTAGAAACAGCCTTAATATTTGTAGCGCCGCTTACGGTCAAAGTATGTTCGCTATCTTCATCCTCAACATCGCGGCCCATGAAAATACCGTCAGCAATACTTTCCGGCTTGCCGTCAGCAGTAATGTCGATATTGAGGTTTTCCATCTTGATATTGGCAGCATAAGTATCAATGCCGGAAATATAGATTCTGTTTATATCATAATTAGAGCCTGTAGACTGACCTGTTATATTCACATCTTGGGCAGTGAGCCTGCCGGGAGTATCGTAGTTAGTAGTTCCTGCATGAATACCGCTGGTGGCACCATCCTTAGCGTCAAGCTGCAGATTCAGCGGCGTAGTAAATTTTAAATGCGTTCCTTCGTCCCAAACCTCAACAGCAGGGTAGGCGTTAGTCCATTTTACTACGTCACCCTCAGCGAAGGTATAAGTTGATTCCATACCGACAGTAGTGCGGATGCCATGAGCAGCATAAGCGTCACCAGCACCATTGAGCTGGTCAGTATACTCCTGCGCAGAAATGATGGATGGTTGTGCCCCCCCGATGTACAGCGCAAGCATTACAGCTGTTGTCAGGGTTCTGGAGATTATTTTTTTGCGTTGCATAAACAAGACCACCTTTCTTAAAATCGGCCAACATAAAGAAAACTTTAAGAATATTACAATAATTTATCGGCCGATTCTTTTCTACATCTGCATTATATATCAGATAACAGAAAAACACCCCACCCCAAATGGCAAATTCGGGTAGGATAAAGCAAAATTTTGCTTATTTTGCAAAAAAGTAGCTTTCAGCTTTGGCTTCCTACCCGAAATCAGCCTTTCGGGTAGGGACAGGCTGCTAAAAATACGCTATGCTATGATCAGAAGGATAGCAAAAGGCGGTGAGCAGCATGCGCAAACAAAAAAGCAATAAGCTGAGAATTATTCACCTGCTGTTATTGGCAGCGCTTCTGCTGCTGACAGCAAAGCTTATTTATGCCCAGGTATGGGGAGGCGATAGCATGGGACGTATAGAATGGACGAGTATGCAATTATACAGAAACGGCTCGAATTATGATTATAGCTATAATTATGCGTTGCGTTTGGATGCCAAAAGCGGGCAGATGCTTTATGACTGCAGCTTTAAGGCTCCGGCAAATCTCAATGACGAAATCTGGCGCTGTGAGCTGGAGAGCGTGCCCGTGACGCGTGAGGAGCTTGCGCCTCTTGATGCGCTTATCCAAGGACTGCCGTTGGCACCGCCCAAGGAACCCGCGCCGGTAGATGATGATTTGTTTGTTTGCGATGAAACCATGGAGATTTTTGATGTGTGTATCGCCAACTATAAGGATAGAAGCGTCAAAAAGCTGACGGCGCCTTTGAGCGGGGAGCAAAGAGCGGAAATGCAAAAGCTCTTCCTGCGGCTATATATGAAGGCCAAGGACAGAGCTCCGGTTCATAATTAGAGCTTAACAGGGGCGGTGAGCGGTATGCACAGCAAATTATGGAAAATCGTCAAAATACTGTTGGCGGTGCTTGTGCTGTTGACAGTAAATATAGGTTGTGCGCCAGTAGAAGGAGAAGATAATATGACACATGTAGAATGGACCACCTTTTATCTGAACCGGAACCATCAGGTCCGCAGCCTGTGCTACAGGTTTGATATTAACTATGATCCTTTTAAGGAAGGTCAGGGAACCTTCAGCTGCTTTTTTGTCGATAAAAAGGGCGAAAATTGCCTGCTGTCGTCGGCAATGGTGACAAGTGAGGATTTGGCGGAGCTGGATGCTTTTATCCAGAAGCTGCCGCTCGCAGAGCAGGAGAAAAAGCAGTCTGAGAAGCTTTTTGCCCACGATGCGACGACAACAGAGTTTTATATTACTCTTGGCAGCTATAAAAATAAAAACAGAAGAAAAGTAAAGCCGCAGCTGAGCAGTATGCAGCAGGATAAGGCATTGGATATTTTAAAAAGGCTGTATGCTAAGGTGAGCCAGAGAGAGGGAAAATAGTGCCTATTGCTTTGAGTTTAGAGAACCGTCGTGAGGCGGTTCTTTTGGTGAGAGCCTCTTTTTGCTAAAAATATCCCAAATCCACGCGTTTTGGGCGAGGTAAAATGCTCGAAAAATCTTTTTGATGAAGTGGGTAAATTTGGCGAAATTTTTATGGGAAAAACGGGACATTCAAACATTAAAAAGATGATGAAGGCTCAAAATATCGATTTAGCCGCTGAGGTGAGTGGGCATATCTTTTTCAAACACCGATATTTTGGCTATGATGATGGCATTTATGCCTTTTTGCGTGCGTTGGAGCTTATCCACAAGGGCTTTGACTTGCAAGCGATGATAGAAGCCTTGCCAAAGCTCTATACAACCGATGAAATCAAAATTCCCGTGAGCGAAGAGCAAAAATTTCAGCTTGTTGAAACCTTTAAGAGTGCGGTAAAGGCTGG
>OQWI01001362.1_pt1 | contig 10636 bp, 6 predicted proteins | sample 1691551 | NCBI WGS metagenome assembly OQWI01 (sample SAMN03418259, study PRJEB22391) | human gut metagenome | biome: human-gut; feature: organic feature; material: feces | host: Homo sapiens | place: Tanzania | collected 2013-01
GCCGCGTTCACGGGCGGGTTCATATTCCTTCTCACAAGGGTCGGACATCTGGACGAGGGGATGTCGATTGTGATGTGCTTCCTGCTGGCGGCGGTGATGTCCTCGACCGACTCGGCTTCGGTGTTCAACATCCTGCGCAACGCCAACATGAAGCTGAAGGAGAACCTGCAGCCCGTTCTTGAGCTGGAGTCCGGCTCCAACGACCCGATGGCCTACGTCATCACCATCGTGCTGATCCAGTGCGCCCAGCAGCTTTTCGAGCCTGCCTCGGGGATTGACATCAACTACACCAGGATGATCGGGAACGCCGTCCTGACCTTCTTCCTTCAATTGGGCATCGGAGCCATCATGGGTGTAGGCCTCGGAAAGGCCTTCGCCTGGGCCTTGGGCAAGTTAAGGCTCAACGGAGCGTCCCTGTACGCCATCTTCGCGCTCAGCGTCGGCTTCTTCATCTACTCCGTCACAGGACTCGTGAACGGGAACGGCTTCCTCGCGATCTATCTGGCCGGCGTGATCATCGGAAACAAACCGATGCCTCACAAGAGAGAGGTCTTCCGGTTCAGCGACACAGTCACATGGCTGATGCAGATGGGGATGTTCCTCACCCTCGGACTTCTCGTCAATCCGAAAGAGATGCTTTCAGTGGCTCCCGTGGCCCTGCTCATCGGAGTATTCCTCACCTTTATAGGCCGTCCTTTGGCCGTGTTCATTTCGCTTCTTCCGTTCAGGAAGCTGTCGTTCAAGGCACGCGTGTTCATCTCTTGGGTGGGTCTGAAAGGCGCGACTCCGATCATCTTCGCCATATTCACTGTCGTGGCTGACATTCCCGGCTCCGACCAGATCTTCAACATCGTCTTCTTCATCACGATGATCTCCATGCTGGTCCAGGGAATGAGCATCCCGGCGGTGGCCCGCAAGCTGAACCTTGCCCTGCCTCAGGAGAAAGCTCCGGAGACATTCGGAATCGAGATTCCGGAGGAGGCCGGCAAGTTGATGGACCACAGGCTGACGGAGACGGATCTCGCTGCCGGTGACACACTTAAGGAGGTTGCGTTACCGGAGGGGACTCGTGTTGTGATGATAAAGAGGGACGGTGAGTTGATCGTTCCTGACGGGTCAGTCAAGCTCAAGGTCGGCGACAAGCTGCTCATGATTATGGGCAACCAGTTTGACGAATCGGAATAATGATGTAAATTTGCAGCCCTTTATGGTCACTTCGACAAGCCCTGTGACCGGGAGCCTGTGGTCGCTGAGCCTGCCGAAGCGACTGCGGAATAAAAAGTAAAAAACCAAAATTTTTAGGAATATGAAAAGAATAGTACTTATCCGTCACGGCGAAAGCCAGTGGAACAAGGAGAACAGGTTCACAGGATGGACCAACGTTGACCTCAGCGAGAAGGGCGTTCAGGAAGCCCTCGACGCCGGAAAGGCCCTCAAAGAGGCCGGCATCACCTTCGAAGTGGCCTACACCTCTTATCTTAAGAGAGCCATCAAGACCCTCAACAACGTCCTCGACGCCATGGATCTCGACTGGATTCCTGTAAAGAAGACCTGGAGACTCAACGAGAAGCACTACGGAATGCTTCAGGGTCTGAACAAGGCCGAGACCGCCCAGAAGTACGGCGACGAGCAGGTGCTCATCTGGCGCCGCAGCTTCGACGTGGCTCCGCACAACCTTCCGGAGGACGATCCTAACAGTGCGACCAAGGATCCTCGCTACGCTCTCGTTCCAGACCAGTACATTCCTCGCACAGAGGCTCTTAAGAACTGCATCGAGCGTGTTATGCCTTACTGGGAGTGCGAGATCTTCCCAGCCCTCAAGCAGCACGACAACATCGTGGTTGTGGCTCACGGCAACAGCCTCCGTGGCGTTGTGAAGCACCTCAAGGGAATCTCTGACGCTGACATCGTCGGCCTGAATATCCCTACCGCAACCCCTTACGTGTTCGAGTTCGATGACGACCTCAATCTCGTAAAGGATTACTATCTTGCTGATCCCGAGGAGTTGAAGCGCAAGCAGGAGGCGGTCGCCAAGCAGGGTAAGGCTAAATAATTTTCCGACACATCTATTTGCTATCCCTCTGGAAATCTTTCAGAGGGATTTTTATGTTGTGCAGTCACTTCGGTTCAAGGGTTGGAACATTATACCCAGACAGGGGGCACACACAATCATAAGCCGGCCTCTACCGTGCTTGATGACAGCGGAAAAAGGCAAATGAAGGATTTTGCACGTTAACAAAATCCGCCATTTGATTTTTCCGCTGTCAAATGGCTATGCTTTGGGCCTGTCGAAGCGCCACCAATACAAACAATAGATTGTAACCGAAATGTAACACGGTTGCAACCGTCCGGTAACATTTTATGGTGAATTTTGCACCCGAAATGAAAGATAGTGAATTATCATGAGTGAGATTTACCTTGTGTTTGTGGTGTTCCTGTTCGTGCTGGCGGTGTTCGACCTGATGGTCGGAGTCAGCAACGACGCTGTCAACTTCCTGAACTCAGCGATAGGCGCCAAAGTGGCCAAGTTCAGGACAATCATCATCGTGGCCGCTGTCGGAGTGTTCATGGGAGCGACGATGAGCAACGGAATGATGGAAGTCGCAAGGAATGGAGTATTCCATCCGGCGATGTTCTCCCTGAAGGAGCTGATGTTCATCTTCCTCGCCGTGATGATCTCTGACGTGATCCTGCTTGACATATTCAACAACCTCGGACTTCCGACCTCGACAACGGTTTCCCTTGTGTTTGAGTTGCTTGGAGGCACGACTGCGTTTGTGTTGCTGAAACTTGCGAACGACACAACCGGACTTACGATAGGCGACCTGATGAACACGGAGAAGGCGCTCGGCATGATCATGGCCATATTCGTTTCCGTCGCCATAGCGTTCTTCTTCGGAATCGTCCTGCAGTACATCTCCCGTCTTGTCTTCACATTCACCTACAAGAAGAACCTCAAGTGGAAGATAGGAATATTCGGGGGCGTCGCCACGACAGCCATCTTCTACTTCATGCTGTTCAAAGGCATCAAAAGCATGTCTTTCGTCACGCCGGAAATCTACGAATATATCCAAAATCACACCCTTGCCATTCTGGGAATATGCTTCCTCGCGTCAACAGCCATCATGCAGTTTCTCTATTTCTTGAAAGTCAATGTGTTCAAGATCCTGGTACTGATGGGAACTTTCGCCCTTGCGATGGCATTCGCCGGCAACGACCTCGTCAACTTCATCGGAGTGCCTCTGGCGGGATATTCCGCCTTCACTGACTTTGCCGCAAGCGGAGCCTCGGACCCTTCCACCTTCATGATGTCATCCCTTGAGGGACCGGCCAAAAGTCCGATGATATTCCTTGTGGCGGCAGGCGCGGTGATGGTGTTCTCGCTCGCGACATCGAAGAAAGCCCACAACGTGATCAAGACCTCCGTGGACCTTTCCAGGCAGAGCGAGGGTGACGAGATGTTCGGCTCGTCGAAGATCGCCAGGGTTCTGGTCAGATTCTCCAACAACACCGCCAATTTCTTCCAGGATGTCGTTCCGGACAACGTCAAGGCCTGGTGCGAGAAGCGTTTCAACACCGACGAGGCCAGACTTCCGGAAGGAGCGGCATTCGATGAGGTCAGGGCCACGGTCAATCTGGTTGTGGCAGGTCTGCTGATAGCCCTCGGAACATCCCTTAAACTACCTCTTTCAACAACTTACGTCACATTCATGGTAGCGATGGGTTCTTCTCTGGCCGACCGTGCCTGGGGACGAGAGAGCGCTGTCTATAGAGTGACTGGTGTCGTCTCCGTCATCGGAGGCTGGTTCATCACAGCCGGAGCGGCCTTCATTCTCTGCTTCCTCGTGGCTATGCTGATGCACATCGGAGGCTTCGTCGCCGCCTGCATCATGATGGCGCTCGCGATCTTCCTGCTCATCCGCAGCAACATCCGCTACAAGAAAAAGGCAGAGGAAGAGAACGGAGACGTGACCTTCAACCAGATGATGCTCAGCACCGACAAGAGCGAGATCCTTACGCTTCTGAGCAAGCACATAGCCGACAGCCAGTCTGATTTCCTTGAATATGTCAACACAACCTTCCGCCAGATCACCGATGGCTTCATCAAGGAGGATCTCGGGATGCTGCACAAGGCTGAGAGCACCATGAGACGCAAGAGGGAGGAGCTGAAGAACAGCAGACGTAAGGAGATGATCGGGTTCCGCAGGATCGATCCGGAGGTCGCCATGGAGAAGAACACCTGGTTCCATCTCGGCAGGAACTCCTGCGAGGAGATACTCTACTGCCTGAGGCGCATCGCCGACCCTTGTGAGGAACACGTGGACAACAACTTCGTGCCGCTGAGCAAGGAGCAGGTCAAGGAATATATCCCATTGAGGGACACGGTACTGTTCCTCCTGAGACGCACCGAGAAGATTCTCCAGACCGATTCCTACGACGAGGTTGATGAGGTCCGCCGTGAGGCTGAGGAGCTGAAGGATTGTCTTGAGAAGGCCCGTGAGGCCCAGATGCAGCGGATGCAGTCCTCCAAAGAGAACATCACCGTCGCCTACCTCTACCTGAACCTCCTGCAGGAGACCCGCGAGCTCACCAGCTCCCTCCGCCACCTCCTCCGCGCCTCCAAAGGCTTCCGGGAGTAGTGAGCATGGTATGGTGGCACGGCAACCCCTACGCGCTTTGCGCTCCGTCTTTCCCAGCCTATGGCTGGATCCCTCCCGCTAATAGACTAAGATCCCTCCCGCTAATAGCCGTGGATGGCCAAGGTTTGCCGCACCACCATTCCCCCCACCCCGTTCCGCAGTGGAAGATAACTATCTGAATATCTTAATATTAAGCTAATGTCCTCCTACCCGTTATGGGCAGGAGGACATCTTTTCAATTTGCTGATTATTAACCACTTACTCTCCACGAGAGACAACAAGGATAGTCGCGCGGCGGGCAGAGTCGGAGGAGTCACCGGCGGAATCGCCGAGAGGCTGGCGGAGGGCACGGCTGCAATCAACGCCCTGTCTCCGCAGATAGTCCAGCACTGTCTCGATGCGCAGCTCACTGAGCCGCTGGTTATGTCCGCTGCCTCCTGTGGCGGAAGCCTCTCCGACAACGACAAGCTCAACGCCCTCCGTGGACTTAAGCCGTCCGGCGAAAGCTTCAAGATCAGTCTTTGCGGCAGCGCTGAGCTTGAAACTGTCATTGGAGAACTGAACGGTAAGATCCTGAAGAACCTCATTGGTGCGGCGCGCCTTAAGCCCTGCGTTTTCTTTCTCAAGGGCCTCCACCCGGGACTTCAGCGCGGCGTTCTCGGTCTTGGCAGATGCAAGAGCCTCATCCTTGGCTTTGCCGGAAGCCTCACAGTCCGCCTTGACCGCCGTCCCGGCCACGGTCATCGCGGCCAAGGCAAGCTCGGATTCACGCAACTTGCGCCCGGTGCTCCTGTAGCCGGATTTTGAGCCTAAAATATTCAGTCTCAATACAACAGAGGCAGTACCGATTCCTTTGGGAGCTTTGTCGCGACTGAAAAGCCGCTTGTAGTTGCCCAGAACGCCCACAGTCACCACGGGACTCACGTCAAACTCGGCGGACAGCAGCATCGGAACATAACCGACATCGTACTTATGCCTGGAGTTCACCGCGTCCAGCCAAGTGTTGATCGTCTCCTTGTACGACCCGCTCCAGCGCTCATGTCCCATCGTGATGTCATAAGTATTCCCTTTGGCGAAGAGCCAGCCGAAACCGGCTCCCGCATAAAGGTTGAAGCGCTTGTCCTCACGATTCCGCCAAAATTCCATCAAATTGAACTCTACAGTGGCATCAGCCGCATGATAATGAGTCCACATCTTTGAATATGCAAGGCCACCGTATTGCTCTGAAAGCGTTCCATCACCGGTTGGAACACCCAGAGGCTGGAACTCGGAGAACCGCTGCTCACGGGCATATTTCGAGAAATCGTAGTTCAAACCAAGCCGGATCCAAGGACGGATGTTGAACGAGACACCGGCTCCGATCTCCGGGAAGATATTCATACCCGGTGGAGCGTCCACGCTTGACATCCCCAGCCCGTGCACCATCGTTGCGCCGCCCTCCGCATAAAGGCTCCAGGTGGAGGTGCGGTAGGCACTGTTCCCCCGCTCCTGCGCCACCACATCAGCGAAGAGGCCCGAGGACAAGGCCAACATTATGATTGTCAAATATCTTTTCATAAGTAGCGGATGGTACTAATTATCTTCGACTATTATAAACTCTACGGAATTATCCGGGAAATAATATGGATTATATTCCAATCCATGGAATCCCCAAACTCCGGTAGAGGCTTTGATCGCTTCTGTCCAATGGCTTAAAAAAATTGCATCTGATCCAACCCTGAATGTATCCTCACTACCTATGGACTCCATCTTAATATTCTTACCGACTGCTCTTTTACCTATTCCCACACGGAAATTGTAATAAGCGCTTTTATAGACTTTTTTCATGTAATAACATAAATGGCCATCTATATAGGTATAGGACGGAGCAATGTAACCTCGCGGTATATCAATGGCAAGAATCAATTCACTCATTCCAAGGATAGCGTACATAATTCCGTCTTTCGACCAACGAGGTCCATAAAAGCTTGTGGTTTCGGAGTCCGAGAATGGATACTTACCTGAATCTTGTCTCCACCAAAACTTATATCTATGCGGCAAAGACAATGGAATCAAATCCTTAAGTGCCCTGACCACCTCATAGTTCTCGTGATTGGCATTCCAGAAAGCGGCATCGACCAACAAATAATCATCTCCGACCTCAAGAAGTTCATCTTCAGTGAAAGTGTGGGTTGACGCACTGTTGAGCGCTTTCAGGATCAAATCCTGCTTATCGGTAATATTGATCAGTCCTTTGGCCAACGCCTCCCGGATGGCTTCCATTTTCGTGGTGAGGCCGGAAAGCCCGGAACCAATCGCATCCTCGATCGCATCCAGTTTGTCGTTGGCTGTCCCGGCTGTCGCGTTCAAAGCCTCTATCGCCTTCATAACAAGGCCGAGCGTGCTGTCTTCTCCGACAAGACCAGAATTAACCGCACCTTCAATAAGCGCAAGTTTGGCACTCAAATCCGTCGTCTGGTCCTTCACAGCCTTCTCGACAGCCGCAAGTTTCTCCTCCAGAGAACCCTGAAGCGAGCCGATGGCATCCTTGACAAGTTCAATCGCCTTCGCGTTGTCGGCAAGACCCGCCTTGACCGTGCCCTCGATCAGCGCCAGTTTCGCGCTAAGATCCGTCGTCTGGTCCTTCACCGCCTTCTCAACGGCAGCAAGCTTCTCCTCCAGCGACCCGGAAAGCGACTCTATCGCCGCCTTCACAAGAGCCAAAGCCTGGACGTTGCTGTCAAAGCCCTCACCGGCGGTCTTCTCGATAAGAGCGAGAGCCTTCCCTATCAAGTCAAGCTTGGCGCAAAGGTCGGAAGACTGAGCCTCGATGGCCTTCTTGACAGCGTCAAGTTTCTCCGCCGTGGATATATTCATGGAATTAATCTCGCCGATCAGTTTGCCGGTCATTTCCTCGTACTTCAGGACTCCGTTCTCATAGGCCTTTGTCAAGAGTTCCATTTTCTGGGAAAGGGTCAAGGATAGGTTCCTCAAGGCCTCATCAAGAAGATTCATCTTTTCAGAGATGGTCATTGTCTGGCTCTTCATGGCGTCCTCCATGAGTTCCATTTTTTTCGAGAGAGCCAGTGTCTGGTCCTGAAGGGCCTTCACGACCTCACTGTAGTCATTCGTGATTGTTGTGGTCTGCTGGAATCTGATGTCCGGCGAGTCATATTCGCACGAAACAACCGCTGCCATCAGCGAGCAGGCGGCAAGGATAACAAGAAATCTTTTCATAAAATTGGGTTTGGGTGGCTTTCGCCTGTTAATAAATAATCAAAATCTAATACCTAAGTTTAAGAAGCATTGCAAGATAAGCATTATTTCCCGCACTCACAAACAAGACATTCCAGATTTCGCGTATCCGGAAGCGGCCTACTCAGCCTTAGGCAATGTGAACATGAACTCCAGTCCGCCGGCGGCACCGATCCGGACGGAAATGGCGCCACGGTGAAGCAGCACGGAATTCTTGACGATCGCAAGACCGAGGCCTGTTCCTCCCATCTTGCGGGAGCGTCCCTTGTCAATACGGTAGAACCTTTCGAACAGATGAGGAATATGCTCGGGCGCGACTCCAGGACCGTTGTCCGAGAAACTGAACGTGTAGAAATCCGGGTCTTCGGACAGGACTTGCACAGTGATTGTCACCCCCTCGCCTCCATAAGCTATCGAATTGTCCGTCAGGTTTCTAAAGATTGAATACAGCAGCGAAGGGTTGCCGTCCACCTCCACTCCGGGATCAACCAAAGCCCTGAACGTCACGTGATTCGCTTCCATCTGCATGGACACGTCCCTCTGGATGGACTGAAGCAGTTCCGGAATATTCACTCTCTCAAACTCATAGCCTTGAGGAGCGTCATCCAGTTTGTTAAGGGTTGAGATGTCAGCCAAAAGGCTTGACAGGCGTCGGCTCTGCGCATAGCACCGCTGGATGAACCGGTCTTTTGTCTCCGCGTCAATGTCAGGATTGGACACGATCGTCTCAAGATAGCCCTGGATGCTGCTGACCGGAGTCTTCAGCTCATGGGCCACATTCTGCGTCAGCTGTCTCTTCAGGCGGGTCTTGTCCTCCTCACTGTCACGCAGTTTGTCGTACATGCTCATCTTCCCCTTCTCGATGGAATCCTTTAGATGAACATACCGTCCCCGCATCGTGACCAACGCGAGGACAAGCAGGGCAATGACTGTTGATAATATTACCGTCATCTCTCTTCGTAAAGGTAGCCGAACCCGTGGCGCGAGACTATTTTGTCGCCATATTCCCCTATCTTCTTGCGCAGCCGGGTAATGTTGACATCTACCGTCCTGTCCGTGACAATCACGTCGTCAGGCCACACCTTGGAAAGAATCTCCTCGCGCGGAAAAACCTTTCCCTTATTGGTGAACAAGAGTTTGAATATCTCATATTCAATCCTGGTCAATGACACCGCCACGCCGTCCATCGTCACGACCTTTTTCTCATCATCTATGAATATGCCCGTGCCGGCATCCGCCTTTGTGGACGTCCGTCTCAGCACCGCCCTTACACGTGAGATCACTTCCCTTATGGAGAACGGCTTGGAGATGTAGTCATCCGCCCCCAGATCCAGCCCTTCGACCGCGTCATCCTCGGTGTCGCGAGCGGTTATGAAGATCACCGGAATCCCGGCCGTTTCCGGCTCAGACTTAAGCCTCCGTGTAAGTTCAAAGCCGGACATACCGCCCATCATCACATCCAAAAGCAGCAGGTTGAACGATGCGGCATCCAACGCCAAGGCTTCCTCGGCGGAATTGGCGGTCACGACATCGTACCCCTCCTTGGAAAGGTTGAATTTGAGGATCGCACAGATGTCCTCTTCGTCATCGACAACAAGAATTCGGGCACTCATCTAAAAAAATTGAATCAACTCCGCTAAGATAACCACATTTTTCTTAAATTTGGGCAAACACATGATTAACATGCCTAAGATTTCTAAACGCGGAGAGGAAATCCCCGCATCGCCAATCAGAAAGCTGACCCCGTTTTCTGACTCGGCAAAAGCTGAAGGGGTAAAGGTTTATCACCTCAACATAGGGCAGCCGGACCTTCCTACTCCGCAGAAGGCGCTGGATTCTCTGAAAACAATAACCCGCACGACTCTGGAATACAGTCCAAGCCAAGGGTTAAGATCCCTGAGGGACAAACTCGTCGGCTACTACAGCAGGTTCGGGATCAATGTCACTGACAATGAGATCATCGTGACGACCGGAGGTTCAGAGGCCCTGCTCCTGACATTTCTCACATGCCTGAATCCTGGTGACGAGATCATCATGACAGAACCCGGATACGCCAACTACATCTCCTTCGCCGTCACCGCCGGAATCACGGTAAAGACAGTCACCTCCAGGATCGAGGAGGGATTCGCCCTCCCGTCAGTGGAGGATTTCGAGAAAGCGATCACTGAAAAGACCAAGGCCATCCTCATCTGCAATCCCAACAACCCCACCGGCTACCTCTATTCAGAGGAAGAACTCTACAGGCTCCGCGACATCGTCCGAGACCACGACCTCTATCTTTTCTCCGACGAGGTTTACCGTGAGTTCCGTTACACGGACGCACCTTATCTCTCAGCCCTCAACCTTGAAGGCATCGAGAAGAACGTCATCGTGATCGACTCCGTGTCCAAGAGGTACTCCGAATGCGGCACAAGAATCGGAATGATCGTCAGCCACAACGCCGAGGTCATGCGTACCGTCATGAAGTTCTGCCAGGCGAGCCTCAGCCCGCCGCTTCTCGGGCAGATCGTGGCCGAAGCCTCGATAGATGGGACGGAGGAATATTCAAAAGCATGCTTTGATGAATATCTCGCCCGCCGCGACTTTTTCATCGCCGGCCTGAACAGGATTCCGGGAGTGTACTCCCCTATGCCTAACGGAGCGTTCTACACCGTGGCATCGCTTCCGGTGGAGAATGCCGAGGACTTCTGCTCATGGTGTCTGACCGACTTTCGTCTCAAGGATGACGGGACACCGGAAGGATTCACGGGCGAGACCGTGAT
>OQWI01001370.1_pt1 | contig 10589 bp, 5 predicted proteins | sample 1691551 | NCBI WGS metagenome assembly OQWI01 (sample SAMN03418259, study PRJEB22391) | human gut metagenome | biome: human-gut; feature: organic feature; material: feces | host: Homo sapiens | place: Tanzania | collected 2013-01
ACGCCCCATGCGCGAGGGCGGTAGCCTCACGGGCAAGATCCTCCGCTACGAGAATGGAGCACCCATCATGCAGCCGGGCACGCTGAAGGCCACAAAGGCCATCGGATGGTTCATCGACGAGTATGGCATCGCACAGGTCTCGATGAATATGACCAACATCAATGTCACCCCGCTCCACAAGGCCTTCGACGAGGTTTGCCGTGCCGCTGCCGAGCGTGGCGTCCGCGTGACGGGTACGGAGATTGTCGGTCTCATCCCGAAGCGCGTGCTCATCGAGGCTGGTGAGTATTTCCTGCACAAGCAGCAGCGTTCCACCGGCATCCCCGAGGAGGACATCATCAAGATCGCCATCCACTCCATGGGTCTGGAGGACCTCAAGCCCTTCAACCCGAGAGAGAAGGTCATCGAGTATCTCCTGGAGGACGAGAATAAGACGGCGAAGCTCGTCGATCTCACGGTGAGCGAGTTTGCCAACGAGACTTCCCGCGAGAGTCCAGCACCGGGTGGTGGCACGATCGCCGCCTACATGGGTGCGCTGGGAGCAGCCCTGGGCACGATGGTGGCCAACCTCTCCGCCCACAAGCGTGGATGGGACGAGCGCTGGGAGGAGTTCTCTCAGTGGGCAGACCGTGGTCAGGATATCGTCCGCCGCGCCCTGCACCTCGTCGATGAGGACACCGAGGCCTTCAACCGCATCATGGATGCCTTCGGCCTGCCCAAGGGCACCGAGGAGGAGAAGGCTGCCCGCAGCCAGGCCAGCCAGGATGCCACGCTCTATGCCACGAAGGTGCCTCTGGAGACGATGAAGACCGCCTATGCCGCCTTCGACATCTGCCGCGCCATGGCCCAGAAGGGCAACCCCGCCTCTGTCAGCGACGCAGGAGTAGGCGCACTCGCCGCCCGCTCGGCAGTGCTCGGCGCATGGCTCAACGTCCGCATCAACGCTGCTTCTCTCAAGGACCGTGCCACTGCCGACGCCATCCTGGCCGAGGCCAAGGAGATGGCCGAGAACGCACAGCAGCAGGAGAAGGAGATCCTCGCCATCGTCGATACGAAGATCGAGGGATAAGACACCATACAGAAGCCCTTTGGCCGAAAGACGCCAAAGGGCTTTCACCATAGAACAAAAAGTAACAAAATAATGACCTTAGCAGAATTTCAGGCCGACATCCGTGCCGGCATTCCCGCTGAGCTGCCGGCATTGCAGCCCTACGACACCACCATCAACCATGCGCCCAAGCGCAAGGACATCCTCACCCCGGAGGAGAAAAAGCTCGCTCTGCGCAACGCGCTCCGCTATTTTCCGAAGGAGCTTCACGCACAGCTCGCTCCCGAGTTCGCCGAGGAGCTGCGCCAGTACGGTCGTATCTATATGTACCGCTACCGTCCCACCTATGAGATGAAGGCCCGCAACATCTCCGACTATCCCCATCGTTCGGAGCAGGCCGCAGCCATCATGCTGATGATCCAGAACAACCTCGACCCGCGCGTGGCACAGCACCCGCACGAGTTGATCATCTATGGAGGCAATGGCGCCATCTTCCAGAACTGGGCACAGTATCGTCTGACGATGAAGTACCTCTCCGAGATGACCGACGAGCAGACCCTCGTGATGTACTCTGGCCATCCCTTCGGCCTCTTCCCGTCACACAAGCGCGCACCGAGAGTGGTCGTCACCAACGGTATGGTCATCCCCAACTACTCCAAGCCCGACGACTGGGAGCGCATGAATGCTCTCGGAGTAAGCCAATATGGTCAGATGACGGCTGGCTCGTATATGTATATTGGTCCTCAGGGTATCGTGCATGGCACTACTATTACCGTGCTCAACGCTTGTCGCAAGCAGCTTCAAGCCAAGGGCGAAGGTAAGGATATTCACGGTATGCTCTTCGTATCGTCGGGTCTTGGTGGCATGTCGGGCGCACAACCTAAGGCGGGCAACATAGCTGGCGTGGTGAGTGTTGTGGCTGAGATAAATCCGTTGGCTGCAAAGAAACGCTACGACCAAGGTTGGGTAGACGAGCTTCATGATAATCTCGACGAACTGATTCCTGCCATACGCAAGAGCGTGGAGGCTAAGCGCACGGTTTCGATGGCTTATGTAGGAAATGTGGTAGACCTATGGGAACGACTTGCCGACGAAGGTATACATGTGGATATTGGTAGTGACCAGACTTCGCTCCACAATCCTTGGGCTGGCGGATACTATCCTGCCGACCTCACACTCGAAGAGTCGAAGACTATGATGGCTGAAAATCCTGACGAGTTCCGCCAGCATGTGCAGGCTTCGTTGCGTCGTCAGGTGGCAGCTATAAACCGCCTTTCAGCCAACGGCATGTATTTCTTCGACTATGGCAACGCCTTCTTGTTGCAATCTAAACGTGCAGGTGCCGACATCTGCTTGGAGAATGGCAAGTTCCGCTATCCTTCGTATGTGCAAGACATCATGGGACCTATGTTCTTCGACTATGGCTTTGGACCATTCAGATGGGTGTGTACATCGGGCTTAGCTGCCGACCTTGCCAAGACCGACGAGATAGCAGCTGCTGTGCTTGAAGAAATTATGCAGGATGCTCCTGACGAGATAAAGGGACAGATGGCTGACAACATTCATTGGATTCGTGAAGCAAGCCGCAACAACCTCGTGGTGGGTTCTCAGGCTCGCATCCTTTATGCCGACGCCGAGGGACGCTCAAAGATAGCTCAGGCTTTCAACGAGGCAATAAAGAAGGGCGAGATTACTCGTCCTGTGGTGCTTGGTCGCGACCATCATGATGTTTCGGGTACCGACTCTCCATTCCGTGAAACAAGCAACATCTACGACGGTTCACAGTTCTGTGCCGACATGGCTGTACAGAATGTCATTGGCGACTCCTTCCGTGGTGCCACATGGGTATCGCTACATAATGGTGGCGGAGTAGGCTGGGGCGAAGTTATCAATGGCGGATTCGGTATGGTTATCGATGGTAGCGAAGATAGCGACCGCCACATACGCGAAATGCTGTTCTGGGATGTCAACAACGGTATAGCTCGCAGAGCATGGGCTCGCAACGAGGGTTCCATCCATAGCATAGAGCGAGAGATGATGCGTTCGCAGGGTTTGCAAGTAACAATGCCTAACCTCGTCGACGACGATATTATCAATAAATACGCAAACTAAAAAGCCTAAGTTTATATGAAGATTCACAAGATTTCAGCCGAACACCTTTCAATTGAGCAGATAGGTGAAATAGTATATGGTGGCTACAAGATAGAATTGAGCGACGACGCACAAAGACGCATATTAGAATGTCGCGAGTATCTCGACAAAAAGATTAAGGAGTCTACCGTGCCTATCTATGGCGTTACTACAGGATTTGGCTCGCTATGCAACGTGAGTATTGGTTCCGACTATCTCGCACAACTGCAGATAAACCTTATGATGTCGCACGCTTGCGGCACGGGCGACCGTGTGCCTAACGACATCGTGAAGATAATGTTGCTACTCAAAATCCAGTCGCTTAGCTATGGTTTCTCAGGCTGCCAGCTCGCTACAGTAAACCGCCTCATCGACTTCTTCAACAACGATGTTTATCCTATAGTTTATATGCAAGGTTCGCTTGGCGCTTCGGGCGACTTGGTACCTTTGGCTCATCTCTCGTTGCCTCTCGTGGGTCTTGGCGAGGTGGAATATAAAGGCAAGGTGCTGACAAGCGTAGAGGTACTGAAGAAATTCAAATGGCAACCTATTCAGCTTGCTTCTAAAGAAGGATTAGCCTTGCTCAACGGTACACAGAATATGGGAGCCTTTGCCGTATGGTCGTTGTTGCAATCGCAAAGACTCAGCACGTGGGCAGACAAGATTGCTGCCATGTCGCTCGATGCCTACTATGGTCTTACAGCTCCTTTCACAGATGCCGTACACCAAGTGCGACCTCACAAGGGGCAAATCGTTACGGCTGCTCGTATGCGTGAGCTCTTGGAGGGTAGTGAAATCATGGAGAAGCCTAAATCGTATGTGCAGGATCCATATTCATTCCGTTGTATTCCGCAGGTGCATGGCACGGTAAAAGATACTATAGAATATGTGAGGTCGGTAGTAGATGTAGAGGTTAATTCCGCTACCGACAATCCTACAGTTTGTCCTGATGAAGATTTGATAATCTCTGCAGGCAACTTCCATGGCGAACCTATTGCCATGCCTATGGACTTCCTGGCTATAGCTCTATGCGAATTGGCAAACATCTCTGAGCGCCGTATCTACAAACTTGTGAGTGGCACTCGTGGTCTGCCAAGCTTCCTGGTTGCCAACCCTGGAGTAAATAGTGGCTTCATGATTCCTCAATATACCGCAGCCTCGATAGTAAGTCTCAACAAGACCCTTTCTACACCTTCGTCGGTAGACAGCATACCATCGAGCCAAGGCCAGGAAGACCATGTGAGTATGGGTGCAAACGCAGCCATAAAACTATATAAGGTGGTGCTCAATACGGAGCGTGTGCTTGCCATCGAGCTCTTTAATGCAGCTCAGGCTCTCGACTTCCGTCGTCCGCTCAAATCGTCGCCTGCAGTAGAGGCAATCCATGCTGCTTATCGCAAAGTGGTGCCTTTCATCGTCGACGACGAGGTGATGTATCCTCATATCGCTCACTCAATAGAGTTCTTGAAATGAAATTACTCATAAAAAACATTCATACACTTGCAGGCGTAGAATACGAGCCGAAACTTAGACTAAAGGGCAAGGAGATGGCGAGGATTAACACCATCTCCAACGCTTGGTTATTGGTTGAAGACGGACGCTTTGCGCAGTTTGGTAGCATGGCTGACGGCATGCCTGCAAGTGATGAAATAGACAACATTATCGATGCTGAAGGTGGCATGGTGTTGCCTTCATGGTGCGACTCGCATACGCATATCGTCTTTGCCGGCAGTCGCGAGCGAGAGTTTGTAGATAAGATTAATGGCTTAAGCTACGAGGAAATAGCTCGTCGTGGAGGCGGCATTCTCAATTCAGCCGACTTGCTTCACAACACTTCTGAAGATGAGCTATATCGCCAAGCTATGATGCGACTCAACGAGGTTATACAGAAGGGTACTGGCTGCATAGAGATAAAGAGTGGCTACGGACTAAACCTTGAAGATGAGCTAAAGATGCTTCGCGTGATTCAACGCATGAAGGAAACATCCAAGGCTAAGATAGTATCTACATTTCTTGGTGCTCATGCCGTGGCTCGTGGCATGTCGCAAGAGGAATATGTGAAGCGTATTATCGATGAGATGATACCTGAGGTTGGGCGTCAGAAGCTTGCCGACTTTGTCGACGTGTTTTGCGACCGTGGCTTCTTCACTCCTGCGGAGACAGCACGCATACTTGAGGCTGCTGCCACATGGGGTATGCGACCAAAGATTCATGCCGACGAATTGGCTTCGTCGGGTGGAGTAGAGGTTGGTGTAGAGCATGATGCCTTGTCGGTAGACCATCTGGAGAGTATGACCGTAGAGGAAATAGAGATATTGCGCAATAGCAACACTATGCCAACGGTATTGCCAGGCACATCTTTCTTCTTGAATATGCCTTATGGCAAGGCTCGCAAGATGGTTGATGCAGGACTGAGCGTAGCCGTAGCGAGCGACTATAATCCAGGTTCTACACCTTCGGGCGACATGAAGTTTGTGGTGTCGTTAGCGTGCATCAAGTTGCGATTGCAACCAAGCGAGGCGTTGAATGCAGCCACGATAAATGGTGCTTATGCCATGGGCGAGAGTGTCAACTACGGAAGCATAGCCAAAGGAAAAGTGGCGAACTTCTTCATCACGCATCCTATCCCTTCGCTCGATTTTATTCCATATTCCTATACCACTCCTATCGTTAAAACCGTAGTTTTGGCAGGTTGTGTAGTGTGATTTGTACCTAAATCTCTGGTTTACCTCATATTATTATGCGACTATTCGCATTGGCTGTTTCGATTACTCGCATGACGCCATTCGAATAGTCGCATAAGCTCTTTCGAATAGTCGCATAAACTCTTTTGAAATGCCTGTAATTTCACACTTATATCATGTTTTCGCTTCAATAAACAGGTTGTTTTACTGATATAGTGTTCCAATTAATTTGAGTTTAAACGTAATATAACTTATTGACTATAAGCCTTTTAGAGAGAGTAAATAAGGTTCGTGTTCCAGTTGTTCCAGTTGTTCCAATTAATTATTTTTGCGTTCCATTTTCCTTCCTCTTATATATAACTACTTAATAATCAATTAATTATATAGTATATATAGAGGGGTTTTGGATATTGATAACCTAATTGGAACAACTGGAACAACTGGAACAACTGGAACACGAAGAGTAAGAAACCACTTTCGTTTTCTTGCCTATTTCTTCTCCAAGGCAAAATATTTCCATAAAGGCGCAGCCATCATGGCTTGATGGAATTCATCGTTTTGAAGCATGCGCCACACTTCGTCGCGATCAAGGAGTAGGACTTTAATGTCTTCGGATGCTTCAAGATGTTGGGTAGACACTTTCTCTACGCCTATGGCAAGATTTGGGTGGCTATAGTTGGTGCATGCTCCTGCATTAGGACTTATGGTCATCAGTTTGCTCCATTCGCCTCATGCATAGCCCGTTTCTTCGTATAGTTCGCGCTTAGCAGCCTCCATAGGGTCTTCGCCTGGCTCCACACAGCCTGCAGGAATCTCTATTGCCGTGAGGTGTTGTGCGTGACGGTATTGCCGCTCCATGAGGAATTTGCCATCCTTTGTTATGGCTATTACGTTGCAAAACTCAGGATATTCCAACACATAGAAGTCTTTTATCTCGGCTCCTGTTGGTAGCTTCACATGTTCGCGACGTGCTGTTAGCCATGGTTGCTTGAACAGGTATTCGCTTTCGAGAACTTGCCAAGCCATAGGGTCTTTTTCTTGTTTATCCATATTTTCTGTTAAAGTATAATAGTCGTAATTAATCAACGAAGGATTATAATGAATTATTGCCTTTTGCATAAACTTTGTTTCTAAGTTAATATTCAATCATGATATGAAAACAAGAGAAAAATAGTAGACAAAGAATGCTGATAATAGAGATAAAAACAGTATATTTGCATAGAATAAAAAAGAAGAAAATATAAATGGCACTAAATATATACAAGATATCAGAGTTTAACCATAAGGCAAAGATCGTGTTGTTTGACGAACTATGCAAACTGATTGCTGAGAGATGTGAGGATGGCAAGGAAGATTGCATAGTTGTGGTCAACTATAATGTGGAGGGAGTAGAGATTGATGCGCTGGTTGTGACTCATCATGGTGTCATGGTTTTCGACTTTAAGAATGGTGGTGGCAACATCGTGGCACGAGAAGTGGGAGAGTGGACACAGAATGACCACTCCGTAGCTGGAGGAGCCTATGGCAAGAGTCCGATGGTGAATGCGAGAATGGTGAGAAATCGCCTGTGCTCAAGCTCGAGCAAGTTGCTTGGTTGCCAGCTGTCGGACGCAAAAGTGGTGGTTGCGTTTAGCATGCCTTCAGCTATTGATGATTCAGCTCTTTCGGAATCAACGAAGAGCTGGCTGACGGTTTGCGACATCAATAATATTGCAGACTCTTTAGATAAGACATTGCTTGGAGCAAGAGTGATAAGTGATGAGGTTTTTAACGCTATCCCCAACCAGTTGCGCTTATCGCAGTTTGATATTCAGCAAGGTTCTGCTAACAGCTATTCGGGAATTTATTCTCCCGACGTGGCTACCGACTTCTTTGGTCAGATATTGTCGATGCCTCATTATATTGATATCCGACTACAATATAGAATGTTGGCACAGATTTTTCATCAGGCTGTCGACGGCAGATTGCAGGACAACAACATAAAGTTCTCGGGCTTTTATGCCAAGGTGGAATACCTGCTGTCGGAATATAAAGACAAGATGATGGATAGGTCGTTGGCAATGGCTGTTAACGCTTTTCGTATCAGAACACGCAGACTGAAACCTCGTAGCGCAAGATATCAAACTAATGACGAGGAAAGCGTGACCGACGAAGAGCTCACAAAGTCGTTGACTCACGATGTGGCAGCCTTGGCTAAGTTTATTGGCATGATTTATGGTCGTCCTGTGCCAGAAGAATTGAACCGCCGTTTCCCCTATGTATCAGATGCCTATTATTGTCCGCTTTACCGCATGGGAGCCGTGATGCGCGTGGTGGTAGACAGTTGGGACGACGACTTTATAATGGCTACTGATAGCGAATCGGGCTTGGAGCAGAAGATTTATTATCGCAAGATCGACAACCGCTATGCTCTTGGCGACCATGGATATCTGAAGGATATGTTGCAAAAGGGCGACCAACTGAACATAGTGATGCCAAGAATAGAAAACGAGATTATCTATCCTGCCATCGTAATCTATAATCCCGACTATCTGATAGACGTATCGTCGCTTGCTGCTTGCTTTTCGGAACACGAGATTGCCACACCATATGCCTATCTGATAAGGAAGTTGTCGCCTTCGGCAAATAGCGAGGCCATAATGCTCGGTAACTTTGCCGGTCAGATACTCGACGAAGAGGTGTATCATATTAAGCGTAGCTATGAGCGCAGCCTGCGTGCCTTCTGTGCAAATAACGCCGTAAACCTTGCAGTATGTCCGCTATCGGAACAGTTTAGAGAGAATGCGGAGATGCAGAAGCAGCATATCCATAGAGCTATATTTGAAACCTTGGCAGAAGCAGCCACAATACCATATCAGGCAGACGGAAGAAACACCATATTGGAACCTTCGTTCTATAGCGAGACGTTGGGATTGCAGGCTCGTATGGACTTCATACAGAAGGATATGACGATGATGGTGGAGCAGAAATCGGGCAAGGCTGCCTATAATCCGTCAGACCCTGCAACGCCTCGTATTCGCCCTGAGCATTATGTGCAGGCGCTATTGTACATGGCGATATTCAGATACAACTATGGTGTGGCGTATAGCAATTTTCATTCGTATATGCTATACTCTAAATACCCCAACAGCCTTTTGGATATAGCTACAGCTCCAGGATTGCTCTTTGATGCTTTGAAACTGCGCAACCAAGTGGCGTGGATGGAATTGCTATTAAGCAAGGGTGGATTCCGCATGCTGGAATCGCTTACTCCTGAGCATATTTATCCTAACGAGAGTGGATATGCGTGGACTCACTTTGTGCGTCCGAGATTGGAGGATATATTGTGCCAAGTGCGTGGTGCAAGTCAACTGGAACGCGACTATTATTACCGCTTCTTAGCATTTATTGAAAACGAACAGATACTATCGAAGGTGGGCAACCGCACCAAGGAAGAATCGGGATTTGCATCGACATGGAATTCTACTCTCGAAGAGAAAAGAAATGCTGGAAACATATATGCTGACCTCAGCATCAAGCCTGTACGCAAACAAGAAGGTGAACCTATTGAAGAGGTGGAGTTCTTATTCCCTGAAGAGCAAGATAACGATATGTCGAACTTCAGACAGGGCGATGTGGTGTTCTTCTATTCCTACGACCCACGAAAGGTAGATGAACCAAATCCTACACGCCACTACGTGTTTCGTGGCTCGTTGGCAACAAATCCAGGAACCAAAAGCGTGAAGGTGGCACTACGCAATCCGCAGACCACAACAGAGGTTTTCGAGGGCGAAGTGTGGGCTATAGAGCACGACTTTATGGAATCATCATATCGTGCGCTATTCCAAGGTATGCAACTATTCCTGCAAGCTCCAAAGAGCCGAAGAGACTTGCTGATGCTTCAGCGCAAGCCTGAGATTGATGCGAGCAGAAAGCTAAAGGGCGACTATACCAACAACGGAAATGCGGAGTTTAACGATCTTGTGTTAAGAGTGAAGCAAGCCAACGACTTGTTCTTGATAATAGGACCTCCAGGTACGGGTAAGACCTCGTTTGGTATGCTGAATGTGCTGAAGGAGGAATTGCTGGAAGAGGGTAGCTCGGTATTGCTATTGTCGTTTACAAATAGAGCTGTCGACGAGATGTGTAGCAAGTTGGTGGAAGAAGGTATCGATTTCATACGCTTGGGTAGCGAACTGGGATGTAGCGGGAAATACAGAAGCCACTTGCTGAACAAACGCTCAGAGGCATGCAAGGATGGCGAAGAGATACAGCAACTGATAAGCGGTTGTAGGGTATTTTGTGGTACTACCACAGCCTTCAATAGCAGCATAGCACTACTCGGAATAAAGCAGTTTGACTTGGCTATAGTAGACGAGGCTTCGCAGATATTGGAGCCGCAGATAATTGGCTTGCTGTCGCAAAAGAAGAATGACACAGACGAGTGTGCTATAAAGAAGTTTGTACTAATAGGCGACGAAAAGCAGTTGCCTGCGGTGGTGCAACAACAGGAATCGGAATCGAAGGTTGTAGAGCCTAACCTACAGGCAATAAACCTAAGCGACTGCCGACTATCGCTATTTGAACGTTTGATTAAGACTTATCGCAAAAATGGCGAGAACAACGAGTATAGCTACATGCTAACACGTCAGGGCAGAATGCACCAAGATATTGCAAAGTTTCCTAACTATGCCTTCTATCAGAATAAGCTCATACCTGTGCCTCTTTCGCATCAGGAAGAGATTACG
>OQWI01001371.1_pt1 | contig 10575 bp, 19 predicted proteins | sample 1691551 | NCBI WGS metagenome assembly OQWI01 (sample SAMN03418259, study PRJEB22391) | human gut metagenome | biome: human-gut; feature: organic feature; material: feces | host: Homo sapiens | place: Tanzania | collected 2013-01
CTTCATTGGCTGTGCAACCCTGACGACAAGCGGTGTAGCTGCGCCCGTCGCTCTGCATGAACTTGACCGCGTCAGCCACGGCGACGCGCTCCTCGCAATCGGAGAACCTCAGCCCTCAGGGCGTCCCTCAACCTTAGTGCCGCCATCGCCGTCAGTTCGCTCTCGGGGAATTCAGTGCCGTGAGACGCTACAACGTCTACCGCAACCAGCTGACCGGGGCGTGGATGCAGTCCTTGCGAATGCCGGTGCTATGCAACGTGCGTTGCCTGGCGTTCGGCCACGACTACTTCCTTTCGGGCGTGCCGCGACGCAGTCTCATATGCATAGACGAGGTCGGATGTGTCAAGAATCGTTATGACCGCAACCGTTTCGAGGGCGTCCCGTCTGATGATGAAGCAGCAATGCGCTCTCATGGGACAAAACCAGGCGAGAAGGACCCATGTCACCTCCGGATGCCGTTGCCGTCTGACCTCACTCGACGCTCTTTTGTTCGTGGCTCCGCGCGTGTCGCGCGTCCGTTCACCAGCGCATTGCTTGCTGCTGGGCAACTGCCCATATCGCACGACAGGCAGAAAGGCGTCGTTTTTTCGATTCGAGGAAGGCTGGCCTACCAACCTATCACCATCCTGTGTCCTTGCTATCAAGGCTCTTGCAGGCGAGTGGGTTCAGGAGATTTTCAAGATCATTCGTGGCTACGGCGGTGCGGCCATTGCTGCCACCCAGGATATTGGCGACCTTGATCGAAGCCGGTTCGGCAAAGGCATCTTAAATGTTGCAAAGACCAAAATCATTTTGAACTTGGAAAATGATGAGGCGCAGCGCGTCCAGCACATTCTCCACTTATCTGATGCAGAGATCATGTCAATCACTCGTTTTGAACGTGGCCAAGGACTGATCTCCACGAACTCCAACCACATCACAGTTTCGTTCAAGGCATCCCCCCTAGAGAAACAGCTGATTACAACCGACCGCATGGAACTCAACCAGATTCTCAAGGAAAAGATCGCCCAAAATACACATAATGTTGTCGAATGAAAACACAGCAAAGGTCATGTTTACATTAGCTCTACACTAAGCGTAATTGCGGTTTTCCTTTACACTATGCGGTTTCCTATCTCTACACAAAGGAGATCATAATGAAGTTTTCCAATACCGTTCGAAGGAGGGAAGTTGCCTTTATGATTCGGCTGCTGACCATCTTCGGTGTCGTTGAACAGCGACAAATGCGGTTGCTCTTCGATCATATGAGCAATCGCTCCTATGGCCAGATCCTCGCACGTCTCCGGCAAGAGGGTCTGGCCTATTTCTCGCCGGACGGCCAATTCCTCGCAACAAGTCGATACTCATTAGATCACGGGAAGACGCAGGAAGCCATCATGGCTTTCTGGGCATTCATCCAGATGAGAGATCATGTGCTGGATTTTTGTGCGAGTGAGCCTCCGGCAATTCTCTCATTCTCTTCAGCCGATAAGGATTATGATCTGATTTCTGGTAGCCAACGCAATATCCCATCGATCAACGCCTCTCGCACACTCGTGCCAGAGGCGTCCGTTCGTTTGATTGTCGTAGATGATATGAAGTCCCTGGATGAGCTGATTCCAAGAGATGATAACGATTATGGAGTCCTGACTGGCTCTGACGGCGTTGAGCAAATCTACAAACTGTGAGGTGTGATATGGATAACCCCAAGTACATTCAAGTCATGCGCCAAGTGGCTTCTGATTTTGATGGTATCAGCCACGAACTCTTTCGGGTCGCTAGCGACTTAGAGCGTATGGATCAGTATAACCCCCAGCAAAAACTCTTTAGTCTGGTTCGATCGGCAGAAGTATCCTCGGTTACTCTGAGAAATCTGACCGCCAGAACAGTTCGTGATGATACGGCGCCATTCTATTGTGAGGTGGCGGATCTGCTGGGGATTAAGGTCGAGGAGACTCATGATTGGCTCAAGATCTCAGTTCCCGCGATTCTTCCGAAAAGGACGCAGAGAACAAGATGGAATACAGCAAGCACTATCCAGTTAGCTGAACTGGAAGTAATTGTTCTACAACAATACTACAATGAGACCAACAATAGATGCAAATAATCAAGCATTTTTGACTCGGCCGCTTCGGTATGCGATTATGGACTATCTCAAAGAGAACCCAATGGAGCGCTTTGGTAGCTGCGCCATCTGCATTGTTCACAACTATGATGCTGCTCTTGGAAAAAGGCGCATTCGTGACTATGACAACATTGAAACCAAGCGGTATTTGGATGTCATTGAATCGATGCTACTGACCAATGATAGCGGTCTCCTATGCACGGTCCTCCAGGCTACGAGGATGTCTGATCGGGACAGCGCAGAGTTCTACCTGATGAGACCTGAAACGCTTTCATCCTGGGCCAAAAATCACATTAAAACAACTACCAAAACCTGCTCTGAGTGAAGGGCAGAAACTGGTAGTGTTTTCGTGCATTCGAACTGTCCCCGCTCAGGGAGCGCAGAAATAGGTAGTGTTAGGCAATACAAATTCTGTCTGGGTGTTTTTTGCTTGGTCAGTTTTGCGCTTTTGGGAGTAGCTGTATGGGGTAGCCTCAGGCAGCCTTGCTACTGATTTGATTGGAGTATCTATGATTACATGTAAGAATGATCGCTTACTCGAATTGCTCTGGTTTGTTGGATACTGTATCGAGTTTCCGACGCAGCTGGCGGTGCGGATCGGTGGCGGCGCTGAATGGAATCGCAGGGTCATGTATCGTGCGATTCGGGAAGGCTATGTGCGGCTATATCGGAAGAAGCATAAGCGCCATGTGATTCGTTCAATGAGCTTGACGCAGAAGGGTTTCGAGTATGTTGCACAGAGGGATACAAGCCGATTTTCATCTCCAATCCAAATCCCGAGAATGCTGACCTGAAGTTGGAATTGCTCAACGCTGATTTCTACCTTCAGCATCTCAGGGACTTCCGTGAATTCATTCAAACCATTCATTCTCAGCGTAGCGTCTTGGTTAAGGCCCAAAAGAGAGCCGAGTTGGAGGTGGAAGACATCGAGCACGCTGTGGAATTCTATAATCTGGATGCCTCTCATGGCTATCAGCTCTATAAGATGCTGCATGATGCCAGAGTGCGTCGCCGCAAATGCAAAAACGCGGTCGCGTGGATCGATTATATTCTGGAGCAGGCTCCAGATCGATTCATAGAAAATGACCCATCTCCCAGAATTGTGGGAACGCGCTCCCGCGACTATGCGCCTCGCGCGCTTCCTGCACTATTTGAATGGGAAAGCAAGGGGCAGACACCTACAGCGAACCTTTGACTGTGATTGCATCTTTCGAGCGATTAAACCAGCAGTTCAATGATAGCTGCCATAGATACAGCAATCATAATACCATCAATTTCGATCGCAATAAGATCCGGAAGATGTGCGCTGATCTGAGCAAGAAGTCCGATGAGACCTCTGCCGCTCTGGATGCCGCTCTGGTCAACACCCCGGTGGAGTACGAAGCTCCGTTCGATGTGAACGAGACTTTCGCAGAGGCTTTTGAAGCGCATATGTCCGCATTGAGCTGACCAAGCCTTTGCGACTTTGCTCCGACTATCACGGATGCGGCAGAAGAAGAGAACGTGGCGACCGGTTCAGTTGCAGACGAACTAAAGTGCTGCAAATTAAAAAATCCGCTCGGTTGATTCTGAGCTCCAAAAGAAGACATGATCCGTTTCATTAACGGATGCTACGAACCGTCTTCCTATCCATCAGCGCCCAACGCTGTTTCACCATATCGTGAATACGCTAACGCCGAATCTCGACCTTGCCACCTCACATCTCCCTATTCTGTTGGATATAGATAGAATTCCTATCTTGATACTGCTGGCCTTTGAGCCGTTCATACGTCGAGGTATGCTATCCACGCTCCTCAGGGAACCAGCGAGCGCATGGCCTTGGCAAAAATGGTCTAAGCGATCTTGGCTCTCTGCCGTATCCGTGATAGTCGGAGCAGTTCTCCCATAAATAGAGGCGAGCAGCAGGCTTCGGCCTGCTGCTCACAAATAATCAGATTCAGTTGTGATGTCCGAGATACCAGGATGTCCTCCATAGGTACTTCGAACAACGCGCCGAGAGCATACAGATTATCAACGGAAGGCAGGCTCTTTCCTTGCTGCCATTTGTAGATCGCCTGCGGCTCTTCGAAACCGAAGTATGCCTGCAGATCACGGACGCTCATCCCACGCTCGACGCGAAGACGGATGATGTTCTTTCCGGTCGCAATCGGATCAATGACCGGAAACTGCTTCATATTCATGGCAATCGCCTCCATCTAAAGAGTCTTCCCAAACGGGAGTACTCCAGAATACTGGAAGAGGCTTCAAAAAGCAAGAGCAAACGCAATTTTGTAAAGAAACTGTCACATAAGGAGGTCCAATCGTGAGTCGAGAATACAATGAATTCTGCTGCTGGACGATTGAAAAGTTCTCATTCTTCCGCAACTACTTCGCAATCATCGATACAGCGGATTACCTTGCAGACCAGCTTTTTATCAAGCATCAGGTCAGAGTTGGGTTCGGCCCTGAGTTCGTTTGCCCGGGTGCTCCCTATCGCGTCATCATGTGCAAGTGCCGCAAGCGTGATGTCGATGCTTTCCTGGCAGCGATCCGTGAATTGCCCAACAAGATGCTCCTGTGCGGGTATCCTGACTACCTTACATTCTGCGCGGATCTCAAAAAGAAAGTCCAAACCGTTCGAGACAATGGAGGTGCTCTCACCAATGAAACAGATGATACCACTCAAGAAGCAGAGCAAGAAAGCGCAAAAGGAGCAACATGCGAAGCAGCGCGGTAGCTGGTATGGTATTTGTCCCATCACAAGAACTGTGCCAAACGGAAAAGCCTATGACCGAAATCGAGTTAAACGAGAAGATCGAGAATTTGCTGACTGAGTCAGCTACCAGGCGGCCATCCAGACGAACTGGCTCTGCGTATCGAAGAGAAATGCGCATCCGCAAGAATGACGCGCTCATGCGCATTGTCACAAGAAGGTATGTGCCTCATGCCGGCTATATCGATTACGGCTTTGATGGTGACACGCTGCTCCATTCGGGAAAGTACATCAAATATCCCAAGAACAGTAATTGCCAGCGGTGGATGAAACGGGAAACCAGCCGAAAGTTCCGGAACTGTCAGGATCTGCCCAGAAAGGGGAATTACTATCGGCGCCTTTTGGACTACTGGTGGACATTGTATTAACTAAAAAGAGGATTCCTGCAGCGTAATATGCGGGAACCCTCTCGTTTCTTAGTCTATATCTCTTTCAGGCGCCTGTAGAAGGTTGATCTCGATCTGATACCGGTGCGATGCATGGTTTCTTCCGTTATATCCCTTTGTTACCTTGGCACTGCCGGTTTTGCACCCATTGAGCGTTTCACATTCGGCCAGGAGTTCCGGACCGGCGGTGCGATGAATGCAGCCATCTCGCCACCGCCCAAGAGGGAGCTGTTTGCGGCATTGACGATCGCGTCAACCTTCATTTTTGTGATGTCATTTCTTACGATCTGGAGCGGCATATACGAACCTCCTGCGAAAGCTACCTTCTGAGTAATTAAGCGACGAGCTTCTTTGGCAATAGATATATCTTTTTATCATCGAAGCAGATTTGCTCGGTACGGTTATAGATCCGGATCATCTCGTCCATCTTTTCCATGAAAATCCGTGTCCCTGGATTGCCTATGGAAGCGAACCTGTGTACGGCATCCTTTTCCATATCGAGAGCACTCTTCTTCAAGTGTGTCCCGCCATCCTGAAGGAATTCATCAACTGGCCCCTCTTTTACAAGAGGGATACTTCCAATGAATTTCCCGACTGCATTTCCTGCCGTGCCGATACCTTTCATGACATTAGCATCTACTGCTGAGTTACTCAGCTTCTCTAAATAGTGTGAGCTCTCCTCGAACAAATCGCGGTAAGCGTCCGACATCTGCTGCAGTTCATCCCGAATCCCGGAAATATAGGATTCTTTGAAATTGCCGCTGAGCATGACCTCCATGAGAGATGACAGTGAGAATGTATAAAGGGACAAGCGGTAGTATTTGAATTCCTTCTCCAAAGAGGCGAACGCCTGCTTTACGCCAGCCTGTGTGACGATATGCAGCTTCTTCCCAATCGACTCGGCGATCTTCTTCTGGTAACCAAGCATGTTCTTGCGTGCGCGATTCTGATAGGTGAGAACCTGGTTATGATTGCCGCTGACGAAACGTTCATTGTCCCAGTTGTCCTTATACTTTCTGATGATGCTCATGAGGCTTTCAACATCCGCTTCTATCTCAGATTCCTTTTCGATTTCAAGGAACGAGATGATCTGTCTTTGCATATCCTCAATTTTCCCAAGCTCCTGTTCAATTGAGAATAGAGCGACCGCCATCATCATAGTGGCTGGATTGAATGCTGCCGCTGTCTGTGTGGTAGCGGTAATTGGCCCCGCTTTTTGCAGCTGAACCATTTTGGATGTTCCTTCCGCAGTTTTGAGTGAGGCCCAGAAGTTGCCGTTCTTTGCCGCCTTCAGGACATCGCCTACACCAGCGTTGGCTATGGTATAGAGGCCATCCGATGCGATGCTCGTTGTCTGCGTAACGGTATTCAACGCAGGGATGAGTGAAGACACCCCAGCGCCAAGCGTAGAGAGTTCCGCAATAGGAACGCTTAACACACCTCTGCTGTTTAGATCCATCCTTGTATCCGCCAAGAGGCTCTGGGTGACATTTAATAACGTTCCCGTATCGCCGTTAGGCTGAGCCTCTATAGCGGTGCGCGTATTGATGATCTCTCCCATGTCTTATTCTCCTCAATCGATTGAGAGTGTTCTCATTAGAGCTGTTGCTTTTTTCGCGGATCGGAAAAAGGCCGTGTGGGAGCTGCCGCATACAATATTGCTTTACACGACCGTTGCCCCGAAGGGCATTAGAGACAGCTTAGCCATTTTGAAGCACTGCTTCCCGATTGGAATGCCAAGGATCGTGATGCACCAAAGACAGCCGGCCAGTACCCAGGCAAGCCCGCCGATCAATCCTCCAAATAGGAACCAAAGAATATTTCCAATCGTAGACATAGTTGTCACCTCAATTTCTCGCTATTTCGCATCCGTTTCAAGCTGTCGCTCGATCCATGCCATCAGCAGCCTCACGATGCGTTTCTGCTCATCCTCCGTCAGCTCACGCCCCATCGGGACATGATACCACTTGTTTAAGCAGCTGCGACAGCAGCAGGCGCAGGCGTGCTGGGCAATAAACACCGGATGCCCACGCATTGGCGTTTGCTTGCCGTCATTTGGAATGATTGCCGGTGCAAGCCGCGTTCGGATGAAGTCGGCAGCATGGTGCTGAATGGTTTCCATGCCCTTGTCCATTATGTACTGCCTGTTCTTTTCGCTCAAATGAAACTTTGCGCGGAAAGCGGATTTTTGCAGGCGCAAAAGCGTTTGCTCAATGGCTGACATGAGCTCAATCCATCCTATCCCACAGTACGAAAGCAAGCTTTCCCCGTAGATCCTCGCTAAAGCCGTCGAGGTCTGCCATTGAAATTACACCATCGGACAGCAGACTCAATATGTTCAGCTCCATGTTGGCGCGGCTCATGCACATCACCACGCCACCGCTCTTTTTATCCTCGCGCACACGCTTTTCCAGCTCCCAGAACTTCTCTGACGCGGAACCGCCGCCTGAGAGCAGCGCGATATATTCGCGATTCCGTCTTTCCATGTATGCCTCCTGCCAAATAGGGAGACGAGACCTGAAAAGTCCCCAGTCAGATTCGTTGACTTTATTCATGCTGCTCATTCGGACACCTTCCATCCCAGATCCTTTATTTTTCGAACGAGCTCGTTCTTGTCCATTGTTCCGTCAGCAAACGCCTCCTGAATGCCGGGGCCAAAGGAGATGCTTGGAGCACCGGTATTGCCATGCATCGCTGCCAGTTCATTCGGCGTCCAGCCGCGAAGGCACCACAGACGACTCCCGTTATGATACTGCATCATAAGTCGCATAAGAGTACTGTGCTGTGTTTCCGTCAGGCGGACACCTACCTCGCACAGTTCAATCAGCACATTCTGAATCATATCTGTTGTACGAAGATAGCCGATATTTTCTGTCCGCCTATATGACCGCATGATCTTTTCCGCCTCTGTACCGCTATACTCTTCCAGCAGAGCGGAATAAGTGGCAGGAACTTTCTTATAGTACTCCAGATTGAACTGTTCGTCCAAATTGAGAAAGGAAAACTCACTCAATTTCTTTCCGCGATTCTCATTCGGATAGGTTTTCCGTTGTTTTGGCGCGCATTCTTTTGCCGTGGATTTCAAATTCCCAATGAAATTCGAGAGGACGCTTTCCTCTGCCGATGCAGACGGTACCGCGTATGAAAGGAAATACTCTGGTACGCAGTAGGGCTGATTGCCGAGTTCATCCATCAGGGCATAGAAGGAGAACATTTTGCCATAACCTGCCCCGATCAATTCCTTTGATACGATGTGCCGATCCAGATCATTGTGCGGTTCCTCCGTGTACAGTTCTTCGATCTCATAAACTCGATAGGGCTGCACCTCTCGACGGACAATTGCGGAAAAGGCAATAAGATCGCGTCGGTGGATTCGCGGCGCACCGCTTTTGAGTTCCTGATAAACCGACCATACATCGCGCAGGGCAATGGCACCATACAGATTTGCACAGGCGGCAAATAACGAATGAAGAAAATCACACGCCTCCGTCGATAAACCTGCCTGCATATATAGCCGGTTCAGAGATTTCTCCGATAGTGGTTTTGGATAGGACATATACCGTTCCTCCGCTTCCATAATTCAGGCGTTATTCGTATTGCTCGGCGATCGACTTGACATGCTCTGCCATCTGTTTGACTACATCATCCGGTCCAATGACCTTCGCCGCCGTCTGAAATCCGCAGAGCCATGCAAAGAACTGCGGGCTGACGATCACATCTGTCCATACTGTAAAGTGATCTTCTCCATCCGGGATAAGAATCACATCTCGCCCGAGGCGATCGAGTACGGCGCCCACGAGGTGATTTTCGAAACGGAGATGGACCTTGACCTCCTCACCGGTGAACATGCCAAAGGTCTTACGGGCATAGACGGCCATGTCGAGCGCCTCATAAGCTTTCTGACCGTCTCGTTCTTCATCCAGAACGGTGATCTTTTCCATCTTATCGACGCGGTAGTGTTTGATGATCCCTGCAGCAGAATCAAAGGCCACCATGTAATAGTTCTCATCGTCCCATGTCATTGCGAAGGGACTGACAACATAATAAGCTCCACCATGTCGGTACACGCGCTCCTTGGCGACATTATACTCGAAATACAGGAACCGGATCTTCCGATTGCTTGAGATGCCGTTATGAATCTCATCGACATTATAGTAGATGGACTCATTCATCGTCTTGATCCTGTTCTTCACGAATACCTGCCGGTTGAGCAGTTGTGCGCTGTGGATACTGGCCAGCTTCTCGATTTTCTTGATCAGGGACAGCGTTTTCTTATGGGTAATAAATTTCGAGGATTGGACGCTATCCACGAGGAGCTTTAGCTCCGGCAGTTCAAAGTCACGGCTTGCCACGTAGTAGCCGTGATTGTTCCCCTCAGATACCTGAATGATGTCCAGGCCAAAATCCCGCAGAGCATCGATATCACTATAGATCGTCTTTCTCTCCGCGGTAATATCATGAAACTTCAGGTAGGCAATGATCTGGCTGGTGGTCACGGCATGCTCTTCGTCCGAGTTTTTCAGCAGGTACTCCATGATGTAGATAATCTTCAGCTTCTGAAATGAGGAGCGAGGCATATGTTCATCATCCTTTCAACTCGGTCAAGCCGTTTTCTGCAAGGCAATGATATCATAGCATAAAACCTGTCCAATAGAAAGGACTACCTTCGATAATGGCTATTTGTATCGCAAAAAGAAAGCCACGGGTTGAATACCTGAGAGCATTCAACCTGTGGCTTTCTATGAGTGTCCTTTCATTGCATCGTTACTGTGCCGAAAACGGAGAATTCGATTCGGACAATAGCTCTTCCGGAGAATACGGTTACTTTGCTCACGGAGGAGCAAAGCAAGCATCCGGATAGTCCCCTCATGTTTTGGTGTCCGAGAATCAATGGCTACTGGAGTCCAGACTCTCTTCGCCATCTACACAAGCAAATGCTCGCCGCTGCTGGAGTGGATAAAAGTGTTCGCTTTCATGATTTGAGACATACATTTTCGACCTTAGCAATTCAGAGCGGCATAGATGCAAAAAGGTCGCTGGCATGCTCAGCCACTATAGTGCCGCATTCACGCTGGACACTTACACGCATGTGACAGAGCAAATGAAGAAAGGTGCAGCCGAAAAGATTGGGATTTTCATGAACGCAAGTGTCAATGTGCAGATCAATGTCGTTCACTCGGCGAGTGCATCAGCACATGATGTTTCTGGATCTGTCCCGTCTAACTGCCTAACCCCGTTGAATTCGACGGATTTAGATCCAACCTCGCAGCAGATATTGAATAAGAAAAAGGGAGCATAACCGCCTGCTCAGAGTTACAATGCAGCCAACAGCA
>OQWI01001375.1_pt1 | contig 10562 bp, 8 predicted proteins | sample 1691551 | NCBI WGS metagenome assembly OQWI01 (sample SAMN03418259, study PRJEB22391) | human gut metagenome | biome: human-gut; feature: organic feature; material: feces | host: Homo sapiens | place: Tanzania | collected 2013-01
CGGATCCAAAAATACCTGCCTTTTCTATAATCTTATAATATCTTTACAATTATAACATTTCTATCAGAGCCGCAATACGTGTATTTAGCTGTCCCACATCAGACTGTGAATAATCTGTCTCCACATGCAGATAAGGAATCTTTTTCTCTTCTCTTACAAATCTGCCAACTTTACCGGCTTCCACATTATAAGTATGACAGGCCTGAAGAGTCATTTCCACAACAGCCTCTACCTGATACTCATCGATCAGTTCATTTAACAGTTCAAAACGGTTCGGATTCGGAGTCATAACGGAACAGCCGATATTCAGATAACGTCTTGCAATTGCTTCGTAAATATCCGGATCATTTTCATCAATCAGTCTGTCTACGCTCTTTGCACCGGAGCAGTTTTCAAAAGCAACTACCACACCGCCGTTTTCTTCAATTGCTTTTACTACTTTCATGGTAGCTCCACCCATTGGACATCCGGTGATCAGAATACGATGTTTCTTTCCTTCGTTTTTGCCTGCTGCATATTCTTCTTTCAGCTTCACTGTCAGTGCATCAATCTCTGCCGGGACTTTGGAACGGTCAAACTTAAAGGTAGTTCCATACAATACATTGTAAAGATTCTCACCCTTCATTGGAGCCGGATCCAGTTTCATCAGTTCATAGAAATCTTTCAAAGCACGACGTCCCTCATTGCTGATGCGGACCGCCTCACGAAGCTTCTCCTCTGTAATCTCCACCTCAAATTTCTTCTCCAGATATTCTTTGAAACGGATAATCTCACTCTTCCAGTACTGAAGTGCAGCCTCTGTCTGTTTATGAGGAAGCTCCAGAATAAATACGTCCTTAAATTCAGACATAAATTCATACATTTTTTTCTTTCCGTCACAGGTAGTCTCACCAACTACAACATCTGAAAAATAAAAGAATGGGCATTTATCTGTCACTGCAAACCCATAGCTGGCCTTGATCAGCGGACAGAGATTTTTCGGCAATGTCTGCTCGGCTACCGGGATTGTCTCATCAGACATGGAACATAAACCTACAGAAGCAGCTCCCATGGCCATTGCAATCTCCTGTGGAAAATATGTACAGTAAGAACCAATTACCGGGATATTCTGATCCTTAATCTTCTTGATAGCGAGAAATGAATTCTTCCTCTGCTCCGCAAACTCCTCAAATACTTCTGGTAAATCTTTAATTATTTTCATCTTTGTACCTCATCTTTCTATAGTTTTTATATTATTTTTTACTTCTTTCATACCATTCGCCAACTGTTGCAATCCTTATTATCCTCTACAGTTGATTATTTATTTCTTTTTTTCTCCGGCAAGCAATGATGCCCCAAACGCTCCTGCATATCTTCCGTCTTTCATAGCTTCAACAGCACATCCAAGTTTTTCCGAAAGAATTTCTGCAAAATACGGACATTCACTCAATCCTCCCGTAAGGAGCACCGTCCCCGGAAGCTGCTTTCTTCTGGCAAGCTGCGCAACTTTCTCCGCTACAGAATTTACCACTCCCGCAGCAATATCTTCTCTGCTTCGCCCTTCACCAATCATGCTAATCACCTCAGATTCCGCAAATACCGTACACAACGAACTGATCGGTACCACAGTTCCCTGTTCTGCCAGTCCAAACAGTTTTGCAATGGTAACTCCCAGTCGATTCGCCATAATCTCCAGAAACTTCCCGGTTCCGGCAGAACATTTATCATTCATAAGAAAATCCTGAATCATTCCCTGATCTACCAGGATTACTTTCGTATCCTGACCACCCACATCAATAATTGCACATTCATTTCCCGCCAGTTCTCTGCCACCTCTTCCATGACAGGTAATTTCCGTAATCACAAAATCCGCATAATCCACAGCTACACGCCCATATCCTGTAGCAGCTACACGAACCCCTTCACTCATTACATCAATCCCCTCATCCAGAAGCCTTGAAGCAATCTCCGAAGCCGTCTCCTTACTGCTCCACCCTGTAGGCAGCACAAATTTCATTTCCCTGTCACCAGTCACAACTGTCTTCGAAGCAGTCGAACCAATATCAATTCCAACATAATACAACTTTTCTCACCTGCTTTTTTCAGTATTTTTATCCATTCTGTTTACTGTAACTTCTATTATACCCTTTCCCATTAATAATCAAAAATTCAAAAATACAATAAAAGCAGGAGATTTATTCAAAAAAGCTATAAATGATTTGATTTTTTTGTTACATTTCCATTATAGCAGAAAAGAAAAACCAGTAATGTTTCGGGTATATGTCAAAACATTACTGGTCCTTTTTTATAAGATTATTCCACACTTTTTTATTCGATACAGGGAATCTCATAATTCCAGGATTTACGGATGTCGTCCAGGATTTTCATGATCCTTATTGTTTCCGCATGAGGCATTTCCGGACACTCCGTTTTTCCCTCATGAATTGCTTTCTTGCAGGATTCTACCTCATATTCATATCCTGAGATCTGTTCCGGCACAACATAAGAAGCCACTTCTTTATGTTCGGTATCAAACACTGTAATCTTTTCCGGATTATTGATATTCTGCACCTGCATATATCCTCTGGTTCCGAAAATACTTCCCATTCTGTCTGAGATTTCTCTTGCACCACACTGAAGGGTTGCCATACGGTCTCCCTCAAACACCATGGCAATGCTGTCCAGAATATCCACTCCATTCTGAAAGATTGCAGTAGCCTTTACATCCTTTACCTTATCCCCAAGCACCATGGAGGCAAAATTGATTGGATATACGCCTACATCCAGAAGAGCACCTCCCGCAAGCTCCGGTTTACGGATACGTTCTACATGACTTACTGTATAGCTGAGATTCGCTGTAACTGCGGTAACCTCACCAATCACGCCGCTTTCAATAATATCGTTGATCATCTTTCTGGACGGCATATATCTTGTCCAGATTGCTTCTGTGATCAGAAGCTTTTTCTCTTTTGCAAGATCAAATAATTTCTGTGCCTGCTCTGCATTTACAGTAAATGCCTTTTCACAAAGCACATGCTTTCCCGCTTCCAGACACATCTTTGCATGCAGATAATGGTGTGAATGAGGGGTTGCGATATAAACCAGTTCAACCTCATCATCTGCCAGCATTTCCTCATAGGATCCATATGCTTTTTTTACTTCATATTTCTGCGCAAATCCCCGGGCACGTCCCAGATCACGGGCAGCAACCGCATACGCCTCCACATCTTTCATTCCTGCCACTGTCTTCGCCATAGTAGAAGCAATACCTCCGGCCCCCAAAATACCTAACTTCATTTTATTGTCCTCCACTTTCTTTTCTGGTCTAATTATTGTTTCTATAAATTTCTTCATACACTTTTACATCATTCTCAAATATCACTCCCGATAAATTTCATCGAAAATATTTTTTATTTACATCATTCTCAAACAAAGGGGGTGTGGAGCGTTTCAACTTTTTAGCTATAAATGAGCAAGTTCGTGATTTTGCATAAAAGAAAGACACCTCGATTCCGGATGTTGTATAATGAAAGTGACAAAACAAACATTTTCAACATTTACGAAAGAAGGTGCCTCTCGCAAATACTATACATCATTCTTCATTCATATACAACCAGTTTAAAAAATTAAACTTATGCAGATCTTATTCCAACCGGGTGATCAACCATCTTATGAGCATCCTGATCAGTATTTTCATCTCAGGATACCATGGAAAAACCACGGATTTTGCAAAAAACAGCCACTGTCACAGAACTACAATTGCCCATTTCCTCAATGCGGGAAAATGGGATGATTCCTTACTTTCAGATACGTTAAAACGCTCTGTTATTGAGATTATTTATTCAGAAGCAGCTCGCACCGGAAAACCTGTATTCTGTATTGTAGATGATACGATCGCTTCAAAAACAAAGCCTTCGTCACAGGCTCTGTATAGTGGTTCAGTTGTCAAGACAAAAATCTAAGCTTTTTATAATGAACTGATATATGTAACTGGGGAGGGGAGAAAATCCCCCCTTAGGCCGCATGATCATCCAGTAACAGAATCGGATAATAGTAGGATGCCGGTGTCTGATTATTGAGTGCAGAATGACAACGTTCAAAGTTGTAAGTGTGCACATATTTACCGATTGCCTTCCGTGCTTCTCTGATATTGTTATATTGGGTCAGATATGCTTCCTCGTACTTGAAGCTCCGGAACCATCGTTCAATCATGATATTGTCAGCCCAGCGGCTTTTACCATCCATGCTTTGACGGATCTGGTTCTCTTTGAGGAAATTCATGTACTCATTGCTTGTAAACTGACAGCCCTGATCCGAATTCAGGATAACAGGTTTTGCCACCATAAACGCCTTTTTTAACGCAGTTATGACCATTCTGGTATCCAGAGTATCATCGACTTCCCAGCCAACGATACAGCGGCTGTACCAGTCAATCACAGCGGTCAGATACAGGAATCCACGCTTAATGGGGATGTATGTAATGTCGATTGACCATGCCTGATTTGGACGGTCGATAACGGCGTTGCGTAGCAGATACGGGCAGACTTTAGCCTGTTGCATACGTTTAGAAAGGTTCATTTTTGGATAAATTGGATCAATCCCCATTTCATTCATATAACGGCGCGTTTTCTGGCGACCAACCTGATGCCCTCGCTTCTTCAGTTGAGCAGACAGTTGTCGTGCTCCCCAGGCCGGGTTATCCGTATGTAATCGATCTATGATCGATTTGCAATCTAACTCCTCCTGAGATATGGGCGTGCCCTTGTAATAAACACTGGTACGATTGATATCAAGAAGCGCAGCTCCTGTTTTAACTGGAAGTTCTTTAGTCTTCAAAAGGTTTTGGACTAAATTTACTCTCGTAGTCAGGTCCAAGTGTTTCTTCAGATTTTTTTTTCAACCAATCCACCTGCATGGTGAGCTGGCCAACTTTTTTCGCATATTCAGCTTTTTCCTTGCGCTCTAAAGCGAGTTTTTCTTTCAGATTATCCTCTCGTGTGTCATCAAAAACCACGGATGCTTTATCGAGGAATTCCTTCTTCCAGTTGCGGAGAAGATTTGGCTGAATATTGTTTTCGGTTGCAATTGTATTTAAGTCTTTTTCTCCTTTGAGCAGTTCAATCACTAATTCTGATTTGAATTTGGCGGAGAAATTTCTTCTTGTTCGAGACATAATAATGATCCTTCTTTCTGTAGTGTTTACAGTATATCAGATTCATTAAGAAATGTCTCTTGAAGTGTCTTAAATTACGATACCATTATAGATTTCCGCGTTTCAAATCAAAGAAGTCGTCAAGAAAATCTTATACAACAAACGTAGTGAATGGAAATATCTTTCTGGAAGGAAAATATTTGAAACTGCCTAAGATGACGGCTGTCAGAATGAAGCTTCACCGTCCGATATCAGAAAAATGGAAACTGAAATCTGTGACAGTCAGCAGGGAGCCATCCGGAAAATATTTTGCCAGTCTTTTATTTTGCAGTGAAAACCAAGCAGCAGAAAAAAGATCGGCAGAAAAATTTATTGGGATCGATTTTGCGATGCAGGGAATGTGTGTGTTTTCTACCGGTAAAAGAGCTGAATATCCGATGTTCTATCGGAATACAGAGAAAAAGCTTGCACGGGAACAGAGAAAGCTGTCCAGATGTCAGAAAGGCAGTCAGAATTATAAGAAGCAGAAGAAAAGAGTTGCACTGTGCCATGAAAAGATCCGAAATCAAAGAAAAGACTTTCAGCATAAACTCAGTGCCAGTCTTGCTGAGAGCTTCGATGCAGTATGCGTGGAAGATCTGAATCTGAAAGGGATGGCAGGAGGACTTCATCTTGGAAAAGGTGTACATGATAATGGATATGGCCTGTTTCTGTCTATGCTGGAATATAAACTGGAGGAACGAGGAAAATATCTGATCAAAGTAGACCGTTATTTTGCATCCAGTAAGATTTGCAGTGTATGCGGAAAGAAAAAAGAAGAATTGTCTTTATCTGATAGGATTTATTACTGTGAATGCGGTAACAGAATGGACCGTGATGTAAATGCAGCAGTTAACATCATGAATGAGGGAAAAAGAATCTTTGCAGAATGTGCATGACAGCACAATAAAAAGTCCGTAACCGGACTAATAAAAATCGCGGGGCACGCGAGGATAGCTTGTAGATACTTGGCTCAGTAGAGCCATTGAGCAAGAAGCCCCCACTTCAAAATCAGAGATTTAAGTGGTGGGAGCATGTCACAATATACTGCATCCCGTTTTACGGTCGACGAACGGAGTTTTTGCGGAGCTTTTTGGCTTCATAAAGGTTTTTGTCAGCGTATTCGATAATCGCAGGAATATCTGTTTCCGGGCTTGGCTTGAATTCGGTGATTCCAAGAGAAACCTCCACGAGAAATGGTTTGCCGGATTCTGCATTAAAAGCAGCACATGCATCCCGGACTCGTTTGCGGAAAATATCCTGGAAGTTTTTTTCCTGACAGTTAAGGAGGATCAGGAATTCATCACCGCCAGTGCGGGCAACGACGTCCTGGCTGCGGAGACAGCCGTTAAAAATATTAGCGACACTTCGCAGGGCAAAATTGCCTGCTGGATGTCCCCACGTATCATTGATTTCTTTAAGGTGATCCAGGTCAGCGCAGATAATATAGGCGCGCTGATGTTCGCTTTTGCTGCAAAAATTCTTGATCTGTTCAGTGAAACCTCTTAAGTTAAGAAGTCCTGTCAGTTCATCATATTTGGAGATTAATCCAAGTTCCCGGTTACGTTCACGGACAAGCTCAAGATCCCTGGACATTTCCTGACGACGGAGAACTTCTACTTTACTGATTTCAAGATAATGAAGAGAAAGGCCAATCTGCAGGCTTATCACATAGAAGAACGGAAATTCTTCCGGTTGGATATCGCATGCAAGAAGACCATACTGCTTTTCTCCGGAGAAGAGCAGAAATACCATAAACTGGTGACGGTCGTTATCTGCCATTAACTGACAGAGGCCATTTTCAGCGTTTACAGGCTGGCGGTCATAAAGATGAAAAGCAGCTGTTTCTTCGTCTCGATAATAGGCAGCAAGCCGAAGATTTTGTGGAGATATCCATTCATCATTCTGATGATAGATGACTGGTTCATCCAGAAGAAAGAGGTAAGTACATTTGGTTCTAAGCTCACGCATGTTTTCCATTGCTGACAGAAGAAAAGCATATTCATCATCCATACAGTCATTCAGATTTCTGGCTAAGGAAGGAATAAACCAGGACTTTCTCTGAAAGTTGATCAGTTCAAGTTTCATATTTGTGATTGTGCGATTTAACTTATGAATCTGTTCAGTAAGGTTTACAGGAGTACTGAGGATTTCCGGAAGTTTTTCCTGACATCCACAGGATTCTCTGACACATAGAGAAACAGGAACTCTTCGGGACAAAACTTCTCTGCCATCCAGTTTGGCTATCAGATCATAGACAGCCATTTTTCCCATCAGGACGCCATCCTGCTGAACGGTTGTAAGAGGAGGCTCCATACCGGAAGCACGCTCGCAGTCATCAAAACCAGTAATGAGGATATCCTTGCCAACTTTAAGACCACGTTGTTCACACACGCGGTATCCGGAAAATGCCATTTCATCATTTGCAAATACGATGGCCTGTGCATCCGGATTATCATCCAGAAGGTGCTGAACCTGGCGGTCAACAAATTCAGAGTAGTCACCCTGTGCGATCATCTGTGGAGTGACCGGCAGATTGTGTGCAGCCATTCTTTCAAGATATGTGTTTTTGCGTTCATTTGCATCAGTATTCTGAGAAGGACCCGCTACAAAAAGAATTTTTCGACAATGATGCTCATTGATCAGATGCTCCATGACCATGTGGATTCCGTTTTTGTTGTCACAGATCAGGGAATGACAGTTTGGAGAATGAACAATCTCTGTAAGAAATACTGTAGGAATCGAATTAAATTTCAATGCAAATCTTTCTGCAGTTTCATTCTTTAATTGAAGCCCAAGAGTTCCGTAGTTGATGATCAATCCGTTAAGACCACCGATAAGACTGTAATCGTGGATAGTTTTGAATTGATAATCAAAAGAATCTTTGTGAGTTCCACCTAGCAGATCTTCAAAGAAATCTTTGGTCTGTGTTCCGAGAAAAAAACACACATTAACATTTAATTCTCTGGCAGCTTCGGTAATGCCGCGGATATGTTCTTTGGGAAAATAAGTATGCACGCCACCAATAAGAATGCCGATATTGTAGCGATCAGATTTTTTCATTTTTTTTAGACCTCCATATGCAAGTGAATAAGTTATTTTTTGTATATTATACCAATAATATATCATTAATGCAAAAAATACATATGAAAAATCTACAAAATAAAGCGCAAAAAAAGGAAGAACAGCGTTGAGTTCTTCCTTTTTCGAAACATACCTGATTCTAGTGAATTGCGTCCAGTGCCTGAGCGATATCTGCGATCAGATCGTTCTTATCTTCAAGGCCACAGGAGATACGAATCAACCCTGCAGAGATTCCGGCAGCGGCGAACTGCTCATCGTTCATCTGGCGGTGTGTGGAGGTTGCCGGGTTGAGGCAGCAGGTTCATGAATCTGGTAGTCATGTGGAAGTAATTAGAGAAATTGAGGATAATGGAAAAAGAACAAGATCAATGACTGTAGAGTCTTTTTCAATCATTGATTAGAAAAAAGTAATTTAATAGTAAGATGTAAGAGAGACCATTTTTGTGGAAATACAAAAGTGGTCTTTTTGTATCGTGCACCCGGTAGTGGGAAGGATATAGCCGAAGGCAAGGGTGTCCATCGTGAGGTGGAATCTGAAGGAAGCTGGATGTGAGGAACATACTAACTCACGGGCAAATCTCTGGTCTGACGAACAGAAATCTCATATGAGGTTATGCATGAGGGTAAGGTTGCATAGCAAATCGAAGCCCAATAACTACACGGAATCATGCATGATAAATGAGGCAGATGGATGGAGAGGAAGAAACGTGTGGTACCTAGGGAGGTCTGTGCGGTACGCCTTGAAAGAGGTAACCATTGCATAAAGCAATGCTGAACGCACAGAAGTCAGCAGAGGTCATAGTAGCCGAGAGGTGAAGGACCGAATCAGTAGGAGTCTTGAGTATGACCGAGAAAGGAGGAATGACCGTCTATGGCAGAAAACATTGAAAACAATGGCTGTTCGCAAAGAGATAATGCGGAACATGAAGGGTATGTGAAAGCGTCTAGGTCATTCAATCGGATATGGAAAGAAAGAGACAGTGCACAGCCGAGACTTTTGGAAGCGATACTGTATAAAGACAACTTTAACAGAGCGTATAAGAGAGTTAAGGCAAACAAGGGAGCGCCAGGAATTGATGGCATGACCATTGAGGAGGCTCTTCCATATCTAAAGGAACATCAACAAGAGATAACCGACCGCATTTATCGTGGAAAGTATACTCCGTCTCCAGTAAGACGAGTTGAGATTCCCAAACCAGATGGTGGTGTGCGAAAGCTTGGCATACCAACAGTGGTAGACCGTACACTTCAACAGGCAATAACCCAACAGTTAGTGCCAATCTATGAACCGCTGTTTGCAGAGGGTAGCTATGGCTATCGTCCGAACAGAAGTGCAAAAGATGCAATACTTAAGGTTAAGGAGTATGCAGAACAAGGCTATACATTTGCTGTAGTCCTTGACTTGTCAAAGTACTTCGATACTCTTAATCACGAAATTCTCATCAATCTTCTCCGAAAGAATGTAAAAGATGAACGTGTAGTACAGTTGATAAAGCGCTATCTGAAAAGCGGTGTAATGGAAAACGGAGTAGTCATTGACACAGAGGAAGGCTCACCACAAGGTGGAAATCTATCACCATTGCTGGCAAATGTCTACCTCAATGAGTTCGACCAGGAATTCCTGAAAAGAGGTGTTCCATGCATAAGATATGCAGATGACATTGTGCTTCTTGCAAAGAGCAAGCGAGCATCAGAGAGACTCTTGGAAAGCAGTACAAAATATCTTGAGGAGAGGCTGAAACTTACAGTCAACCGAGAAAAGAGCCGTACTGTCAGCGTGTTTGCAATCCGAAATTTTAAATTCCTTGGCTTTGCATTGGGAAGGAACGGAAAAGGCATTTATGTCCGAGTTCATCCGAAGTCATGGAAGAAGTTTAAGTCTAGACTGAAGGAGTTATCTTCCCGTAAGCGATGTCAGTCAATCAAGCCAAGCCTTGAGAAAATCAAGGTGTATGCGAGGGGATGGCTTAACTACTACGGAATTGCAAGTATGAAGAACAACATAGATGACATCAACGGATGGCTCTATCACAGAATACGCATGTGTATATGGAAACAATGGAAATTGCCCAGAACAAAGAAGAGAAATCTGATAAAAATGGGAATCCATGAATACTATGCGAACATGGCGGCAAACTGTCGAAGGGGACACTGGTATTGTGCCAATCTGACGACAGTCAAGAAAGCCATGACAAAAGAAAGACTGATAAACAGTGGTTTTTATGATTTAGCCACAGCCTATCAGTCTGTGCACGTCAACTATTGAAAGCGCCGTATACCGAACGGTACGTCAGACTGTCTAACAATT
>OQWI01001377.1_pt1 | contig 10552 bp, 6 predicted proteins | sample 1691551 | NCBI WGS metagenome assembly OQWI01 (sample SAMN03418259, study PRJEB22391) | human gut metagenome | biome: human-gut; feature: organic feature; material: feces | host: Homo sapiens | place: Tanzania | collected 2013-01
TGTGATATTGGAAGGAGAGATGGGACATCAGGATGCCATCGTCAGGACAGAGAGTGTGACAGAGAGCATGAAGAATAACGGCCTTCAGATAGAAAAGCTGAGCTGTCAGATAGCAAACTGGAATCGTGCTCAGGCGCAGAACCGTATGACACAGCTTATAGGTCAGTACAAAAACAGCATAGAGTTAGTTATAGCAAATAACGATGCAATGGCTTTGGGCGCGATAGACGCATACGAGAGGCTTGGAGTGACGGAGTCGAATGTACCTGTATTTTTCGGAGTAGATGGCACTGACGAGGGACTTGAAGCAGTGCAGCAGTCGAAGCTTGCAGCAACGGTCTACAATGACAAGGAGGGACAGGCAAGGGCTATGGCTCAGCTTGCCTATCTGGCAGCCACCGAGGGCAGTATGAAAAACATAAAGTTTGAGGATAAAAAGTATGTTTATCTGCCGTATGAGAAAGTGACTATTGACAATGCAAATGAATATATAAAGGATGAACAGTGAGCTTATTTATGCTCGTTCCTCCACTCCCTCGGAGCCACTCCATAGACATTTTTAAAGGCGCGTGAGAAATGAAGCTGATTTTCGTATCCGACAGCAGAACCAACATCTGCGATGGATAAGGAGGTCAGCTTCAAAAGCTCTGTGGCCTTTATCATACGGTAATTCATGAGAAATTCCTGCGGCGAATGTCCGACGGAATTTTTGAAAATTTTGCCAAGATAGCTTCGGTTTATGCCGCAGACTCCGGCAATATCTTCGATTGATATATCATTCTGAAAATTCTGCTCGATATAATTCATCGCTTCTTTTATATAATAATCACTCATTTTCCCACTTGGAACGAGCTTTGATGATTTGGCTGACTGCATCAGATAATCCAGAAAAAGGTACATATGCCCAATCAGGTGATACGGTGATTCTGAGGGATGTCTTGTGATATAGAGCATTTCCTCAACAAGCTTTTCGCGGATATCCTTTGAGTGTGTGTGATATACAGGATTATTTTGGGTAAGATCTGTTGTGGTGAGAGCCTCCTTGACGCGCAGACCGTCAAACTCAATCCATATGTATTCCCACGGAAGCTTGTCATCCGCGATATAGGTATTTATCTGGCCGGGAAAAATCATAAAGCCCTGCCCGCTTTTTATGTTGTAGGTCTGTGTGATGCCCTTTGCATTATCGGCCATCAGAGTGCCGGTGCCGGACAGTACATAGTGGAATAGATAGTGGTTTCTTGTGGCAGGACCAAATGAGTGTCCCGATTCGCACTGCTCGTGGCCAAACTGGTACATACACAAATCTATGAAATTTACATTTGGAAAAATATTGAAGGAAAGCTTGTCCATGTGAGTCACTCCTTATTGATTAATACTATAAATATACCCTTATGCGACATTATATGCAATTATAGCACATTTTCTAGCATATTGGTATAAAAATACAAAAATAAGGGTATTTATTGTATGCATAAGGGTATGTTATAATCTATTTATCAGGAAAAAGAGCAAATAAAACAGAAAAGGAGTGAAAAAATATGGCAAAAAGAAAGATTTGTCAGGCTATGGCGGTTGTGCTCCACCGATTGCAATGATGTCCGGATAATCCTCACGGAATGTGTACGACAGGACTGACCGGATGTGGAAATGAAAAGCGGGCGGACGGAAAAACTGAGATTGAGGTGGTTTCTTATAAGCCGGAGGCTGTTAAGGCTTTTGAGAAGATTGAGAAGCAATTTAATGAGACTCACGATGATATTCACCTGACTATCTCATCTCCGAATGAGGCTATGACTATTTTAAAGACACGCTTCATCCGTGAGGATTATCCGGACATCATTGCAATCGGTGGAGATATCAATTATTCAAATTTCCTGGATGCGGATTTGTTTGAGGATATCTCGGACCTGGATGCAGCGGACACTGTAAAAGAGGCATATCTGGATATGGACAAGGAGCTTGAGTTCATTCCAAAGGACGGCACCTATGCACTTCCTTACGTGGCAAATGCAGCAGGAGTGCTTTACAACAAGGATATGTTTGCGGAGAATGGCTGGAAGGTGCCTACAACCTGGAGTGAGTTTACAGCACTGTGTGATGAGATAAAGGAAAGCGGAACACTTCCTTTGTATCTGGGCTTTAAGGATACATGGACCTGTCTGGCACCGTGGAATGCCCTTGCAGTAGGTCTTTGTGATTCAGACACCTGCAATCAGGTAAATATGGGAAATACGACATTTGAGGAGGCATATTCTACGGTCGCCGACAAGGTACGCACACTGCTTGATTATGCAGAGGACAATCCATATGCTTACAGCTACAATGACGCATGTACAGCCTTTGCCAGAGGTGAATCTGCCATGTACACGATAGGAAGCTACGCTATTCCTCAGATTAAGTCGGTTAATCCTGATATGAATATCGGCTCATTTACTTTCCCGGCAAATGATAATGAGGCTGATAATGTGTTAAATTCAGGAATAGATTTACAGTTTTCAGTGATGAAGGCCTGCAAAAATAAGGAAGCTGCATACGAGGTGCTTGAATATCTCTACAGCGATGAGACAATTCAGACATATCTGGATGACCAGGGCGGAATTGCCTGCAAGGATGGAGATTTTGCAATACCTGATACACTGGAGGATATGCAGGAGTATATAAAGGACAACCGTATGTCAGATTATCAGGATCACCATTATCCAAGCGAGATGAGCGTGGATGCCATGATTCAGACATATCTGCTTGACACAGGTGACAATGCAAAGGAGAAGTTCTTAAAGAAATTTGATTCAGACTGGAAGCGTTACAACAGAGATCTGATTCGTGAAGTACAGGATTACCAGAAGGAACAGGAGGATGCAAAATGAAAAAGAAAATGTCAAATAGGGACAAGACATTCTGGGCAGTTGTGATACCTGTTGTGGTTTTATTTTTCGCATTCAACACACTGCCGATGATAAAGGGTGTGATTTACAGCTTTACAAACTACAAGGGCTATGGCTCTTATGATTATGTCGGACTTAGAAACTATGCAGACCTTTTTACCGACGCCAGAGTTGGAAAGAGCTATCTGTTTACCTTTAAATATGCGATTGCAGGCACCATACTTGTAAATGTATTAAGTCTTGTGATGGCAGTTGCACTAAACAGCAATATCCGCGGCAAGAGTGCATTGAGAGGTATTTATTTCGTACCGAACATCCTTGGCGGACTGGTTATTGGTTACATTTTCAGCTTTATTTTTACATATATTCTGCCGGCAGTAGGAAATACCTTTAATATCGGTTTCATACAAAACAGTATTCTGGCAAGTGAAAAATATGCATGGATCGGTGTGCTGATTGTCGGTGTATGGCAGGCAGTTGCCATGAATACCATCATCTATATATCCGGACTTCAGACAGTGCCGGAGGATGTTTACGAAGCCAGCATGCTCGACGGAGCAGGCAAATGGAAGCAGTTCTGGAAGGTTACATTTCCACTCGTTATGCCGTTTGTCACAATCAATCTGGTGCTCAGCACAAAGAACTTCCTCATGGTATTTGACCAGATTATGTCATTGACAAAGGGAGGCCCGGCGCAGAGCACAGAGTCAATCTCATACCTGATTTACAGAAATGGTATGGATGGAGGACAGTTTGGCTTCCAGAGTGCAAACGCAGTAATTTTCTTTGTTGTAATTGTGGCTATTTCACTATTCCAGATGGGCGTTATGAATAAGAAGGAGGAACAGTTATAATGAAAAAACAAAAAACAAACTGGGTACTTACCATCGTTTTAATATTGGGAACCTTAACCGTATTTTTCCCACTGTATATGGCTGTTATCATTGCCTTCAAGAAACCGAGTGAGATGACAAATGATGTTGCAGGAGCACTTTCCTTCCCTTCAAAGTGGAGCTTCTCAAACTTCACAGAGGCTATGAAGGTTACAGATTTCTGGCATTCTCTCGGAAACAGCTTACTTATCACTATTGTGACAATTGTTCTCGCAATCCTTATTCATTCGATTGCAGGATATGTTATCGGACGAGGCATGGCAAGGAAAAAGAGCTTCCGTTTCATATATCTTTACATTGTAAGCGGTATGTTTGTGCCATTCTCAATTCTTATGATGCCTCTTGTAAAGGAAACTGCACAAATCGGACTTGCAAATCCTATCGGTGTAATTCTCCTTTATCTTGTTTTCTATATGCCTATGAATGTTATGCTATACAGCGGCTATCTAAAGAATATTCCTCTTGATATGGAGGAAGCGGCTGAAATCGACGGCGCTTCAACATGGAAAACATATTGGACGGTTATTTTCCCGATGATGAAGCCTATGCACGCTACCGTTGCAGTGCTTACGGCATTGGGTACATGGAACGATGTAATGACACCTCTTGTTATTATGTCAGGCTCGGAGAATACAACGCTTCCGCTTGCACAGCTTAATTTCCAGACGCAATTTGGAACAAACTACAATCTTGCATTTGCATCATATCTGCTCTCGTTAATTCCTATTCTTATATTCTATGTAGTCTGCCAGAAGCAGATTATCGGCGGAGTTGCAAACGGTGCAGTAAAGGGTTAGTAAAAGGGGAGAAGTTTTATATAAGCTTCTCCCATTGAATTAATATGAAACAATAAGGTGATATTTATGGCTATAAGAGTTACAGAACAAGGCAGAAATTTTTATTTGGAAACACTTCACTCTATGTATCAGATAAAGGCAGACGAATACGGAGTGCTTAAGCATATCTGGTACGGCTCACGCACGGAGTGCGATATGGAATATCTGCTTGATTATCCCGATGTCGGTTTCTCGGGTAATATTTATGAGGCAGAAAGCAAAAGAGAATATTCTCTTGATACAATGCCGCTTGAATACTCCTGCAAAGGAATCGGAGATTATAGAATTTCGGCGGCGGCAATCACTCACCCGAACGGAAGTGACGCTCTTGATTTGCGTTTTGACGGTTATGAAATCAAAAAGGGAAAGTACGCAATTTCAGGATTGCCCGCTGTTTACGCTGATGAAGATGAAGCTGAAACACTCGAAATATATCTCAAGGATACTTCGTCGGATATTCGTGTGATTCTAAAGTACGGCGTACTTGAGAAGAAGGACATAATTACCAGAAGTGCGGTTTTCTGCAATATGGGTGACGCTCCGTGTAAAATTACAAAGGCTTTCAGCTTGTGTCTGGATATTCCTCACGGCGATTGGGATTGGGTACATTTTCACGGCCGTCACACAATGGAGAGATTAGTTGAACGCAGAAAGCTGTTTCACGGTGTTCAGGAAAGCTCAAGCAACAGAGGAACTTCAAGCCACCAGCAAAACCCTTCTGTTCTGCTTTGCAGTAACGATTGTACGGAAACAAGCGGAGAGTGTATAGGTGCATTACTTGTTTACAGCGGTTCTTTTCAGACAAAAATTGAGCTTACTCAGCTTAATCAGGTGCGTATGCTTATGGGCATAAACAGCGAGTGTTTCAGCTGGGAGTTAAAGCCGAATGAGCAGTTTAGCACACCCGAGGTTATATTGTCTTATAGCGACAGCGGTATGGAAACGCTTTCACATAATTTTCATAATGTAATAAGAAACAACATTTGCAGAGGTGAATATAAGCAGTCCGAGCGTCCCGTACTTATTAACAACTGGGAAGCTACCTACTTTGATTTCAATGAAGAACGCTTGGAGAACATTGCAAAGGAAGCGTCAAAGCTCGGTGTTGATATGTTTGTAATGGACGACGGCTGGTTTGGTAAGAGGGACAGCGATACTTCCGGTCTTGGCGACTGGTTTGTCAATGAAGAAAAACTAAAAGGCGGCTTGAACACTCTGGTTGAAAAGGTCAAGTCCTATGGTATGAAGTTCGGCATATGGTTTGAGCCTGAAATGGTGTCCGAGGACAGCGAGCTTTACAGAACTCACCCTGAATGGGCGATTCAGATACCAAACAGAAAGCCGACAAGAAGCCGTTATCAGCTTGTTCTTGATATGACCCGTCAGGATGTTCGTGACTATTTATTCAAGGTTATCAGTGATGTATTGAGCAGTGCCGATATTTCGTATGTGAAGTGGGATATGAACCGCAGTATCTGCGATTGGTACAGCGCAGAGCTTCCTGTTGAAAATATGGGTGAAATGCAGCACAGATATGTTCTGGGATTGTATGAACTTTTGGACAGACTCACTTCTGAATTTCCGCACATTCTCTTTGAGGGCTGCAGCGGCGGCGGAGGTCGTTTTGATGCAGGCATACTTTACTATTGCCCGCAGATTTGGTGTAGTGATGATACCGATGCATACGAGAGGACGAAGATTCAGTACGGAACCTCATTTTTCTATCCAATATCAACAATCGGTTCTCACGTTTCAATTGTACCAAACCATCAGACAGGCAGAATTACTCCTTTTGAAACAAGAGCAGTTACGGCTATGAGCGGCAGCTTTGGTTATGAGCTTGACTTAAATACGCTTTCGGAAGAAGAAAAAAATGCGGTTGTTGAGCAGAATAAACGCTTTAAAAAATACGGCCCGTTAATTCATAACGGCAGATACTACCGATTAAGCAATCCTATGACGGATAAATTTGCAATCTGGTCGTTTGTGTCTGAAAATTCCGGTGAGGTACTTGTTCACGGAATGATATTCCGTACAGAGCCTAATATGACAAGATATTCCGTAAAGCTGCGTGGATTGATTTCCGATAAGAAATATGTTGTTGACGGTGATAACACAATTTATACGGGAAAGGCATTAATGGAAGGCGGTATCCTTCTTCCGAAGCCTTGGGGAGATTTCTTCCCGATTGAACTGCATCTCAAAGAAGTATAATTATACGGAACGGAGAATACAATATGAAACCACAAACTTTTATTGATAGACTAAACAGTGGTGAATTTGACAGTTTACTGAAAAAATTATACGGTGAGTCACAGCTTGAAATTGAGAAACAGAAGAAGCGTTATACAGAAGCGGTAAAAAGCTTTAAAGAGCTTTATCCGGAGCGTGAAGATATAAAAATCTATTCTGCCCCCGGCAGAACGGAAATCGGAGGAAATCACACAGACCATCAGCACGGATGTGTATTGGCGGCAGCAGTGAATCTTGATGTTATTGCGGTTGTATCTTTTCATAATGACGGAGTAATAAGACTGAAATCAAAGGGTTATGAGAAGGATTTAATAGATTTATCCGACCTCAGTGTTCATAATGAAGAAAAGGGAAGGTCAGCCGCAATCATCAGGGGTATAGCGTCATATTTTAATGATAAGGGCGTTGCTATGGGCGGTTTCGATGCCTACACTACTTCAGACGTGTTGAGCGGAAGCGGACTTTCATCGTCAGCGGCGTTTGAAACGCTCATAGGTACAATTATTGATTTGCACTACAACGGCGGCAATGCAGGCAGTGTTGAGATTGCAAAAATCGGACAATATGCAGAAAATAAATATTTCGGCAAGGGCAGCGGTCTTATGGACCAGATGGTAAGCTCGGTCGGAGGATTTGTTTATATCGACTTTCTCAATACATCAGAGCCGATTATCGAAAAACACAGCTTTGATTTTGAAAAGGCAGGTTACAGTATTTGCATAACCGATACAAAGGGCAGTCATTCTGATTTAACCGAGGACTATGTTGCCGTACCGTCCGAAATGAAAAAGGTTGCAGCTTATTTCGGAAAGAATGTTTTGCGTGAGGTCGATGAGGAAAGCTTCTATGAGGCTGTTCCGAAACTCCGAAACACCTGCACAGACCGTGAAATTATGAGAGCCGCACACTTTTTCGTTGAAAATACAAGAGCTGAACAAGAGGCGCAGGCACTTGAAAACGGTGATAACGACAGATTTTTTGAGCTTGTTCGTCAGTCGGGTGAGTCGTCTGCAAACCTTTTGCAAAATCTGTATTCCTGCAAAAAGCCGACCGAACAGGGAATACCGCTTGCAATAATGATGAGTAAACGAATTTTACAGGATAGTGGTGCAGTAAGAGTTCACGGAGGAGGCTTTGCAGGAACGATTCAGGCATTTGTTCCTGTTAAAAAAATCAAGGAATATTCCGATGAAATGAACAGGATTTTCGGCGAGGGCAGCTGTTATGTTCTTCGCATAAGACCTGTAGGCGGAATTGAAATTACTGCATAAGGGTGGTTTTTATGATTTGTAATGAAATTCAGAAACTGATAAATTATTCAATAAAAAGCGGACTGATTGAAAAAGAAGATGAATATGTAATAAGAAATCAGCTTATGGACGCACTCTGCGTTTATGACTGGGAAGAACCGGAAGTTATGGAAAATAACTTCGTAATTGATGATATTTTGAACAGGCTTACAGATTATGCTTGCGAAAACAAAATAATTGATGACACAACTGCATCACGTGATTTGTTTGATACAAAGCTTATGGGAATTGTCACACCATTCCCAAGGGAGATCATCGGCAAGTTCAATCAACTCTGCTCGCAGTCGCCTGAAAAGGCTACCGACTGGTATTATGATATAAGCCAAAAGCTTAATTATGTGAGAGCAGGAAGAATAGCAAAGGATATTCGCTGGCAGTATGAGTCGGAATACGGCACGCTCGATATTACCATAAACCGTTCAAAGCCGGAAAAAGATCCCCGTGATATTGCGGCGGCAAGAACAGCGAAGGCAACTGCATATCCGAAATGTCAGCTTTGCCCCGAAAACGCAGGCTTTGCCGGTAACAAAAATCACCCTGCAAGACAAAATCTCCGTCCGATTCCTATTGATATCTGCGGTGAAAGCTGGCAGCTTCAATATTCTCCTTACGGCTATTACAACGAGCATTGTATTGTGTTCAATGAAAAGCATATTCCGATGAAGATAGACTCAGCCGTATTTGAAAAGCTGTTTGATTTTATAGATAAATTTCCTCATTATTTTGTAGGCTCAAATGCAGATTTGCCGATTGTCGGAGGTTCAATTTTAAGCCACGAGCATTTTCAGGGCGGAAATTACACATTCGCAATGGCTAAAGCGGAGATAGAAAAAGAGTTCTCCTTGTCGGATTTCCCTGAAGTAACGGCAGGCATTGTAAAATGGCCTCTTTCCGTACTGCGTATCCGCAGTAAAGACGAGAAGAGACTGATCGATCTGGCAACACATGTACTGGCAGGCTGGAGAGGATATACGGATGAGGCTGCATTTATCTTTGCAGAAACAGACGGAGAGCCGCATAACACCATCACACCGATCGCACGTAAAGTGGGAGATACCTTTGAACTGGATCTGACATTACGTAACAATATCACAACAGAGGAGCATCCGCTGGGGGTTTATCATCCGCATGCATGCTATCATCATATCAAGAAAGAGAATATCGGTCTTATCGAAGTTATGGGACTCGCTGTTCTTCCGGCCCGTCTGAAAGAAGAGCTGGAGCTTCTTGAAGAATACATTTTAAGCGGCAGGGACATTTCTTCCAATGAGAAGATTGAGAAACATGCAGCGTGGGTTGCAGAATTCCTTCCGAAATATGACAACCTTGATAAAGACAACATTCAGGATGTTCTCAGAAAAGAAGTCGGTAATGTATTCGTTCATGTACTTGAGGATGCCGGCGTATATAAATGCACTGCAGAAGGCAGAGAGGCGTTTATGAGATTTATCAATAAATTATAAGGAATATTTTCAATCATAAGAAAACAGTGTTTACATGGCAGGATGACAAATCTGGTATTATTTACATATAAGCAGGCTGTAAAGGTCTGGTAATGTTTTTGAGTGATTGGGAATGCATAGAGAACGTCCCGCATATTGTATGTCGGGACGTTTTTGCAAAATGGAGGTAAATATGTACAGAAAAAGACACAAAAGAGGAAAGCGTCTGGCAAGTGTGTTTCTGACTGTGGCACTGATCACTGCAACAGTTCCCGTACAGGCAGCAGAGTTCGGCACTCCGGACAGTTTTGAAGAGATTTTCAGTTCAGGGGAAGAAGATTCGTGCATAACTGATACAGAAAATACTTTGCCGGCAGCTTCTGATTCGGAGAAAGTAATGGCATCGGAACTGTCACCAACACCAACAGTGACTTCGACACCGGAGGGTACACCTGCACTGACAGAAACACCGACTCCTTCGGTCACACCGATGCCGTCTTCAACACCGACTCCTTCAGTCACACCATCACCATCTCCCACGCCGACGATTAATCCGGAGAAAGAGGTAATGCTCCGGTTTATAGACGGAGAAGGAAATGAATGCGAACAGCTGCGAACAGTGATGTCCTGGGGTGAATCTTTGATCCTTCCCAATGTACCGGATACAGGTGCACCAGATATGTGGAAACTGGAAAAAAATGAAAAACTTGGAGATGCGATCACTCTGAAGGGTGGAGATATTCTTACTCTGAAGAAAGGCGAGAGCTGGAATCTGTTTCTCGAAAAAGGAATTCTGAACTTCTATATGCCAAAGAAATGTACGGTTTCCCTTTATAATAATTCAGGAACCAGTGTGTTTTCCAATGGGATTCTGCAGGCATATGAGACAAAAAACGTCATACTTCCGGATATGCCATCATCTAAATACAT
>OQWI01001378.1_pt1 | contig 10551 bp, 10 predicted proteins | sample 1691551 | NCBI WGS metagenome assembly OQWI01 (sample SAMN03418259, study PRJEB22391) | human gut metagenome | biome: human-gut; feature: organic feature; material: feces | host: Homo sapiens | place: Tanzania | collected 2013-01
GAAGTAGAAGTATATAGTAAAGATTATAATTTAAAACATTCTTTTGTATTGAGAAAAGTCATCGGGGTCATGAAACCAGTATTTTAGGTCATGAAAGGAGTGGACGGTGGCACGAAATATGTGTATGGTGGCATGAAATGAGATATAAAGCCATCAAAAAAGGGCAAAAGCAATCTTGCGGTGATTGCTTTTGCCCTTTCGGGTCGTTTGCCGATGGCCGGCCTGGCGGCGAGGGCGCCTTACAGGCGGTCCTACATCGCCGTGCCCATCATGGCGCATGTCTATGTGGCTCAGGGACTGGCGCTCAAGGCTGGCGTGCAGGTGGGCATGCTCACCTCGGCCAAGAGCGGCTACACCACATGCGACTTCACGCAGAACCGCACCACGGGAGTGCGCACCTACAGCCAGGTGGTCACCAAAAATGAAGACAAGTCCAAGGACGGCTACAGCAAGACCGACTTCAGCCCGCCGAGAGTGCCCCCTGGTCGGTGAGCTGGTAGAAGGCGTCGGCGCCCACGGCAAATCCGGGCTTGGACTTAGACTTGATGGCGCCACCGTGCTCGAGCGTCAGGTCGTTGTCGGTGAGGTTGGCGATGGTCACTCCCACGCGTGGCACGAAGGAGAACGAGCCCTGCTTCTGCTGAGCCAGGGCTGCTGTGGCTATGAGTGCGAGCGCGAGGCTCGTCATGATTTTCTTCATTTCTTATTGCTTGTTAATGGGTTGTGTAATGTCTTGTCAGTTGGCTACCTCGGAGATGAACTTGATGCGCACCAGCCGTATGTTTTCGTCGGTGTAGTCGCCTCCCAGTTCCTCGATGGCTGTGTCGAGGTCGTCGGTGTCGGCCTCCATGAAGTAGTCGAAGATGTCGTCGATGGCGTCGTCGTCCATCACATCGCGCAGGAAGTAGTCGATGTTGAGCTTGGTGCCGCTGTAGACGATGCTCTCTATCTCGTCGAGCAGTTCGTCGAAGTCGAGTCCCATGGCCGATGCCAGGTCGTCGAGTGCTATCTGGCGGTCAATGCTCTGGATAATCTTGACCTTGACCATGCTGTTCTTGGCTACCGTCTTTACGCGTATGTCCTCGGGTCTCTCGATGCCGTATTCTTCGCAGTGGCGTCGTATGAGGTCACAGAATTCGGCGCCATACTTCTTGGCTTTTCCCGCACCCACGCCCTGTATGTTCTGCAGTTCCTGCAGGGTGACGGGATACATGGTCGCCATCTGCTCGAGCGACTGGTCGAAGAAGATGACGTAGGGTGCGAGCCCCAGGCGCTTGGCCACCTTCTTGCGCAGGCTGACGAGCATCTCGTAGAGCTCGGGGTCGAGCGCTGCCATGCCGCCCTGGGTGTCGTCGTCTTCGTATTCGTCCTTGAACTCGGTGTCCATGACCACCATGAAGGAGTGGGGCGACTTGATGAAGCGCCGTCCTGAGGGTGTGACCTTGAGCAGTCCGTAGTTTTCCACATCCTTCTTCATGTAGCCGGCTATCATGGCCTGTCGGATGACGGGGTTCCAGAGCTTCTCGTTGAAGTCCTCGCCCGAGCCGAACTCTTCGAGCTCGTTGTGGTGATGGGATACGATGTCGTCGGTGCCGCGGCCCTTGATGAAGTCAATGACATACTCCTGGCGGAAGTTCTCCTTGAGCGCCAGCACCGCCTCGAGGGCTATCACCAGCTGCTGCTGTGCCTCTATCCGCTCCTTGGGGTGCAGACAGTTGTCGCAGTTGCCGCAGTTGTCCTTGTCATATTCCTCACCGAAGTAGTGGAGCAGTATGCGTCGGCGGCAAACTGACGACTCGGCATAGGCTGCCGTCTCCTGGAGCAGCTGCCGGCCTATGTCCTGCTCGTTGAGGGGCTTGCCCTCCATGAATTTCTCGAGCTTGTGCAGGTCTTTGTAGGAGTAGAAGGCTATGCAGATGCCCTCGCCTCCATCCCGGCCTGCGCGTCCGGTCTCCTGGTAGTATCCCTCCAGGCTCTTGGGTATGTCGTAGTGGAAGACGAATCTCACGTCGGGCTTGTCGATGCCCATGCCGAAGGCTATGGTGGCCACGATGACATCGATGCGCTCCATGAGGAAGTCGTCCTGGGTCTGCGAGCGCGTGGCGCTGTCGAGGCCGGCATGATAGGGCGCCGCCTTGATGTCGTTGGCCTTGAGCTCGGCAGCCAGTTCTTCTACCGTCTTGCGCGAGAGACAGTAGATGATACCGCTCTTGCCCGGGTGCTTCTTGATAAAGAGCACAATCTGCTTGTTGATCTCCTTGGTTTTGGGTCGCACCTCGTAGTAGAGATTGGGCCTGTTGAAGGAGCTCTTGTACTCGATGGCGTCCTGTATCTCCAGATTTTTCTTGATATCGCTTCTCACCTTGTCGGTGGCAGTAGCCGTGAGGGCTATCACTGGCGCGTTGCCAATCTTGTTGATGGTGGGTCTGAGGTTGCGGTACTCGGGTCGGAAGTCGTGTCCCCACTCCGAGATGCAGTGGGCTTCATCGATGGCATAGAACGAAATCTTGAACGACTTGAAAAACTCCAGGTTCTCGGGCTTGTTGAGCGACTCGGGAGCCACATAGAGCAGCTTGGTCTGGCCGTTGCGCACGTCTTTCATCACCTGTGTGGTCTGCGCCTTGGTGAGCGACGAGTTGAGGTAATGGGCCAGTCCGTTGTGCTCGCTGATGCCATTGACGGCGTCGACCTGGTTCTTCATCAGGGCGATGAGTGGTGACACGACGATGGCTGTGCCCTCCATGAGGAGCGACGGCAGCTGGTAACACAGGCTCTTGCCTCCGCCGGTGGGCATGAGCACAAAGACATTGTGCCCCGCCATGAGCGAGCGGATAATGGCTTCCTGGTCGCCTTTGAACGAGTCAAAGCCGAAATAGTGCTTTAGTTTTTCCGAAAGATTTACGTTGTCTGTCATATTGATATAAAGCAGTTTTCTTTCCCCAAGAAACTGGGGTGGGGGAGATAGAATTACTGATAATTATATATCTGATGACGGTGGGGCTGCCCGGGGCGGTCCCACCGGGCAGATTACTGGGCTTCCTGCTTCTGGAAATTGGATTTCTCCATCTGTTCCTTGGCGTAGGCGAGGGTGACCTCGAATGTCTTGGTACGCTTGGAGGGCAGCTCGAACATGGCGTCCATCATGATGGCTTCGACGATGGAGCGCAGTCCGCGTGCGCCCAGCTTGTACTCTACCGCCTTGTCGACGATGTAGTTGAGCGCCGCCTGGTCGAAGGTGAGCTCAATGCCGTCGATGGCCATCAGCTTGATGTACTGCTTGACGATCGAGTTCTTGGGCTCTACGAGGATGCGCTCCAGGGCGGGCTTGTCGAGGGGGTTGAGGTGGGTGAGCACGGGCAGGCGTCCGATAATTTCGGGGATGAGTCCGAACGACTTGAGGTCCTGCGGCGTGACGTACTGTATGAGGTTGTTCTTGTCAATGCGTGCCACGTTCTGCACCGAGTTGTATCCCACCACGTGGGTGTTCATGCGCTGGGCTATCTTGGTCTCGATGCCGTCGAAGGCTCCACCGCAGATGAACAGGATGTTGCGCGTATCGACATGGATGTAGTCCTGGTCGGGATGCTTGCGGCCTCCCTTGGGCGGCACGTTGACCATAGTGCCTTCGAGGAGCTTGAGCAGACCCTGCTGCACGCCCTCGCCGCTCACGTCGCGGGTGATGCTGGGGTTGTCGCTCTTGCGGGCTATCTTGTCTATCTCGTCGATGAAGACGATGCCGCACTCGGCTTTTGCCACATCGTAGTCGGCCACCTGGAGGAGTCGGGAGAGGATGCTCTCGACATCTTCGCCCACGTATCCGGCTTCGGTAAATACGGTGGCGTCGACGATGGTGAAGGGCACGTTGAGCAGATGGGCTATGGTGCGCGCCAGCAGCGTCTTGCCGGTACCTGTGCTGCCCACCATCATGATGTTGCTCTTCTCGATTTCCACTCCGTCGTCGTCGATGTGCTGCTGCAGTCGCTTATAGTGGTTGTAGACAGCCACGGAGAGAAATCGCTTGGCGTCGTCCTGACCTATGACATACTGGTCGAGGTACTCCTTGATTTTGCGGGGCTTGGGTATCTCCTTGAGGGTGAAGGCGTCGGTGGACTTCTTGTTGGCGGCTGCGCTGCCATAAGCTCCGGCCGACTCGGCTATCTCGTAGGCTTGCTTGGCGCAGTCGTCGCAGATGAAGCCGTGAAGCCCCGAGATGATGAGGTTGACCTGGCTCTCGTCGCGGCCGCAGAAACTACATACTTTCTTCTTAGCCATTCTTCTTACGTGTTAATATAGTGTCTATCATGCCATAGTCCTTGGCCTCCTGGGCAGTCATCCAGTAGTTGCGGTCACTGTCCTGCCATACCTTGTCGTAGGGCGTGTGTGAGTGCTCACTGATAATGGTGTAGAGTTCCTTCTTGAACTTCTGAATCTCCTTGGCCTCAATCTCGATGTCGGACGCCTGGCCCTGTACTCCGCCGAGGGGCTGGTGAATCATCACTCGGCTGTGGGTGAGTGCCTGTCGCTTGCCCTCGGTTCCGGCTGTGAGCAGCACGGCAGCCATCGAGGCAGCCATGCCGGTGCAGATGGTGGCCACGTCGCTCGAGATAAACTGCATGGTATCATAGATGCCCAGTCCGGCTGTGACGCTGCCGCCGGGGCTGTTGATGTAGATGGAGATATCCTTCTCTGGGTCGGTAGAGTCGAGGTAGAGCAGCTGGGCCTGCAGGGTATTGGCGGTGTAGTCGTCAATCTCGGTACCGAGGAAGATGATGCGTTCCATCATGAGTCGTGAGAATACGTCCATCTGGGTGACATTGAGCTGGCGCTCTTCCAGAATATAGGGATTGATGTACTGTGCCTGCGACTTGATGACATCATCGAGTGCCATGCCGTTAATGCCTAAATGCTGGGTGGCATACTTGCGAAAATCTCTATTCATGATAATAATAATATATGTAATGAATGAAAACAAAGAGAGGTTGCCTACTCTTTTATGCATTGTTCTAAGAACAAAGATACATAAAAAAGTTGACAACCTCCTTATCTTTAAGAAGTTTTTTTTTAATTTCTTTTTATGCGTCGAGTTTGTTGAATTCGTCGAGGGTCACTTCCTTGACGTTGAGCTTGACAACGCCCTTGAGTTTCTCGGTGAGCTTGCGGTCGATGGCGCGCTCTACAAACGACTGGATGTGCTCCTGCTTCTTGAGCATCTCGGTGGCGTAGTTGTCCAGGTACTCATCGGGCACATTGTTCATGCCGTACTGTGCAAACTGGGCGCGGGCAGCCTCCTTGGCAGTCTCCTTGACGTCGTTGTCGTCAATCTTGATTTCCTGGGCGGCAACCAGCTTCTCTCTGATGAGGTGCCATGTCAGCTCGTTGATGCTGGCTTCGTAGTTCTTCTCTACAAACTCCTCACCCTTGTCCTTGTTGTTGGCGAGCATGATGCGCTTGAGCAGGGCGTCGGGGAACTCGAGCTTGCCGACCTTCTTCTCGCAGTGCTTGCGCACGTCCATGAGGAAGCGGAAGTCGGTGTTGACCTCAAACTGAGCCTTGAGGTTCTCGGCAATCTTGGCGCGGAATGCAGCCTCGTCGGCCACGTTGCCCTCGCCGTATACGCGGTCGAAGAGCTCCTGATTAACCTCGTGCTTGGTAAAGTGGTTGATTTCCTTGACCTGATAGCTGAAGTCGCCGGTGTGCTCGGCTACCTCCTTGCGGTCTATCTTGAGGAGTGAGGAAACCTCGGCGTCGTTCTCGGGATAAGCCTTGCGGGGAGAGAAGGTCACTACGTCGCCGGGCTTAACGCCGTCGAAGAGGTTCTTCTGGTCCTCGACCTTGATGTAAGAAGGCATAATCATGGCGTCCTCGACTACGATGCCGCCTTCCTTGGTGTTGCCAGCCTCGTCGAGCTCGCGCAGTTCGCCCTTGAGGGTGTCGTTCTCCTCGTAGTGGTCGCCGGGAGCGTAGCTGCCAGCCTGTGAAGCGAACATATCTACCTGACGGTCGATGAGCTCGTCGTCAACCTTGAGCTCGTAGTAGTCTACCTTGTCGCGGCCTGTGAGCTCGCACTTGAACTCGGGGGCGATGGCGATGTCGAACTTGAAGGTGTAGGGACCGTCCTTCTCCAGGTCCTGGGGCTCCTGTGACTCTGATGCCATGGGCTCACCCAACATCTGGATGTTGTTGTCCTTGATGTACTTCTGCAACTGCTCGCCTACCAACTTGTTGATGGCGTCCATCTTGACGCTCATACCAAACTGGCGCTTGATGAGGCTTAATGGGGCCTTACCTGGGCGGAAGCCGGGGATATTGGCCTTCTTGCGATAGTCTTCGATTGTCTTGTTGACATCCTTCTTGATGTCTGCCTCTTCAACCACGAGGGTGAGCAGACCGCTTACTTTGTCAGGGTTTTCAAATGAAATATTCATCTCTGATACTATTTATAAATTTTTGATTTTCCGAATGAGTCGCAAAATTACTCATTTTTAGCGACATTACCTAATAATCTTGTGGAAAAGTGCATCCGTGGGCGGCTGGCGGCCGTCTGCAGATGGGTTTAGTCGCGGTGCATGGCTGCCGCGGCCGCTGCTGCCTGCTCGTCTTCCTCGGTGGGGGTGAAGCGGGTCAGCTGGAAGTTGTCGGTGAGGTAGTTCTTGCGCACCACGGGGTTTGACGCCAGCTCTTCGGGCTTTCCGCTGAAGAGAATCTTACCCTCGAAGAGCAGGTAGCCACGGTCGATGATGGCCAAGGTATCGCGCACGTTGTGGTCGGTGATGAGTATGCCGATGTTGCGGTACTTCAGTCGCCACACGATGTGCTGGATGTCGGCCACAGCCACGGGGTCTACGCCGGCAAACGGCTCGTCGAGCATCACAAACTTGGGGTTGATGGCGAGGCAACGGGCAATCTCGGTGCGGCGGCGCTCGCCACCCGAGAGTTGGGTTCCCATGTTCTTGCGCACCTTGGTGAGGCGGAACTCCTTGATGAGGCTTTCGAGCTCTCTAAGCTGCTCTTCATGGCTGAGCTGCGTCATCTCGAGCACGGCCATGATATTGTCTTCCACGCTCATCTGGCGGAACACGCTGGCCTCCTGGGGCAGATAGCCTATGCCTGCCCGGGCGTGCTTGTAGACGGGGTAGTTGGTGATGTCGATGTCGTTGAGGCTTACGCGGCCCTCGTTGGGCACTACAAGACCGGTGGTCATATAGAACGAGGTGGTCTTGCCTGCACCGTTGGGTCCGAGCAATCCCACGATTTCTCCTTGCTTCACATGGAAGTCGACCTTGTTGACCACCGTGCGCTTGCCATATCTTTTTACAAGACCCTCTGTGCGGAGGGTCATCACCATGTTGTCTGTATCGGCCATAAATAGCTATTGTTTATCGTGCAAAATTACAAAAAAATAAGACAATTACACTGAGAATACTAAAAAACTATTATATACATGGTAGTTTTTTGACCTTTTTTGGTTACTTTTGCAACGTAAAACGGACATTAAGCCTATGTTGATAATCAAATTGTTAAAGAAATATCTCACCACTTTCGGCAAATACCTCATCCTGATGGGGCGCTCGTTCAGCGTGCCCGAGCGGATGCGCATGTTTGCCAAGCGGTATATCAAGGAGATGTCGCAGTTGGGCGTAGACTCGATACCCATCGTGCTGCTTATCTCCTTCTTCATCGGCGCCGTAATCTGCATACAGATGAAGGTGAATATCCAGAGCCCCTGGATGCCGCGCTGGGTGTCGGGCTATACCACCCGCGAGATTATGCTGCTCGAGTTTTCGAGTTCCATCATGTGTCTCATCCTCTCGGGCAAGGTGGGCTCCAACATCGCCTCTGAGTTGGGCACCATGCGCGTGACCCAGCAGATAGACGCCCTTGAGATTATGGGCGTCAACTCGGCCTCGTTTCTCATCCTGCCCAAGATTGCGGGCCTGATGACGATGATGCCCACCCTGGTAGTCTGCTCCTCGGCGATGGGCATCGTGGGTGCTTATGGCACAGCCTATATCGGGCATCTCTTGCCGCCCGATGACCTGACCTTAGGACTGCAACACGCCTTCAATCCATGGTTTGTATGGATGAGTATCATCAAGAGTACCTTCTTTGCCTATATCATTGCCAGCGTGTCGTCGTTCTTCGGCTACACCGTCGAGGGCGGCTCTGTCGAGGTGGGCAAGGCCAGCACCGACGCCGTGGTGTGCAGTTCGGTGCTCATCCTCTTTTCCGACGTTTTCCTTACCCAAATCCTGAGTTGATATGATAGAAGTCAAGAATCTTACCAAGTCCTTTGGCGACAAGACCGTACTGCGTGGCATCAATGCCCGCTTTGAGACCGGCAAGACCAACCTCATCATCGGCCAGAGCGGTTCGGGCAAGACGGTGCTGATGAAGAACCTCGTGGGACTGCTGCACCCAACCTCGGGAGAGGTGCTCTACGACGGGCGCGACTTCGTGGGCATGACCAAGCGCGAGCAGGTGATGATGCGCCGCGAGATGGGCATGATTTTCCAGGGCGCCGCACTCTTTGACTCGATGTCTGTGAGAGACAATGTGCAGTTCCCACTCGATATGTTTTCCTCGCTCAACTATGCCGACCGCGTGCGCCGTGCCGAGGAATGCCTTGACCGAGTCAACCTGGTGGAGGCAGCCAACAAGTATCCCGACGAAATCTCGGGAGGTATGCAGAAGCGTGTGGCGATAGCCCGAGCCATCGTGCTCAATCCCAAATACCTCTTCTGCGACGAGCCCAACTCCGGCCTGGACCCCCAGACGTCGCTCGTGATAGACCATCTGCTCTCCGACATCACCCACGAGTATGGCATCACTACCATCATCAACACCCACGACATGAACTCGGTGATGGGTATCGGCGAGAATATCATTTTTATATATAAAGGTACGAAGGAGTGGCAGGGAGTGAGCGCCGACATCATGGGCTCGACCAATGAGCGGCTTACCGACTTCATCTTTGCCAGCGACCTGCTCAAGAAGATGAAGCGCACCGAGATGCAAGGCTGAGCCAGCTGACTCGGACTCGATAGAAAGCGAAAAGGGCAAATCTGCGGATTTGCCCTTTTCGCGTATATGCAGTGCAGTGACCAGCGTGTCAGCGCCCGGCCATCACCCGGAGCTCCTTGACGAAGCGGCGGTAGAAGAGTATGCCGGCAATGGTAAGACCTATGGGGAAAGCGGTCCAGATGCCGTATATGCCCCAACCTGCCACGAAGCCCAGTACATAGCCCACAGGCAGATTGATGCAGAAGTAGGCGATGAAGGCGTAGTACATCATCGGCTTCACGCAGGCTATGCCGCGCAAGGCGTTGGCGTAGATGTACTGCATGCCGTCGCCAAACTGGTAGATGACGAGTATCCATATCAGATGCGCCACCGTGAGGCACGCCTCGTCGTTGTCGGTGAAGATGAAGCCGATGTCGTGGTGGAAGAGGATGATGGGCAGACTCACCACGGCAGAGAAGACCAGCAGCATGCGGAAGCCGTCGGCCGCGCAGCATCGCATGGCGTCATACTCCTTCTGCCCCATGAAGTAGCTGATGCGGATGGATATGGCTGAGGCCATGCCCGATAGCACCAGGTAGAACAACTGGGAGATGGTAATCATTATCTGGTGAGACGCCAGTGGAATGGTGCCCAGCCAGCCCACCATCACACAGCTCAGCGTGAAGGCAGCCGACTCGGTGCCCAACTGCAGCGCCACGGGCCAGCCCAGACGGTTCATCTCTACAAAGTCGGCACGCGTCACGGTGCTCTGCTTCAGGCTCTGGCGGTAGTGGGCATAGCCTCTGCCGGTGAAGAATATCACCACGAGGGCTATCGACATCACCACGCGCGACCCCATGGTGGAGATACCGGCTCCGAGCAAGCCCAGCTCAGGGAAGGGACCTACGCCGTAGATGAGCAGCCAGTTGAAGAGAATGTTGACCACGTTGCCGCCAATCATTACCCACATCGGCACCTGTGTGCGGGTGATGCCGTCGAAGAACTGCTTCAGGGTATTGAACATGCCCACGAAGGGGATGCTCACCAGATTGACCAGGAAGTAGGGGCGGATGATGGGCAGCAGCTCCTCGGGCTGGCCGATGTTGTGCAGGTTCAGGTAGAGCAGCGTCATCATTGCCATGAGCAGCAGTCCCACCACCATGTTGGCCACTATCGAGTTCTTTACCTTCTGCCCGATTTCGTCGGTGCGGCCCATGCCGAAGAGGCGGCCCACGATGGGGGTAAGTCCGTAAGAGAAACCGAGATAGAAGAGCAGTCCCAGGGTGAAGATGTTGTTGACCAGTCCGGCTGCACCCAGCTCGATGGTGCTGTGGTGGCCTATCATCAGCGTGTCGGCAAAGCCGAGGATGATGGTGCCCAACTGTCCGATGACGATGGGCACTCCTATTTCCAAGAGGGGTCTATAATGGTGTCGTTGTGTCTGTTGCATTCTTGATTTTCGTTTTACTTGTTTTCGTTTACGGTCTTGTCACGTTGAGGGTGCCGGTCAGCCTGATGTCCTTTGACGAGGCGCCCACCATCAGGGTGAAG
>OQWI01001379.1_pt1 | contig 10548 bp, 8 predicted proteins | sample 1691551 | NCBI WGS metagenome assembly OQWI01 (sample SAMN03418259, study PRJEB22391) | human gut metagenome | biome: human-gut; feature: organic feature; material: feces | host: Homo sapiens | place: Tanzania | collected 2013-01
TTTACCTCATTATTAACCTAAACGTTTACTTCACCGCCGTCCGATGACTAAACGATAGGAAAAGGAGCGTGAAAGTGTTGCTCCCAACCTACGCTCTGTGTTGTTTTTTACAAGTCTTTTAGCAGCACTTCGCGCTGGCTGTTCAGATACGCGTTGCGCTCGGCAATGATGTTCTTCCATGCCTCCGACGAGAGTCGTTTCACGTCAATCGTGAGCGACCACTTGCCGTGTGCCTCCATGCGGTCTATCAGTGTGCCCACGCTCAGGCGCGACAGACATTCGGCAGGCTGATAGAGCGACTCGCCATCCTTGTCGCCGCCCGGTATCTCGGTGAGCACGCCTATCTGCACAAGCTCGTAGAGAAGGTCGTTCACGATGCGGATAGGTATGCCCGTGTCGAGCTTCAGCTTCAGCGCCGAGTAGGGCTTGCCGCCCTCGCTGAAGCGGTGGCAGATGCGGCTCGATATGACGAGGCAAAGCAGCGTCTTGTAGCGGTGGCTGAGGTCTTCGGTCTTAGCCTTGAAAGCGTAGTCGTCCATGTTCTGATTGGCGTAGCACAGCTCCGCACCGAACAGGCATATCAGCCACGATATCTGCACCCAGAGCATGAACAGCGGCAGAGCGGCAAACGAACCGTAGATGGCGTTGTAGCTGCTCACCCAAATCTGCGAGTTGATGTAGAAGAGCTGCAGACCCTGCATGGCTACACCGGCGAGTATGCCGGGCACAATGGCGCAACCCACCTTCACCTTTGTGTTGGGCATGAAGAGGTAGAGCGCAATGAACACGCCCGACATGATGGCGTAGGGCATGAGCTGCAGGAAGAACTGCGCCAGCGAACCGATAACCATCGTGTCCTCAATCTCCTTGAAGATAGTGGCGAAGAAGATGCTTATACCCGACGTGATAACTATCACTATCGGCACAAGCAGAAGCATCGACGTGTAGTCGGTGATGGTGCGGAATACGCTGCGCGGCTTCTTCACCTGCCAGATGTCGTTGAACGTGCGTTCGATGTTGCTGATAAGCATCATCACGGTGAAGAGCATGAACAGCAAGCCGATGCCGAGGAAGAGTCCGCTCTTGGTGTGTACGAGGTAGGAGTTGACGAAGCCGATAATTATCTCCGCCACCTGCGGCTGACTGGAGAACGACTCTCTGAACCATAGCTCGATATACTTGTTGAAGCCGAAACCGCGCGCTATGCCGAACACCACGGCGAAGATGGGCACGATGGCGAGCAGCGTAGAGTAGGTGAGGGCTGCCGCCGCACTCGTTATGCGCTTTGTGGTGGTGAACTCGATGGCGAGCAGCAGCTTCTTCAGTATGCTGTAGAACAGGAAACGCATGGAAGGCACATCGTCCTTGCCGACGCTCCATATTCCTACGGTCAGAAATTTGTATATGTCTTGCAGTCTTTTCTTTATGTCCATTTGCTTCGTTTGTTTGCTTTAGTTGAAAAAAGGAAGGATTCGTGCTTTGCAGAGCCTGCCGATTGGTTTGCGCCAAACCCACTGATTGGTTTGCGCCTGGCTCCATTTGCTTGTCTGCGTCGAATCCACGAATGATGTTGATTTGTGCAAATTTAGTAAAATAAAGCAAACGTACAAAATAAATAAAAGAATAATAGCAAAGACTCTGCCATAATGCGGCAATGTCTTTGCTATTATTCTTTTCCTGTCTGGTATTGAACCTTGCGCTGCGTTCTGCGTCTTAGAACGGCAGGTCGTTAACAGGATCAGCCTCTGGAGCCGGAGCTGCGGGCTGAGGAGCTGCTGCGGGCTGCGGAGCCGGAGCTGCGCCGAACACTGCGCCCGGAACGATGCCAGCCTGAGCTGCGCCAACTGTTGCAGGGTCTACCTGGCGAACGTCGAAAGCACGGATGCTATTGAACCAACGGCCCTGATACTCGTGAGCGTCGATGTCGAAAGAAACGGTCACTTCCTGGCCTAACTGTATGTTGAAACGGCTGATGCGGTCGGCACCGAACACGCTGAACACCATCTTGCGTGGATACTGGTCGTGTGTCTCTACCACGTATTCTTGAACTTTCCATTCGCCACGTGCGTTAGTACCTGTTTTTTCGGGCAGCACAGCGATTACTTTACCTTGTAATTCCATTTTCTGTATTGTATTTAATTTGTGTGATAAAAGCTATGAGGTTTGTTCTTTGGTTTGCGAAATTAATAAAAATGTGGCGAAACAAGAAACTTTTGAATGAGTTTTTGTCGTAGTCGGATATTTTTTAGTAAATTTGCCTAAAAATATAGCGTAAGCAAAAATACAAAACAAGTATAATCAATAAAGCCAAATATCAATGCAATTCACTTTATCAAGCGGCGCGCTTAACAGCCGTCTCCAAACCCTCGCAAGAGTTATCAACAGCAAGAACACTCTGAGCATTCTTGATTGTTTCCTTTTTGAAGTAGCAAACAACGTTCTGACTGTAACTGCCAGCGATTCTGAAAACGTGATGCAGTCGACTATAGAGCTTGCCGAGTGCTCGGGCGACGGCAAGTTTGCGCTTTCCAACCGCACCATCCTCAACGCTGTGAAGGAGCTGCCCGAGCAGCCGCTCAGCTTCAATGTAGACGAGAACGACTTCTCGGTTGTCATCGACTATCTCAACGGTTCGTTCAAGCTGACAGCGCTGTCTGCCGACGACTTCCCGATGATGCAGGACTTTGACGGTGAGGTGACAACGCTTGTTATGGATTCTACTCTCTTCGCAGAGAATCTCTCTCGCTCGCTCTTCGCTACAGCTCAGGACGAGATTCGTCCGGTGATGGGCGGCGTGTACTTCGACCTCACAGCCGACAACCTCGCTGTTGTGGCTACCGATGGTCATAAGCTCGTGCGCAACCGCATTCTTACTATCAAGAACGACGTTCCGGCATCGTTCATCCTGCCGCAGAAGCCGGCACAGCTGCTCAAGGGCGTGCTGCCGAAGTGCGAGGGCGACGTCGTTGTGAAGTTCAACAGCAAGGGCGCTGAGGTGCGCTACGCAGACGGCTGCCTCAACTGCCGCTTGATTGAGGGTCGCTATCCCAACTACAACTCGGTTATCCCGACAGCCAACACCAACAGCATCAATGTAGACCGCAAGTCGCTCATGGGCGCACTGAAGCGTGTGCTGCCGTTCGCAAGCGAGAGCAGTCAGCTCATCCGCTTCCACGTAGAGGCTCAGCGTCTGTGCCTCACAGCAGAAGACATCGACTTCGCTACAAGCGCTAAGGAGAGCGTGGCTTGCGAGTACAACGGTGCGAAGATGGACATCGGCTTCAAGGGCGGTGCCATCTACGAGATTCTCAACAACATAGCAAGCGACGAGGTTACTATCCTGCTTGCCGACCCAAGCCGTGCAGGTGTCGTAGTGCCTACCGTTCAGCCTGAGGGTCAGGAGATTCTCATGCTCATCATGCCTATGCTGCTGAACGACTAATAAAGTCGGTCAGTGCGTTAGCGGCTGATTAATGCTTTGAAGAAACAGCAAAAGATATTACTCTTTAGTTTATAGCCGCGCCATATTGGTGCGGCTAAATTCTTAAAAAACAAGGTTTTCGTTAAGCCAGATGAGCAGAGCTAAGTTTACTTAGATCTGCCATGGCGAGAAAACGTGTCATAAAATGAAACAACAATGAAACTCAATCTTACACGTCCGCTTATAGTCTTCGACCTTGAGACTACAGGTCTCGACTTTATCCGCGACCGTATAATCCAGATATCGTACATTAAAGTGTCGCCCGACGGCACAGAAGAGCGCGAGAACATCTTCGTAAACCCCGAGAAGCCCATACCGCACGAGGTGGTGGAGCTGACCGGCATCACCGACGACGACGTGAAGGACGCGCCTACGTTCAAGACGCTTGCACCGCAGCTCTGCGAGAAGTTCAAGGGCTGCGACTTCGCCGGCTACAACTCCAACCATTTCGACATCCCGATGCTCGCAGAGGAGTTTCTGCGTGCAGGCATCGACTTCGACTTCTCCAAGGTTCGACTCATCGACGCTCAGACCATCTTCCACAAGATGGAGCGCCGCAACCTTGCTGCTGCGTACAAGTTCTATTGCGGCAGAAAGATGGAGGACGACTTCACGGCGCATCGTGCCGACGAAGACACCGAAGCCACGTATCGTGTGCTGATGGGCGAACTCGACAAGTATGCGCCTGGTGTGCAGGAGGAGCCCGACCGCGTTCTGGAGAACGACATGGACTATCTCGCCGAGTTCTCTAAGCAGAACGACAATGTAGACTTCGCAGGTCGCATCGTGTGGAAGCCGGTGATAGGTGCTGACGGCAAGCCGGTGCTCGACGCCGACGGTAAGGAGCAGAAGGTGGAGGTGTTCAACTTCGGCAAGTACAAGGGACGCCCCGTTGCCGATGTGCTGCGCACAGACATAGGCTACTACAGCTGGATGATGGGCGGCGACTTCACCTTCAATACCAAGCAGGTGCTCACACGCATTCGCCTCAGAGGATTCAATAAATAATGTTGAGGTGTTGAGATGTTGAGAGATGTATGTTGTGATGTTGACATATCTCACCACCTCACCATCACACCATCACACCACCTCACCATCTCACCACCTCACCACCTCACCATACATCTCTCACCACCTCACCATCTCACCACAACAACTATAAAACCATGCTTAAAGGAAAGAAAATAGTATTAGGCATAACCGGATCAATCGCTGCCTACAAGTCGTGTCTGCTCATACGCGAGTTTGTGAAGCAGGGCGCAGAAGTGCAGGTCGTGATTACGCCGGCAGGCAAGGAGTTCATCACTCCGATTACGCTCTCCGCACTCACGCACAAGCCCGTTGTCAGCGAGTTCTTCTCTCAGCGCGACGGCACATGGAACTCGCACGTCGACCTCGGACTCTGGGCTGACGCAATGGTCATAGCGCCTTGCACGGCGAGCACGCTCGGCAAGATGGCGCACGGCGTGGCAGACAATATGCTCATCACCACATACCTCTCTATGAAGGCGCCCGTGTTCATTGCTCCGGCTATGGACCTCGACATGTATGCCCATCCGTCTACGCAGCAGAACATACGCACACTGGCTTCCTACGGCAATCGCTTCATTGAGCCTGCAAGCGGATTCCTTGCAAGCGGACTCGAAGGTAAGGGACGCATGGAGGAGCCGGAAGTGATAGCGCGCCGTGTGTCGGAGTTCTTCGACAAGAACGACAGCAGCAGCACACTGAAGGGTAAGCGCATCGTAATCACAGCCGGTCCTACATACGAAAAGATAGACCCTGTGCGCTTCATCGGCAATTACTCAAGCGGCAAGATGGGCTTCGCCATCGCCGAAGAGTGTCGACGCCGCGGTGCAGACGTCACGCTCGTAGCCGGACCTGTCAGTCTGAAGTGCTCCGACGCCATCAATCGTGTTGATGTGGAGTCGTGCCGTGAGATGTACGACGCTGCTACCGAGGCGTTCAAGACGGCTGACGTAGCCATACTTGCAGCGGCTGTAGCCGACTACCGTCCGGCGGTGCAGGCAGACCAGAAGATAAAGCGCGGTGAGGGCGACATGCAGATAAACCTCTCGCCGAACCCAGATATTGCTGCCACACTCGGACAGATGAAGACCGAGCGTCAGACTATCGTGGCGTTCGCTCTCGAGACCAACGACGAGCAGGCTAACGCCGAGCGTAAGTTGCAGAAGAAGAATGCCGACTTCATCGTGCTGAACAGTCTGCGCAACGAAGGCACATGCTTCCGCACCGACGACAACCAGATAGAGATTATCGGTCGCGACTTCCGCCATGCCTATCCCAAGAAGTCGAAGGCCGACACCGCTGTCGACATCGTCAACGAACTGGAGCTGGTCGTAGGGTAGTTACAAACTTCTTATTTTAATAAATATGATAAAGCGCTATATTGTTAGAATCGTATACGTCGCATTGCTGTTGCTCGGTTTTGCCACAGAAGCTGAGGCGCAGGAGCTGAACGCACGTGTGAAGATCAACCACAACCAGATTCAAGGCACCGACAACTCGGTGTTCGAGGAGCTGGAGCAGACCCTCACGCAGTTTATCAACGAGCGCCAGTGGACCAACCTTCAGTTTCAGAAGAACGAGCGCATCACGTGCAACTTCAACATCACCGTGACGGCGTACGACAACAGCACGAACGTCTTCACGTGCAAGGCAGTGATACAGGCAAACCGTCCTGTGTACAACTCCACCTACACCACGACGCTCTACAACAATACCGACAACGACTTCAACTTCGAGTACGCACAGTTCGACCAGTTGCAGTTCAACGAGGAGCAGGTGGACAACCAGCTCACGGCGCTCATCGCCTACTACGCTTACCTCATCATCGGCATGGATCTCGATTCGTTCTCGCCGATGGGTGGCGAGGACATACTGCAGCGCTGCATGAATCTTGCCAACAACGCACAGAACCTCAACTATCCAGGCTGGAAGGCGTTCGACAACGGACGCAACCGCTTCGCCATCATCAACGACTATCTTGAGGGCGCTATGAAGCCGTTCCGCCAGTTGCAGTACGACTACTATCGCACAGGTCTCGACGAGATGGCGACGAACGTGGAGCGCGGACGCGGCAACGTGACCACAGCGCTCGAAACCTGTCTGAAGAAGTGCCACGAAGACCGTCCGCTTAGTATGCTTCCGCAGATCTGGACCGACTACAAGCGCGACGAGCTTACCAATATATATAAAGGTAAGGGCACACAGAAAGAAAAAGAAACGGTCTACGACATTCTCTTCTCTATCAATGCAAGCCAGAATTCGGCTTGGGAGAAGATAAAGGAGTAGGCTCCTATACACATAATCTATATCTATTGTCTATGTTAAAAAAACTCGACATACGCAACTTCACGCTCATCGATCATCTTGAGATGGCGCTCTACCCAGGCTTCTCCGTCATTACGGGCGAAACCGGCGCAGGCAAGAGTATAGTCATCGGCGCCATCGGACTGCTGCTTGGCAACCGCGCCGATGCGAAGCAGGTGAAGCGTGGTTGCGACAAGTGCATCATAGAAGCCACATTTGACCTTAGTATCTATCACTCCGACGTGCTGAAAGACTTCTTCGAGGACAACGACCTCGACTACGAGCCGGAGGAGTGTCTGCTGCGTCGCGAGGTGAACGCCAACGGCAAGAGCCGCGCCTTCATCAACGACACGCCGGTGACGCTCGCCCTTATGCGCGAGCTCGGCGAACAGCTCATCGACGTGCACAGCCAGCATCAGAACCTGCTGCTCAGCAAGGAAGACTTCCAGCTGAACGTTGTGGACATCATTGCGCGCGACCGCCAGCAACTTGCCGACTATCGTGCGGCGTTTGCAGAGTATCGCTCTGCGCAACGCCGTCTTGATGAGTTGCGCGAACAGATAGCCACGAGTCGCGACAACGAAGACTTTCTGCGCTTTCAGCAGAAGGAGCTCAGCGAGGCTAACCTTGCTTCGGGCGAGCAGGAGCAACTGGAGCAGGAGGCGGAGCTGATGAGTCATGCCGAAGACATAAAGCGTGCGCTGCATGAAGCTGATTACGGACTCTCGGGTGACGACACGGGCATCGTGAACCTCACACGCTCTATCGCCGCACAGTTGCGCAGCGTAGCCGATGTCTATCCCGAAGCGCAGGAGCTTGCCGAGCGTCTTGAGAGTTGCTTTGTCGAACTGAAGGACATCTCGCAGGAGATAGCATCGAAGGTGGACGACGTAGAGTACGACCCGCAACGCTTTAATCTCATAACCCAGCGTCTCGATACGATATATACGTTGCAGCAGAAGTTCCACGTGCAGACCGTAGACGAGCTGCTCGACCGTCTCAACGGCATCAATGCGCAGCTCGACAACATCGACAACTCTGACGAGGAGCTGCAGGAACTGGAACGCAGCGTCGAGAAGTTGCACACCGTATGCGTTGAGAAAGCCGTCGTGCTTACAGACATGCGCCGCAAGTCGGCTACGGTGGTGGAGCAGGAGCTTTCGAAACTGCTCGTTCCGCTCGGCATCCCGAAGGTGCGCTTCAAGGTGGAGGTGTCGCCAGCCGACCTCTCTACGAACGGCGCCGACAAGGTGATGTTCCTCTTCAGCGCCAACTCCAGCACCGACATGCAACCCGTATCGCAGGTGGCGTCGGGCGGCGAGATAGCCCGTGTTATGCTCTCGCTGAAGGCGATGATAAGCAAGGCGATAGGTCTGCCTACAATCATCTTCGACGAGATAGATACCGGTGTGAGTGGTAGGGTAGCCGAGCAGATGGCGCACATCATGCGCGACATGGGTAAGGCAAACCGACAGGTGATCTGCATAACCCACTTGCCGCAGATTGCCGCCGCCGGATCTACCCACTACAAGGTGGCGAAGCAGGAGACAGAGCAGGGCACGGTGTCGACGATGACGCAGCTCAGCGACGAACAGCGCATCACGGAGATAGCGCAGATGCTCTCCGGCAGCGATGTTTCGCAGGCTGCTGTGGACAATGCGAAGTCGCTTTTGGCATTATAGGAGGCTATGGCATCCTAAGACTTACAAACTTATCAATAAAAAAACAATGAAAAGAATATTATCAACAATCCTAATTTCGTTGCTCTGCTTCAGCGGAGCAATGGCTCAGCCGTCGGCTGTGAAGAACGTGGCGAAGTCGGTGTTTGCGCTGAAGGCGTACGACGCTGAGGGCAAGCTGATTGCTTCGACCAACGGCGTGTTTCTTTCTGCCGACGGCACCGCGGCTTGTCCGTGGTCGGCTGTGTGCGAGGCTTCTCGCGTGGAAGTGGTAGACAACAACGGCAAGACCTATCCTGTGACCTACATCCTCGGTGCGAGCGAACTCTATGACGTGTGCCGTGTGCATGTAGACATGCCTAAGGCAGTAGCCGCCGTAACAGCAACCGACGCTGCGCCGAAGGGCAGCAAGCTGTGGCTTGTGGAGACCGCCGACAAGCGCACGCAGACCACACAGTACGAGGTGGACAAGGCAGAAACCTTCATGGACAAGTATGCTTACTACGTATTCGACTACAACAACCATAAACCCGTGCAAGGCTCGGTGTTCGTGAACGAGAAGGGACAGGTGGTAGGACTCATGCAGCAGTCGGCGCGTTCGCTATACGCCAATGCCGTCGACGTGCGCTTCGTATCGACGCTCGCAGCGAGTCATCTCGACATCAACAACTCGCTTTATGCAAAGACAGCGCTGCGTCTGAGCTTGCCTACGGACAAGCAGAACGCTCTGCTCATGGTGATGTTGGCAGCCGAGTGTAAGGACAAGGCGAAGTATGAGGGATATCTCGCCGACTATATCAAGCAGTTCCCGAAGGAGGTTGACGGCTATGCTACAAGTGCACTCCAGAAATTGACCAACAACGACTGGCAGGGTGCCGACACCGATATGCAGACAGCGCTCAAGGTGGCTACCGATAAGGCAGAGGCTCACTCCGAGTATGCTCGCGTGATGTATCAGAAGCTCATCTACAGCGCAGACACCACCTTCACTGCCTGGACATTCCAACGTGCGTTGGCTGAGGCAGAGAAGGCTTATAGCCTCAATCCGCAGCCGCAGTATCTGCATCGCGTGGCTCAGATTAAGTTCTCGATGGGCGACTACAGCGACGCTTGCGAGAAGTTCCTGAGTTTGGCTAAGAAGGACATGCCGACGAGCGAGGTCTACTTCGAGGCGGCGCAATGCAAGACGCAGTTGGGCGCTCCGAAAGCCGAGGTGCTGGCGTTGGTAGACAGCTGTTTGGCTGTAGCTCCGCGCCCGCTCACCAATCTCTCTGCGCCTTACGTGTTGGTACGTGCGCAGCTGTACGAGCAGATGGAGGAGTATCGCAAAGCCATCGCCGACTATAAGCGCATCCGTCCAATAGTGCAGTTCGGCGACCTCTATCGTCTGCAGTCGCCCTACGAGAAGAAGGGTGTGGCTTCGCTCATGTACGTGACCGACGCCAAGGACAAGGCGGTGTTCTTCTGGTGGAAGACCGAGTCGTTCTGCAACCAGCACCTGCCACGTATCCCTATGGCAGGACTCAACCCGCAGAAGCGCTATCGCATCACCGAGCTTAACCGCATCGACAAGACTCCGCTCGCCTTCGAGGGCAAGACTTTCTCAGGCGAATATCTCATGCAGAACGGCCTGGAGATTCCTTACGGACATAACGCCGACTGGGGCAAAGCCAACGAATGGGCAAGCCGAGTACTGCTGCTCGAAACAGCTGAGTAACAGAATTTTAACGCTTACAACGCAACGTTAAAACACTTACCTTAAAAAAGGGCTCCTTTTGCACTCCAAAAGGGGCCCTTTTTCATTGCAAAACGAATCCTTTTGCCTTCCAAAACGAATCCTTTTGAAGGGCAAAAGGACTACATTTTTTTAAAGATTAATTATTAGTGTTTAATGTATTGTTTTTTTTTAGGGTTTTATGATTGTTTTTTTACTCTTTCGGTAGGAATTTATTGCAACTACGCGAGGAAACAAAAACGCCACCCCGTTATTTCAAACAGAGTGGCTCACAATAAATGTTATAGTTGGAAAAAGTCCCCGTCACTTGTGCAAGTGGC
>OQWI01001381.1_pt1 | contig 10542 bp, 7 predicted proteins | sample 1691551 | NCBI WGS metagenome assembly OQWI01 (sample SAMN03418259, study PRJEB22391) | human gut metagenome | biome: human-gut; feature: organic feature; material: feces | host: Homo sapiens | place: Tanzania | collected 2013-01
TAGGATGCGCCCTTCTCCAGCTTGGATTGGTGTTGGTACTGAATCTTGAGTGGACAAGTGCAATGGCTGATTCATAATCCGGACTGTTAAGGTCCTCAAAAAATGTTCTTAACTGTCCTACAAGGAACATACCTTTATATACAATAGTACGGCTAGATAATGAACATACATAAGTATTTTCATTGCTCTGTTCAAAAATTCTTCTTGCTTGATAAAGAAGACGGTCAAAAGGAAGACCTACTTCACAATCATCAGGTTTCTTAACGAATCCCTGCATAATACAAGGCATTGCTTCAATCGCTTTAGTACCTAATACCTCTTTATGTGTTTCTACCTTTCTCCATCCAAGGAAAGTCATACCTTCCTTAGTAATGATCTTTTCAAACATAGTCATTGCCTGATGTCTTTCTAGTTCATTCATAGGGAAGAAGAACTGACCAACACCATAATGACCTTCCTTAGGTAACTGGAAATCCTTAATACTCTTCTTAAAGAATGTATAAGGGACCTGAGTTAAAATACCAACACCATCACCGGTCTTTCCCTCTGCATCTTTACCGGCACGATGCTCCAGATGTTCTACGATCCTGAGAGCATTTGCGACAGTTTCATGTGTTTTCTTTCCTTTGATATTCACAACTGCACCGATACCACAGTTGTCATGCTCAAATTCCTGGCGATACAGACCTTGATCTTCTCTCATTGCTTCCTGCATAATCTTCGTCCTCTCTATTATAAAATATTACTTCTATTCTTTATTTAACTGATTTCTGCTTTCCTTCTCTTTCGCGTATTCCTTCGCCGCTTTTACGAAGCCACGGAATAAAGGATGTGCATCATGGTCGGTCAGAACTTGATAGTCCGCAATAAGAATCATTGTAGGAACGCCAAGTTTTGCAAGGCGCACTCTGTTCTGCAAAGATCCAAAGTAATGCCCGATGTGAAGATTTCCAGTCGGACGGTCGCCTGTAAGAACCCTGTATTTCTGCGGATTCACTTGAATATCTGCTTCTATCTGCTTTGAGCGTTCCACTGACGCCAAAAAAGTCTTGTTGCTGTCAAATTCTTCGTCTGCCATTTGATTCCTCAAGTTAAAAAAGTGAGTTTTAGATTATCATATTGCGCGGCGTTTAGCAATTAGAGCCAGTCCAAGAAAAAATTCAATTGTCTGGCTCAAAGAATTTACTTTCTTATTCCGCAGCCACGTTCCAAAGCTTCTTTATAAACCTGAACATATTTTTCAGCAGCCTCGTCCCAGCCAAATGTTTTTTTCATTCCGGCTTGCTGCATTTTTTTGATGTGGTCTTTTTTGTTGTAGTACGCCCAGACAGCCCAGCCAACAGTATCATAAATAGCACGCGGAGTAAGCTGTTCAAATACAAAGCCTGTGCCTTCTCCTGTCTGCTGATTGTAGTTGTCAACGGTATCCGCAAGTCCGCCAGTTTTTCTTACAATTGGCAAAGTTCCATAAAGCATTGAATAAATCTGATTCAAGCCGCACGGTTCATACTTTGACGGCATAAGGAAGAAATCGCTTCCGGCTTCAATAAGATGGCTCAAAGCATCGTCGTATCCAATGTAGGCTCTAAGGTTCGGAAGTTTTGACTGCAAGGCGCAAATCTCGTTTTCGCACCAGCTTTCTCCGCTGCCAAGAATTGCAAACTGAACTTTCATGTCCGTGCAAATTTGGTAAATCGAGCCGTAAGTCGGAGCAAAAATTTCAGCAATGCCCTTCTGGTCTACAAGGCGCGTAACAATTCCAATGACGGGAATATCAGGATTTACTTCCAGCCCCATTTTTTTCTGAAGTTCTTCCTTGCACTTTGCTTTTCCAGCCATACTTCTTGCCGAGTAAGTCTCAGGGATTTTCTTGTCGATTTCTGGATTCCATTGACGCAAATCCGCGCCGTTCAAGATTCCTTTTATAACATCAGTTCTTGCGCGCAAAAGTCCGTCCATTCCGAACCCGCCTTCCGCAGTCTGAATTTCATGCGCATAAGTCGGCGAAACAGTTGTTATCATGTCGGAAGAAGAAACACCGGCCTGCAAGAAATTTATTCCGCCGTCATGCTCAAAGCCCGCGCCATAATAAAGTCCCCAGTCAATTCCAAGAGCTGGAAACGAATTTTTTGAATACTGACCTTGGTAGCCCTGATTGTGAATTGTAAGAACGCTCGCTGTTTTTTCAAATCCACAGTAACGGCAAACATGCTTTAAAAGAACTGGAGCAAGACATGTTGACCAGTCGTGGCAATGAATTATGTCAGGGAACCATCCAAGCTTACGGCAAAGCTGAAAAGCTCCATGGCAAAGAACAGCAAACCTATAAGGATTGTCGTGGAAATCAGTTTCAGAAGGAACGCCGTAAACGCCATCTCTTCCAAAGCACTGCTCATGGTCGATAAAATAAACCGAAAGCTTTTCGCATCCCGGCATTGTTGTTGTATAAACAGCCGACCAAGTTTCAACTGTTCCAGCGGCAATCGCCATAGGACCTTCAAGTTTCACAAGCTTGCTTCTGTCTATTTTATAGTAGCGCGGCATAACAATTTTTACATCATGTCCCATTTTTGTAAGCTGAATTGCAAGCGCACTTACCATGTCTGCAAGTCCGCCAGTTTTTGCAAAAGGAACAGTTTCTGCTGTCACCATTAAAATTTTCATCTTTCTTCCTCCAAATCTTTCATTGCCTTTACAAAAGCCTTTCTTGAATTTTCAATTGATTTTTCGCTCACACAGTACGCAAGCCGAATCCACCCCTTTCCGCCAAAGCCGCTTCCCGGAGCAGAAAGAATATTGTATTTTTTTAAGTAATCGCAGAAAGCCATATCGTCCGCGCCAAAAGATTCAGGAGCCCTGCACCACATATAAAACGCGCCTTCAGGAACAATATGCTCAACTCCAGCCTCGTCCAGCACGTCCATAAGCATATCACGGCGTTTCTTATAAAGAGAATAATCAACCTTCACATTCCAAGTTTTTGCAACCACACGCTGAAAAAAAGCCGGAGCATTTACATAGCCCAAAATTCTTGTTGTAAAAATACAAGCGGCGACAACTTCATCCTTGTCAGGGCAGACAGGATTTACGCAAATATATCCGATTCTTTCACCTGGAAGGCTTAAATTTTTTGCAAACGAAGTTACAATAATCGCGCTGTCATAAACTGGAAAAACAGGGGCTACAGAGTTACCGTCGTAAACAATCGCTCGGTAAGGCTCGTCGCACACAAGGTACGGTTTTCTTCCGCATTTTTTTGCATGAAGCTCCAGAACTTCAGCAAGTTTTTTTATTTCTTCATTTGAATAAATGCGGCCGGTCGGATTATTCGGACTGTTTATAAGAACAGCGGCAGTTTTTTCTGTCAAGGCGGCGGAAATCGCATCCACATCAAGCGAAAAATCAGGCTTTGCAGGAACTTCAATCAAATTTCCGCCGTAATTATGAACATAATGCCTGTATTCTGTAAAAAATGGAGAAGGAACTATAACATTGTCACCTTCAGAAAGAATACCCTTGAAAAGACTATTTAAAGCTCCAGCCGCACCGACAGACATTACAACACAGCTAAAGTCAACAGGAACTCCTTGCTCCGTTTCTGTTTTTTTCGCCATCGCTTCTCTTGCAAACTGATAGCCGGGATTCGGCATATATCCATGGAAATTTTTTTCACGATTTTTTGCAAGCTCTTCTATGCACTCAAAAATTTCTTTCGGCGGATCCAAGTCTGGATTTCCTATGCTGAAGTCAAAGACATTGTCTTCTCCGTATTTCTTCTTAAGTTCAAGGCCTTCCTCAAACATTTTTCTGATTACACCAGCAGTTTTGCTAGACATTGTTTCCTTTATATAAGGCGAAACAGGCATTTTCTTTGCGCTCCTGAGTTCTTAAATTATTAAAAAATTATACCACACAAATATGGATTTAACAAATTTTATTATTTTCACTTGATTAATAAAAATCAAAAAAATAGCGAATTTTAAACTAAAGATATTGACACAAAATACGCTATAGTATATAGTCTTTCTATCAGCTTGGTTAACCGCCAGTTGATTATCTGCTGCTTTAGCTCAGTTGGTAGAGCACGTGATTTGTAATCTCGGGGTCGTGGGTCCAAGTCCTACAAGCAGCTTTCATCGGGGAGTTTCCCGAGTGGTCAAAGGGGGCAGACTGTAAATCTGTTGGTTTTCCTTCGTAGGTTCGAATCCTTCACTCCCCAGGCAGACACTAAGTTTTCTTAGTGTCTTTTTTTATTTTTAAATCATTCATACTTCCAAATGTTGAATATAGATTATTGGATCAAGTCCGATAATAACAATAAATATAAAATAAATATCCAGGCTTCAAAATAAATCAGAATCAAATCATAAAAAAAACGCACCCTTGAAGCAAAAAGCCCCAAAGGTGCAAAATTGGAGGAAAATTATTCAGACAAAAATTTATTTACAATTCCGCATCTATTTCCGCTTAAGATATTTTATGCTGTCAAGCGCAACAGCTGCAATAATTATAAATCCTTTAAATACAAACTGAAGATTTGTGTCAATTCCAAGGAAAGTAAGGCAGTAAGTAAGGCTTGTGAAAATTATAACACCAAGAACTGCGCCACCGATTTTTCCTATTCCGCCGTTAAATGAAATTCCGCCGACAACACACGCAGCAATAGCATCAAGCTCATAGCCCTGCCCTGTTCCTGCGCTTGCGTTTGCCTTGAAAGCCTCAAAAAACGCGCCGAATCCGTAGAAAATTCCAGCCATAATAAACACACCCAAAGTTACCTTGAACACGCTGATTCCGCTTACACTTGCAGCTTCTGCGTTTCCGCCTACAGCATACATATTTTTTCCAAACGTTGTCTTGTTCCAGATAAACCAGGCGACAACAATCGCTATGGCGGCAGGAATAATCAATTTCGGGAATGTAACTAACTCGCCGTTTATAACTCCAAGAACCCATCTTCCGCCAAAAACATCCTTGATTCCGCTGTCAATTGAGCCGACTGGAGTTCCGCTTGTTCCAAAGAACAAAAGTCCGTAGATGATAAGCTGTGTTGCAAGAGTTGAAATAAACGGATGAATCTTGAGCCTTGCTGAAAAGACACCTGCAAACGCGCTGAAAAGCACACAAAGAAACACAGAAGAAAACAAAGCCATGATTACTCGGACTGCCATAGGAATCGCAGTAAAATCCCAAGGTCCCATTCCAAAGAAAGTAACAATATTCTGTCCCGGATGAAGCACAAGACCTGTAACAACCGCTCCAAGAGCAACCATTCGGCCTACACTCAAGTCTGTTCCGGCAAGAAGAATAAGCCCCGCAACTCCAAGCGCATAGAACATACGGGTTGAAGACTGCTCAAGAATTGTAAATATGTTCGGAAGCGAAAGAAGATTTCCGTTTCCAGAAATAGGAGCAAGGATAATGCAGACTATAAAGAACACAAGAATCGCAAGGTAAAGTCCGTTGTCAAGGAAAAATTTTGAAAGCTTGAACTTATAAATGTAGTCATTCAAGTTAAGCACAAAGTCTTCTGAAAACTTGTTTTTTCCGTTGCGAAGGCTTCTGTTTTTTTGAACGTGATTTACAAAAGCCTGATTTTTTGCGTCCTTGCATCTTCCAACTGCGGAAGACAAGCGGCTTTTTGCATCGAACAAAGAAGATTTAGTTTCATATTTAAGAGTCGCGATTTCTTCTTTTAAAGCGGCGGAATCCATTCCAGAAGACTTCAGTTTGCTTTCTTTTTCAGCAGATTCAGATTTTATCTTCAATACTTCCTGCGCAAAATCCTGCTTATGCTTTGCAATGGATTCATTTTCAGAGAGAACAACCTGCGCGATGTATTCCTTTGAAATTGTGTTCGCATAGGCAACGGCTTCTTTTTCAACACGGATTTCTTCCGCCTTGTTTTTTGCCGCTACTTCCCTGGCTTTTTCAATTCCATCTTTTTTTTCTGAAATCAGACGCTGCTTTTCTGCAGAATCAATCATCTTGCTTTTTTTAAGTGAAAAAATTTCCTGCTTTAAGTCGGCGATTTTTTTCACTCCGTCTTTCCGAAGATTATGCAGAGTTTCGGAATATCCGCGGAGTTTTTCGTCTTCATCCAAAGTCTTTATTTCTGCAACAGATGCTTTTTCGTTCATTTGCTTGCTCCTAGTAATCATAAGTATTTTGCAGAAAGTCTAAGCAAGGCTTCCTGATCCGTTTCTTTTGTATTTACAATTCCTGCAAGGCGGTGGTTAGACATAACGGCGATTCTGTTTGTAATGCCCAAGATTTCAGGCATTTCGCTTGAAACAACGATTATTGTCTTTCCTTCTTTTGCCATGTTTATAATCAGCTGGTAGATTTCATACTTTGCGCCAACGTCAATTCCGCGTGTAGGCTCGTCAAGCAAAAACACCTGCGGCTGCCGCTCAAGCCATTTTCCGATTATAACTTTCTGCTGGTTTCCGCCGCTAAGAGAACTTATAAGCTCATCAGCTGAAACGCATTTTGTATGCATGGTTTTTATTTCGCGGTTGGCGGCCTCCTGCATCTTACGGTTTGAAAGCACGCCGAATGTCTTGTAGCTGTCAAGGTTTGTAATCGTTGTGTTGAACTGGATTGTGTCTTTTCCGAACATTCCGTTCAGCTTACGTTCCTCGGTAACAAGCGCAAAACTATAGTCCATAGCATCCTTGCTGTTTTTAAAGTGAAGCTTTTTTCCGTTCATTATAATTTCTCCAGAAGCGATTGTTCTGATTCCGAACAAAGACTCCAAAAGCTCGCTGCGTCCAGCACCAACAAGTCCGTACAATCCGAAAATTTCACCTTTCTTTACCGTAAACGAAATATCTTCAAGAACAGGCTCGTACTTTGTGGTAAGTCCGCGGACTTCAAGGAAATCTTCGCCAGGAGTATTATCCACATCCGGAAAACGCTTGTCCAAAGATCGGCCGACCATTGCAGAAATAAGCTCGTTCATTTCAGTTGACTCAACGGGCTTTGAAAGAATCATCTTTCCGTCCCGAAGAACAGCGACTTCATTGCAAATCTGGAAAATTTCATCCATCTTGTGCGAAATATAAACAAACGAAACTCCCTTGTTTCTAAGGTCATCCACTATGGAAAAAAGCTTGCTAACCTCGCGCTCCGTAAGCGAAGATGTAGGCTCGTCAAGAACTATTATTTTTGCATCGTAAGAAACCGCCTTTGCAATTTCCACCATCTGCCTTTGGGAAACAGACATTGTGCGCATAATGGTCTTTGGATTTACATTCATGCTAAGCGAAGCAAAAAGGCTGTTCGCCTCCTTGAGCATCTTAGCTTCGTCAACAATTCCCGCCCTCGTTGGATAACGGCCAAGAAAAAGATTGTCTGTAACGGTTCGGTCAAGGCACTGGTTAAGCTCCTGATGCACCATGGCGACTCCGTTTTCAAGAGCTTCCTTTGGATTCTTAAAGTTTATGGGCTTTCCCAAAAGCGAAATTGAGCCTTCATCCTTTGCGTAAATACCAAAAAGGCATTTCATCATTGTGGATTTTCCGGCTCCGTTTTCGCCCATAAGCCCAAGAACAGTGCCTTTTTTTACAGTAAGATTTATACCGTCAAGGACCTTGTTCTTTGCAAATGACTTTGAAAGATTTTTTATTTCCAGAACTATATCGTCCATAACGCTCCTCTTTTATCTGCTTAAAAAATGCCATGCCTTTTCTGGGCATGGCAATCTAAAAAAAATCAAATACCTTCTAGAAATCGGGGTGAAATTTTCATCCAGACCCAAAATTAAACTTTAGTACTTGAGCTTGTCTGTATAGTCTCTTCCAGAGTTTGTCTTAACCATGTTGATTGCATAAGCATCATAGTTGTTAAGGTTTGTAAATCTGTCAAGACAGCTGGATTCGTTCTGTCCGTCTCCCTGAACTACAGTAAGGTCAATATTCAAAAGCGGAGCGTAGTACTGCAAAGCCGGAAGATAAGAAGATGAAAGGAAGTTGTCCGCTGAGTTGTAAATTGTAAGCAAAACTTTCTTTGATGGAGCAGTTGATTTCTTTACACCTGCATCGCGGTTTCCTGCTGTGTACTGCTGCCAGTTTCCGCTGTTTACGCCAGAGTTTTCAGCAAGCAAAGCTTTTGTTGAATCAACATACTGAACAGGAGCAGAAATCTTGTTTCCGTAAGAATCCGGCTCTGAAATTCCTTTCTTGTAAACATCTTCGCCTGTAAGCCCATCGAGAAGATTGCGAAGAACCTGAAGAGTCGCTGTAGCCTGAGCATCCACATTCTGGGAAACAGTTCCTGTGAGTTTTCCAGCACCGATTGCCTCGATTGCGTCAGCATTTGCATCATATCCGAATACCGGAACTCCAGCTGGATAGTTTGAAGCCTGAAGACAGCCCATCGCCATTCCATCGTTGTTAGAAACTACCATGTCAAGCTGATTTCCGAACTTTGTAGCCCAGCCGCCCATTGCCTCTGTAGCAGCGTTTGCATTCCAAGTAGAACCGTCAGTTCCAGTCATTGCCTTTCCTTCAAGCTCAACAACTTTTAGCGTTTTTCCGCCTACAGAAATAGAGCCTTCCTTTACTTTTCCAGGATCTGTAGAGCCATCCCAAGTTCCGAGAGCCTTGCGGATTCCTTCTGTACGAGCCTTAGAGTCATTGTGTCCGACATCTCCAATGCAAAGAACATATCCGAGAATTCCATCTCCGTTGCGGTCAATAACGGCAGAATCTGCGGAAGCAAGATAGTCAGCAATCAGCTTTCCCTGAACAGCACCGCCGCCGGCAGCATCAAAACCAACATAGTAAGTCTTGCTGTTCCAGTTCATTGCAGCCATATCAATTTCGCCAGTTGTAGGATCAGAAGGCTGTCTATTAAAGAAAACAAGCGGCTTGTCTTTATTCATTACAACATCGCCGCCAGTCTTAGAGCATCCGGTAAAAACCGCGCCGCCAATCAAAGCCATGCCAAGCACAGCACAAACTGTTTTTTTCATATTTTGTCCTCCAAAAAAATAGTTAAACAGAATTTCTATGTGTTCGTTAACACTATATCAATATATAAACCCGTTCTGCTTATTTGTCAAACAAATTCTTTTATAAATTTTAGTTATAAAATACGCTTAAAAAAAGTGATTTTCATGCATAAAAACAAAGAAAAATAATACTATAGTTCTAAAAATCAATTCAAAATCACTACGATTTTCACTGATAAAGTTTTTCAAAAAAATAATTGAAAATTATTTGCACCCCGAAAAAAATAATGCTAAAATGTGTACGTCAACACGTTTTGACAAAAGAAGAGGCAGTTATGACAATAACAGAAATCGCAAAAAAATCAGGCGTTTCAATCGGAACAGTGGACAGAGTTCTGCACAACAGAGGAAAAGTTTCTGAAAAAACAAAGCTTGCGGTAGAAGCCGTAATCGAAAAATACGGATACACACCAAATCCGCTTGCCCGCACACTAAAAAAGAACAAGCCTTTTGTTATTGGCGTTTTAATGCCTCCTCCCGGAACTGGAAGTGGTTACTGGCAAATGATTTTCAAGGGAATGAAAGAAGCTGAATCAGAACTTTCTGCATTCGGAATAAAACTTGAATTTGAATATTTTGACAGAACTGAATACGGCTCAATGACAAAGGCTTCACAAAGGCTTTTTGAAAAGAACTTGCAGGCTTTGATAACAGTTCCAATCGTTCCGCAGGAAGCTGAGGAAATATTCAGCCATATAGAAATTCCTTACATTTTCGTAGACTCCCCGCTGCCAAGAGCAAATCCAGTTATCACAATCGCGCAGAATCCGTACAGAGGCGGACAATGCGCAGGACATATAATGAAACTCCTAAAGGGAAGCGGAAAATTTTCTGTGCTCCGGTTTTACAAGGATTCATACAACCTTTTGGAACGGCTAAGAGGATTCACGGATTATTTTAAGAACGACACAAACTGCCAAGTAATAGAAACAATATCTCCAAACGGCACAAACCAAGTAATTTTCAACTTTCTGGATAACTTGTTCAAGTCCGAGCCAGAAATAAATGGAATTTTCGCAACTCACACGGAAGGCTTTATAATCGGCCAGTACCTTAGCTACACGAACAGAAAAAACAAAGTCGCCCTTATAAGCTACGATATGCAGGAACAGAATAGAAACGGACTTATGACCGGAAACATAGACTGCGTTATTTCCCAGCGTCCAGAATATCAAGGCTATACAAGCGTGAACGAAATTTTCAAGAGCAAAGTTCTTCTTCAAGAAATTCCGCAGAGAATCTTTGTTCCTATCGATGTGATTTTCAAGGAAAACGCCGGCGAATACAATCCCATAAAGTTATAATCAAACTGGAAAATCTATTTAAGAAAAAAAAAGCTATAGAATCACCTTGTATTATTTCAAGAGAAAAAAATAGTTTATTTTATCTTCATTTCACCACTTAATAATTGAGTAACAACTTGCTCTATATTTTCTGTAACAGTCCCTTTTTCAGGATCAGGCATAAGACCTCCCAAAACCATACCAAGACGACCAACGTCTTTCATCATGTCTGGAGTAGCAACT
>OQWI01001383.1_pt1 | contig 10541 bp, 20 predicted proteins | sample 1691551 | NCBI WGS metagenome assembly OQWI01 (sample SAMN03418259, study PRJEB22391) | human gut metagenome | biome: human-gut; feature: organic feature; material: feces | host: Homo sapiens | place: Tanzania | collected 2013-01
TGCAAGCGCTCTCCCAGCTGAGCTAATCCCCCATAAGCTGGTGTTGAGGTGTCGTGTTCCTGACGACGTGTATTATTATACCAGCAAGGTCGTACCTTGTCAACGCCTTTTTTGAATTTTTCCAGAATTATCTGTACAAATTTCCGGCAGGGTCATGCATCCGGATTTTGGGGCGCCGGGCTGTGCGGCTGGAACATCGAGTACAACGGCAAACAATACACCCGGTACGAGATCAACCAGATGCAGCGAGCCAGAGAACGCAATGTGCGCAGGTGGAAGAAACGGTATCTCGCCGAGACGGAAGCCGGGGTGGACACCACCGATGCCGCCGTCCGCCTGAAAGCAGCCCGCCAGAGCCTGAATGCTGCGCGGCGATTCAGAAGAAGATGCCCATCTGCGCATGTATGCTGAGCGAATCTCTGATGCACTAAAACGCAGTCCCTTGGAGCATGATGTTTTGTGCTATCGGGCAATGGAATTCAATCCTTTCGACGGGATGCAGGTGGGAGATATTGTTTGCCCCGGACAATTTTACAGCACATCCGTAGTGAAAAGCGGCTCTTTGAAAAAAGACTTTCGCATTACAATTTGTGCGAGGTCTGGTTCTCTGGCTGGATATGTTGAACCGTTAAGCAAATTCAAGGAGCAACGAGAACTTTTATTTGACAAAGACACCCTGTATAGAGTATTATTATCAAAAGAGAAAGAAGTTGTGTTGGAGGTGATTTTGCCATGAAAGATAACAAACATATGACGGAAGGCGAACTTGCTTGGCAGGAGCGTCAGGAAACATGGGCAAAAGAGCCTGTCAAATTTCGGAAATTGACGCCTGCGGAAATTGCAAAATTAAAAGAGCAGGGGCGTATTTGATTCTCCCCATCCGCTGAACCACGATGCACACGCACCGTGGTTTTTTGTTGCCCATTTTCAAGCACTGTGCAAAAAATGCACGGTGCTTTTTTCATGCCGTCTTAGCTCATTCGGGAAGAGCGCCGGTCTCCAAAACCGGAAGCAGGAGGTTCGATGCCTCCAGACGGTGCCACGCAGCGGGCAGTGCGTACCCCGCCCAAGACCGAATACTGACAGCGAACAGTGTAAAAAACTGTGGTCACACAACCTGAAAGGAGTTTCCACCATGAAACGCGAAGATGTGAAGAACAAGATCCCCGGCATCACCGACGAGCAGCTGAACTGGCTCATGCAGGAGAACGGCGCGGACCTCAACCGGGAGAAGTCCGCCGCCACCGCCCTGACCAAGGCCACCGTTTACGAGAAGATCGTGGACGCCCGCACCCAGCTGTCCAACACCTACGTCCCCACCGGCGGCAGGCCGCAAGGCCGCACAGCATGACAACAGCCCTGCGGTTCCGGTGATTCCGGTTCCACGGGGCTGTTTTTGCATTTATTGGTCGATCAGAATGCGGAGTTCCTGCACCACGTCCTGCAGCGCACGGCAAATACGCTCCACTTCCGGAGAGTTATCCATAGCACCGGCAGCCTGTATGCGCTTGATGTCCTGCTGCGCCTTGGCAAGGACTGCGCAGATCTGTGTGCGTTTTTCCTCGGAAATATTCATAATAATCACCATTTTATTTTAAAGTGGGTTGCAAAGTGGGTTCGAGCAAACGAAAAGCACCCGGAAACTTACGTTTCTAGGTGCTGTTTCTTGGTGGGCGCGGGTGGATTACGCGAGCCGCGCATCTAAAAAAGCCCCGCAGGGGCTTTTTTCCCCGCCGGACTGTTCGGCGGGTCGATGCTGTTCGAATCCACCCGCCTAGTGAGTCTGGCTTTGCTGCAAAACAAAAACCTCAGCGTACTTTCATACGTTGAGGTTTCTTGGTGGGCGCGGGTGGATTCGAACAAGCCTAGCTATTATCTGTGCGAATTTTCAGCAGAAAAAAGCACAGAAATCATGCGATTTTTCTGAGTTTTACTGTTCTGCGCAAAGCGTTGTTTACCCGGCTTGAGCCAAAAAAGTGGGTTACAAAGTGGGTTGTTTTCCGCTGCCGGGTGCGTACTCTGACAGTGTGTCCGCAATCGCCAGCGCGGCGGCATCCGCGCGGCCCTCGACGGCATGGCTGTACCATCCGTAGGTGTCCATGCTTTTGCTGTGGCCCACCATGCGGCGCAGTTGGGCAGGGGAGACAGTATCCTCGATCATGCTCACAAAGGTGTGACGCAGCTCGTACAGGCTGATGGGAGGGTCAATGCCGTTGCAGCGCTGATAGAACTGCCAGTAGTTGTACAGGCTCTGCTCATTCGTCAGCAGAAACACCGGATCGTCATGCCGCAGGGGGCGTTCTTCTTCAAAGGCCCGCTGCTGCAGCTGGGCACGCAGCTCTGCCACAGCCAACGGGTGCAGCACCACAGTGCGGAGCGCATTCTCATTCTTGCCGGTGGTCTCCTCGTTCATCCGGTTGATGGCGCGGGCAAGGTGCAGCCGGTGGCCGTCCACATCGCCCACACGCAGGCCCAACAGCTCACCGGGCCGCAGGCCGGTCATGACGGCCAGACGGTAGGCGTGGATGCAATCGTCGTGTACCACTTTTCCACGCAACACCCGGGTGTCTGTGGAGAGCAGTACCCGCAGGGCATCCGGCTGCAGGATCTTCTTACCCTTGTTCCGCGCGCCCTTCGGGACGGTCAGGTTTTCGTCCTCTGGGCGCAGGGCGGTATACTTATGCTGCCGCGCCCAGTTGACAAAGGCCACCTCTACGCCACGGATGCCCTGCAGCGTTTTCTTGGAGAGGTTGCCCCGGCTCTGGCGCTTGCTGTCCGGGTTCATGCTGCCTTCCTTATAGGAGCGGTCCAGCACGTCCTGCAGCATGCCGGCGTTCAGGTCTCCAATGCGGCAGGCCCCGATCACCGGCAGAATGTAGTTGCGGCCAAACTTTTCCACCTGATCTATGTAGCTGCTGCCTGCCGTGGCTTTGACCGAGATCATAAACTCGGCCCACACATCGGCGCAGCGCTTTGTGGTGCTGGCAATGCCTTCATCCAGCCATGCATCCGCCTTGCGGTTTGCTTCCCGCTGGCCGGTGCGGCCCGGCTTTGCGCTGGTGAAGGTCTTGCGCACACCGTTCTTTTGCACTTTGATCTGCCAGCGCTGCTGATTTGGCAGCCAGACGGCGGTATTTGTCCTTTGTCCCATAAAAATACACCTCCAAAAGGGTATAGCTTGCAAAGCCTGCCCGGAGGTGGTATCATAAATCTGTACGGTTCCCCAACTGTACGATCTGTGATGCCATCCGGCAAGCAGATTCACTCTCCTGGCGTTGGCGCGCCGGGGGAGTTTTTTTATTTTGCTTTTTTCTTTGCTTCTTTTTCCAGTGCCTTGATGGTATGCAGGTAATCTTCTTCTACCGGAGACAATGTTTTGATGCGGTACTTCTTGTATTCCTCCCGCGCCTTCTCCAATGCCTGTGCATGGGACACGCTGCCAGAGCCAACCAGTTTCTTTTCGCTCATGGAGGAAAGAATATTGTCCAGCTGCTGGATGTAGTCCTTCATATACATCGGGATGTGCCGGATCGCCTGAATCTCTGCAAAGTCGAAGTAACCGGATACAAGATTGTTCAGCACTTTCAACTCTTCCTCAGTCAGGTAGTTCTTTGCAATGCCCGCTTCCTGCAAAGTAGGGTGGTCGCCTTTAAAACTGGTCATGCCCATGAACGGCTTATCGGCATCCGCCCGCTGGTAGACCACCTCAGCTGCGGTGTGTCCATGAGCTGCATAATGCAGCTTGTTCTGCACGATTTTGAAAAACCGCAGCGTTTCCGGGCTGTTTGGCGTGTAATCCACACTGGTGGCATACAGGTCAAGCACCTGCCGGTACATCACCTTTTCCGAAGAACGGATATCCCGGATGCGGTCGAGCAGTTCTTTCCAGTAGTTGCCGCCGCCCAGATTTTTCAGACGTTCATCGTCCATGGCAAAGCCTTTTTTCAGGTATTCTTTCAGAATGCCATTGGCCCAGATACGGAACTGGGTGCCGCGAAGAGACTTGACACGGTAGCCAACAGAGATGATAACATCCAGACTATAGAACTCAACCAATTTGTCAGAATTTGGAATGTGCAAATTTTGCACATTCCTTTCTCGGCCAAGTTCGCCCTCTTCAAATACGTTCTTGATGTGCCTTCCAATGACAGAACGGTCACGCTGAAACAGTTCTGCCATCTGCGCTCTGTTCAGCCACACCGTATCATCCACCAGCGTTGTCTGTATCTCGGTCAGACCGTCCTCGGTCCGATACATGATGATCTCGCCCTTGTTCTGGTTCTCCATCAATTCACCTTTTCAAACACCATGGTTGCCTGAATGCGGTCACCACCCATCAGACCCTTGCTGCCGCCATTGGCCGTGGTGATGGTATGCAGCCGATAGCCCTTGGCTGCCTGCTCGTTGATAACATTCTCCAGTTCCGTCAGGTTGCCGGAGCCGGTACCGATAAATTTTTCCTTCAAGGTCACCTGCAGCACCACATACTGGTACGAATTGCCGGATGCGGTAGAGTAAGAAGATTCTTTCTGTAAAGTATCCATAAAGCCCATGATTTTGTCCTCCTGTATTCTTGTTGATTCTCCCGGTGTTGGTAGCACCGGGATTTTTTATTTTGTTATTCGGCCAGCATCCTCAGGAATGCCTCTTCCGCCAGGATCTGTAGGCCCGCACCTTGGCTGATCAGTTCCTCAGCGCGTTGCCGATTGAGCGTTTTGCAGTCGGAGTTATCTCCATAAAATTCATCTTTACCTGCAATGAGGTAATTCGTCTTTTGGGTCACTCTATCGGTACAGAGACCGCCAATGTTTACGATCATCTGGGCTGCTTCCAGACGGGTCATAGAATCCAGTTCGCCGGTAAAAGCAAAATGCTTCCCATAGAAAGGATGTTCCGGGCGCTCTTTACCGGGTTCGGCCACAATACCGGCCACTCTGGAACGGGAAGAATATCCCTTTTTCTGGATCTGCGTGAAGTCAATTTTCTGCTGCCTTGCATCTTCATCCAGCTTTTGAAGAACGGCCATCGTGGTCTCACAGTCCGCCAGCGCACGGTGCGCCTTCGGCTGTGCGATCCGATATGCCTTTGCAAGGGTAGCCAGCTTGTAATTGCTCAGATCAGGGCGAATGCACTTCGCAAGGCGCATAGTGTCCACAAAATTGTTTTCCAGTGGATTCATACCGCAGCGCTGCATGGAATCGTAAAGAAAATTCACGTCAAAATTGGCATTGTGCGCCACAATGATGTCATCCTTCAGGAACTCCATGAATTGCTGCAGTGCATCCTGCGGCTCCGGTGCGTTTGTCAGCTCACCATCCGTAATGCCGGTCAAATCGACAATGGCCTTGCTGAGCTTGCGGCCAGGCTTTACCAATGTCTCAAACCGGGCCACTTCTTTTCCGGCGCGAACGCGGATCGCTGCAATTTCAATCAGCCGGTCGGCCTGAGGGTCAAGCCCGGTCGTTTCGGTATCAACAACAGTATAATGTCCGGGAATGCGAACAATGCTCCTGCCCTTGCTTTTTCGTTCCACTTTCGTGGATGATTTTGCCGCGTGTTCGTTTTGCATGGGCACAGACTGCGGGCGCTGCGAAGCTGGTGACGCTGTGCTTATTGGTTTTGCAATGGCTTCTTTTTCCTTTTCTTCAATGAACCTGTCTAAATTTTGAGAATCCTGCTGGCTCTGCGCATTGAATGCATTGGAGATCGCACACAACACCCCAAACACAAGAAGCCCGGCAAAAACGCCCTGCCCGGCGGCGGCACCGATCGCAGCCCCACGAAAAAGCCGGTAGGCCGCAAAAGCAATGCCGCCGATCACGCCCGCAATGATCTGTGGCTGATACTCATACCAATTTTTATTCTGCATATTTCTTACCTCTTTTGAGAGCAGCTTTGACGATCCAAAGTCACCCCACCCAGTGCGTCCAGCCTACGGCCTTGCCCTCAATGTGCACCTCTTCCAGTTGGGTCCCGGTGTAGACCATCGGCGCATAAGCCGGGTTTGCAGGCATCAGGGTCAGCGTGCCGGGGTTGTAATATACCCGCTTGAGGGTGGCTTCGCCATCAATGCGCACCGCGGCGATCTCGCCGTTTTCAACCTCCGGTTGGATGCGGATATACACCACATCTTTATCATGGATGCCCGCATCTACCATGCTGTCACCGTGGCAGGTAAGGGAAAAATCGCACCGAATGTATTCCGGTACATCCACCATCTTTTCAATATTCTGCTCTGCTGTGATGGGTTCCCCGCAGGCAATGCTGCCGATCAGCGGCACTTTCTTCATTTTGGGCATCGGTTCAAAGCCCGGCGGGACTTTACTGCTTGGCGGCGTAATCGGATGTTTACGTTCAATCTGAGATCTACCCATGAGATAGTCCATATCAACATTAAAAATGTCCGCAATGGCCTCCATCATTTCAAAATCAGGTTCACGGCCCCCAGTTTCGTACATTCCGACAGCGCTGCGAGAAATGCCAAGTTTGGCCGCAAGTTCCCCTTGCGTTATATTGCGGGAAAGCCGCAAATTTTTCAGTATAGAACCAAAATTCGCCATAATTCACCTCCGTGATGCTTCTAAGGCAAGAATATCACAAAGCGTGATAAAGTCAAGCACAAAATGTCACAAAACGTGTTGACATTTTGAAACAGAGTGCTATACTGTAGGCAGATAAGTCACGATTTGTGACATTTTGAAGGGTGGTGAAAACAATGGATTCTTGCAGGATTGCAAAAAATCTTGTTGCCTTGCGTGGCGAAAAAAGCCGTGAAAGTGTAGCGAATGAGCTAGGTTTGAGCCTATCTGCACTTGCCATGTACGAAAATGGTGCACGCATTCCTCGTGATGAAAACAAGGAAAAAATTGCTCGTTACTACGGTAAAACCGTCGATGAAATTTTTTTCGCTTAATTTGTCACTTATCGTGACATTTTCAAAGAGAGGTGAACCCCATGGAAAACAAAAAGTCCAGCGAACCGCTGGAACCGGAACGCTGGGAGCTGAAGGAGGTGAATGTTATTAATGGTAGAAACAAACTCGCAGGAAGGACTCTCCAAGAGGGGTAAGCATCACTCTTCCCTTTTCAGCTGAAACACGGACTATTTTTTTATCATCTTCAGGATGACGATATCCACCTTCGGGTTCTGGGTAAATCCGCTTTTTCATCTCTTGAATGAGCTCAAATTCGTCAAAAACACGATAAAGACTTTCTTCTGGAATATATGTAGTGTATGAGATATCGATCAATCCTTGTCGAGCTAAAGAACTCAAAGAAGCAGATTGAAGGAGACTCTCAGCATATGTTGTCATTTTAAAATTTGCAGCGAAAACATTCGATTGAACTGTTTTGAATGTATCGTCAAACAAAATGTATCGAAATTCGACTATTGGGTACTGATCCGCCTGTCGAAATAATCCGAGATTTTCCGCATCCAGAGGTGACATTTGTGCAATCATTGCCGGAAAAGACGGGTGAACCTTTCTTTGATAACGTTCGTCTGCTGCATTCGCAAGAAGATTTTGAAACATTTCGCTGATTTGCGGCTCATCCATGCAGTACTTGACATTTTCGATAGCAGGGCCAACCACCTGCATACGAGGTTCAACCAAGCATTCCGCTGGTTTTGCATTCAACTTTTCACCCAGTGATTTTTTAAACTCCTCTAAGTCATGTGTTTGTTGTAAACGCATCTTTTCTGCTGAAAAATGGATTTTGCTTGTTGCCATCGCAAGGAGATCGCCAAAAAGTGTTCCTATTTGATTTGCCCCTGGATTCAGCATAGCTTTTACCGGTTCATCGATGCAACTGGGTACTGCATTGAGATTGAAGGTGTTTCCGCTACTCTTTTCATCGCTCATATTATCATTCCTTTCATTTGGAGGCCCTATGGAGAAACTTATCTTGCTTATTAAAATACTCATCACTGAGCAAAAAGTCAAATTTTATACTGCAATTTGCAACATGTGCAAAAAAATCGAATGTTTTCTTTCAGCACATCGAAAATAAAGGAGATACATCATGGAACGTTATATTATTTTCATCCCGGCAGATGGACCGTGCAGGCTGGTGCCCTGCGACGATGGCGACACCTGCAAACTGAACACTTTGCAGCAGTTGGTGGATGGTCCCATTGAAGTGACCGAAAGCTATCTGGAGCCCAACTGGGCACGGGAGCCGGTGGAATGCATCTGCCTGATCGTCAACGAGGAAGGGCTGCTGCGTCAGCTGCCGGAGAACAGGAGTGCAACGAACCTGTACGCTTATGGTGGCCCTATTGTTGGTGATGCCGTTTTGGCGGCTGCGCGCGGTGAGGACCTGATTGGCTTCACACTGCCGGTGTGCAGGACCATCTGTGACGAATGGGAGCTCGACATGGAGGACGACACATGGACAGACTGACAGCCCCGCGGTGCAGCGGTATCAAGAGCGGCTATTGGAGCACCGCCAAGAAGGAAGAACTGGTGCAGCGTCTCGGCCAGTACGAGGACACCGGTCTCACCCCGGAAGAGATCCGGGAGCTGCACCGCAAGGACAACCGCTTTCAGACCTTCAACCCGGATTAAGGAGGAATAATCATGGCAAAGAAACCTTATTTGAAACTTCGCCGCCTGATCGAAGATCAGGAGCTGGAGATTCAGGATGTAGCAGAGCTGGCTGGTATCGGCCATAGCACCCTTTATGGTCGGCTGAACACCCCGGAAAGCAAGATAGTGTGGCGCGGCAGTGAGATCGTGGGCATTTGCGCTGTCCTGCACATCCCGCAGGATAAAATCGGGGAGTATTTCTTTCCGCGTGTCGAAAAGGGGGAGACCGCATGAAAAAATATCTCAAAACGCTTGCAGTTGCATTTCTGGCCGGTGTGGGTGCCGCACGGGTCTGTGTCTGGATCAACACCGCCATTGTCCATCTGCTTGTGGTGTGCGGCGGCTGGGACGTGGCTGAGGCCATCAAGGCCGCGCCGTGGGTGCTGTTTGCGTTGGGCTTTGGCCTGCTGCTGAGCGTGAGCGGGCTGTTTTCCACCGGTGAGCACTACAAACGCAGCGCAGAGAAGCAGCGCCACAGTCTGACCGTGACCGATGGCCAGGATCAGGATGCCCGGCGGGGTGCATGAGAAAGTGAGGAAAATATGAAAATCGTCATTGAACGGAAACAATCAAACATCATGGTCGATGTTGTTGCCCCTGAGGGGGTTCAGCGCTCTGATATTGCAGAGACACTGAGTTTTGCGCTGGCAAGCACGGTGGCATCGACGATCCCCCAAAATGCGCCTGCACCGCTGCGAAATGTGCTTGCGCTCGCCCTCGCCGATGAAGTGGCTAAAGCTGTAAAACAGAATTTTCTGGACACCGTTTCAGGCAAGGCCGGAAATGCTATTTCCTTTACGGATAAGGAAGCAGATTTCATGCGCGGGGTGTTCAACCTATGACCGACCAAAAAGAAAGAGCCTGCCCATGCACCACCACGGACAAGCCCAATACAAAGAAATTGCACCCTCAGTATACCACGAACTCCGGCTCTCTGCAATACGTGGGCGTGAGTTACTATGCTGCCGACGATCATGGGCACACCTTTCCGTCCACCGTTGCCCTGCGCATCGACAGGAGCCAGTACGGCGAGCTGATCCACTGGCTGGATTTTCACCTGAAGGGCAAAGACCCGCCGCCTGCGCTGTACGCACTGGAAATGCTGCTGCAGCATCTGGAATACCTGCGCGGCGGGCGGCACTACCTGTACAACTCAATTTATGAAATTACACGTTTGGAGGATGCGCTATGAAAAAGTTTGCCGTCACTTACACCTACCATGAACACTTAGCATCTTTGGATGCTTTGAAGGCTGTAGCCTATTTTGAGGTCGAGGATGATGTGGCCGCCGATATGCTGGCAGTCGAAAAGCCGTTTAGATTCAATGCTGTTAAAAGTCGCCATCAGAGCCACATTGCGATGATCGTGTATTGGATCGCAGCGGCGCACAACCGCTATATCCTTCGGAATGATCAGATTCTTAATGTCGCATTAGCCTGACACCTCTTTTCTCTCCAATGGTGGCAGGAGGTAAAATAAAAGCCACTGCCAGTGCAGAACACAGAAAGGAGTGTTGACCTTTATGGCAACGACCAAAGCACCAACGCCCCGCCGCAAGGCCCTGCAGAACGCACAGGAGTGCCCGGCGGCATCAGTGGTACAGTTTCCCTTATCCATCCCTACTCCCCGGCAGACGCACCCTGCGGAAGCCGTGGTGATCGTTCAGGAGACGGCAAAGGATGCCGTAAAGCTTTTTGTGATGCCGAGCCCATCCGCAGTGCGAGGCATCCTGAATGAAACCTTCGGCCCGCTGGGCTGGGCAGAACGCCGCTATTTTGCGGACAGCCGCCTGTGGTGCGCTGTGGGCGTGTTCAACCCGTACATGAGCGACTACTGTTTCAAGGACGCCGCCGCACTGGAAGGCAAGCATCCGGGCAGTCATGAGCGCTGGAAGGAAGAGACCAGCTTTGTGGCTGCAGCAGAACTCTGGGGCATCGGCAGCGATGTGATGGCA
>OQWI01001384.1_pt1 | contig 10529 bp, 11 predicted proteins | sample 1691551 | NCBI WGS metagenome assembly OQWI01 (sample SAMN03418259, study PRJEB22391) | human gut metagenome | biome: human-gut; feature: organic feature; material: feces | host: Homo sapiens | place: Tanzania | collected 2013-01
CGGACTGCATTGCCGTCCAGCTGCGAAAAAAATGCGTCTTCCATCATTATCCTCCCAAAACACCGTGTAATTTTACCTTTGTACTGTGGGAAAGCTGCTGTCATTCTCGATCGTGTTTTCCTGCGTCCGGTATATGCTGCGCGGTATTTGGCATACTAATCTCTGTCTTCGCGGATGTGAAAAAACAGCACGGCGCGCGCTGTGCTTTTCTCATCCCGAAAATCGGGGGATTATACAAACCGAATCCCCATATTTTGTACGATGTGTTTATTATACCACTGCCGCTACTGTCATTGCAAAGAAAATTATACAAAAATACCGGACAGAATGACAAGAAAATCACAAATATTACACCTTGCGGCAAACTGCGCATTTAGTGTATAATAATAACATCAACAGAGAACTTCATCAAAACATTTAGGAGGAACACTGTAAAATGGGTATCAAAGTAGGTATCAATGGCTTTGGCCGTATCGGCCGTATGGTTTTCCGCGCTGGTCTGAAGAACCCGAACATCGAGTTCGTAGCGGTAAACGATCCGTTCATGACTCCGGACTACATGGCATACATGCTCAAGTATGACACCATGCACGGTCGTTACGACGGCACCATCGAGTATGATGACAACTCCATCACCGTTGATGGCAAGAAGGTTCTGTTCTTTGCAGAGATGGACCCGAAGAACATTCCGTGGGGCAAGGTTGGCGCTGACTACGTTGTAGAGTCTACCGGCGTATTCCTGACCAAGGAGAAGGCACAGGCTCACATCGACGGCGGTGCTAAGAAGGTTATCATGTCTGCTCCGTCCAAGGACGACACCCCGATGTTCGTAATGGGCGTTAACCAGAACACTTACACCAAGGATATGACCTTCGTATCCAACGCATCCTGCACCACCAACTGCCTGGCTCCGATCGCTAAGGTACTGGACGAGGCATTCGGCATCACCGAGGGCCTGATGACCACCGTACACTCTGCAACCGGTACTCAGAAGGTTGTTGACGGCCCGTCCAAGAAGGACTGGCGCGGCGGCCGTGCTGCTTGCGGCAACATCATCCCGTCCACCACTGGCGCTGCAAAGGCTGTAGGCAAGGTTTACCCGAAGCTGAACGGCAAGCTGACCGGTATCTCCATGCGTGTACCGACCCTGGACGTTTCCGTTGTTGACCTGACTGCTAACCTGGCTAAGCCGGCTACCAAGGAAGACATCTGCGCTGCTATGAAGGCTGCTTCCGAGAAGCCGCTGTCTGAGGGCGGCCTGAAGGGCGTTCTGGGCTACACCGAGGATGCTGTTGTATCTTCTGACTTCCTGGGCGACGAGCGCACCTCCATTTTCGACGCTAACGCTGGCGTTTACCTGACCGACACCTTCGTAAAGGTTGTTTCCTGGTACGACAACGAGTGGGGCTACTCCAACAAGCTGCTGATGCTCATCGAGCACATGGCAGAGGTTGACAACAAGTAATTGTTGCCCACTGGCGAAATACAGTGAATAATTTGCCGCTTATCTATCCCAAAAGTTCGGATTGTATATTGCTGGTAAAATCACTCTGTTACGGAAAATGTTGATTTGTTACGGTAGCGGTTACAGATTTTATCTGTGAAACTGCAATAACGGATGGACTATTCCAATTAGAACAAATTGCACCTCTTTCTAAGGCTTAACGCCTGTGAAAGAGGTGCTTTTTTATGTTATTAACAGATGCAGCAAAGGAATTTGAGTTCAACTGTCAGTGCCGTAAGCTGTCCGACAAGACTATACGGAATTACGGTAAACTGATTGGCTACCTGCTGGACTACTTGAAGGAGCAGCACAAGGTTCTCTGTTTGGAAGATGTACGACCGATGTACATTAAGGCTTATCTGATGATGCTGCAAGAGCGCGGCGCGAAGCCGCAGTACATCAACGACCAGTTGAAAGCGTTCAAGGTGCTGTTCCGCTATCTGTATGAAGAAGGCTACACCGACAGCATTTTGACCGAGCGTATTAAGAATGTGAAGCAGCCTAAAACCATTATTAAGACCTTCACAGAGCAGGAAGTTAAGAAAATGACCGAGTATTACAGTGGACACACATTCATGGAAGTGCGAAACCGTCTCATGCTCATGACGTTCTTTGATACAGGCATCCGCGTCAGCGAGTTAATAGACCTCAAGCTGTCACAGGTCAAGGATGAGTATATCCTTATTCATGGCAAGGGAGATAAAGAGCGTGTTGTTCCAAAAAGTCCTCTGCTGAATAAATGGATGTTCAAGTACCTCAGCACGCGAGAGAACTTCTTTGCGTATCGCCGCGTACCCGAAAATGTGTTCCTCAGCCGCAACGGTAGACCTATGACTACAGAAGCGATACACCGTGTTATCAAGATAGCTGGCAAGGCCGTAGGCGTGAGCAGAGATATTCGCGTCAGTCCGCACACCTGCCGTCACACATTCGCGCAGATGCAGTTGAAGAACGGACTGGACTTGTACAGCCTATCTCGCTTGATGGGGCACTCCAACATTTCCATCACACAGCGGTATCTGGAAGGACTGCGAGACTTCGAGGTGCTGAACGCTTGCAAGGCTACAGGGATTTTGATGAATTTGTGAGGTGCTGCTATCGCTGACAGTGCGCTCAAAAAATTTTTTTGATTGCCCCCTCACATTTTGGGCACTCGCGGTGTATAGTAATATACGTAACAAAATTACAGCGCAAAAAAATTAACAGATATCACATGTGATTACAAAATCAAATTCAACATAAAAGGAGGCGCTGAATAATAAGAAAAGGATTGATTAAGTATGAATTACGAAGAATATTTCTCAAAATGTCCCGATAAGGGCTGGATGGAAAACGGACAACCATATTTTAATGTTGCAAAACCTCTCGACCCAGATGAACAATGGTGGGTATACTGTGCAGGTGTAATATTTTACCAAGGCCAGAAACGACACAGCTTTTTCATGAAAGATTATGAGTATGTGGACTTTAACGGATACAATCGCAGCGTGTCTCGTACTGTTGCAGAGATGTTCGTCCCCAGACCTGTGGACGCAACCGAAGTTCACCACAAGGATGGAAACAAGCGCAATAACCGCTTCACGAATTTGATGTGGCTCACACACGCACAGCACATGGCAATCCATCATGGCAAAGCAGTCGTGATGTTGGATATGAATACAAGGAAATTGCTTGCAACCTTCCCATCTGCTAAAGCAGCAGCGGATAAAATGAATATCCCTGTAACAAGCATTAGAAGCTGTACAAACCATACTACGCAGACTTCACACGGGTTTATCTGGATGAAGGCCACAGAATATTTTCACACTGACGAAGTTGCATAACACAGTCATACAGGCGCGTAGATGCGCTGTAGCACGTTCACACATACTCTGTAGAGAATTTTACACCTTGCACGCAAAATGTGTCTGAGCGTGTTTGAATGTCATAATTTTACAACTTCAAAAAAGACGAGCGGGAGCACTCCCGCTCGTTCGCTATTTAATAGAGTAAGCACTCCCTTCGCGTTTTCAGCGTTCACGCGCGCTGTAATGCACGTTTGCGTTTTGCCGTGTCCTACACGCTGAAAAGGGTAAAAACCGAGAGAGTACGCGAAACGGTGTTTATAGTATTTTGGCAACTTATTTCCTTGAAAAGTTATATTATTTAAATAATATCAGCAAGAATTTGCAACATTTTTCTTCACTTGCCTATTGACAAACGTGTGTCTCTATGGTAATATATTCATACAATCAAGGGAGCATCCGAAGTACAAGGCGTGCTCGCTTGTATCTATTAGCTAATAGAAGTTTGGCAACATTGGAGGTGGTAACACCTGAAATATTGTGTATCGAATATAGGTTGGAGTATTTTACGCTAGCTTGGTTTGTTGCACCCTATTTTAAGTGTATACCACGCTCTGATGACTGCCTGCGGGCAGTCTTTTTGTAAATATAGAAAGGAGTCAAAACTAATGTCATCCGAAAAGTCTTTTAAATTTCAGACATTGCAACGCGATGCTACAACAAATCAATACCCATCAACAGTTGAAGATGGTAGCTATCAATATCGCCATTTTGTAGATGTAGATGGTACAGATAACTGTTATTACATTCGTAATGATGGCCTTGTATGTCGTTATTATCCAAATCATGGTTATGATAGCAAAATGTACATCGTTCCAACTATATCAGATGAATACGGATATTATCTTGTAAACATTAACGGAAGATACTATATGATTGCCGAATTATTGATTATGACATTTTGCCCACACCTTTCACAAGCAAAATATAAATCCAATACTCTGGCATGATTACGATTGTTAAACGAGCGGGAGCACTCCCGCTCGTTCCCCATTACTACATATAGCAATACTCAAAAGAGGTGAATTTAATGCCATCCGAGCAAGATATTCCTTTATATACAACTGACCCAACAACAGGCGAATTTGTGCCTGTCGAAAACGGACAATACCTTTCACCAGCAGAGATAGAGCGCCGCAGATACTTTCAGAAAAAGAAACAGCAGCAAGCCATACGCCACGCAGCCAATAATGAACGCACACGCAAATTTGGCAACTTCACATTCTGCCGCTACACGCTCTCTGCTCCGTTCTGGGCGGATATGTCTAATGCTGACCTCGTTCGACTGTTCTATCTCTCTACCTGTATGCTGTACAAGCGCGACACCTTATACTACAGCAACGGCAGACAGCTAACGGCTGATAGTCTGCCCGAAGTGTTGCAGACCTCAGAGAGCACTTGCAGAAGGTTTCTCGCAGCAATGGAACAGCAAGGCTACCTACAGATAGAAGATGGTGCTGTTATCATGAACACCGAGTATTTTGCGCGGCAGAGTATCCGCCACTGGATAGGTGATGACCGCTCGTTCATCCGTGTGTACCATAACGCTTATCGCTATTTGTATCGTCAGTTGGAGAACAGACAGCGCGGTCAGCTGGCCTATCTGATACGCATGATACCTTGTCTGAATGAAAAACACAACATTGTATGTGCTAACAAGTTCGCGCACGATACAAGCCGTATTGTACCGTTGGACGATAAGCGCATTTGTGAAGCTGTCGGTTACAATCCCAACCAATCCGCAAGGCTCATGAGGGACTTACAAGCACTGCACCTTGAAAATGGACAGTCTGCCTTCAAGTACAACACTGAACAGCACTGCTTCATCATTCATCCTGCGCTGTTCTATGAGGGTGATGCACAAGGAGCAATCCTGCGCGACATGAATGAAAACAGCGAGAACACATAGTGCAATAAGGGCTGCACGGCAGAAACGGCTTGTATTTGTTCGACATGAATGACAGAGCATCGCTTGCTCTCTCTCCCTAATCTCAATAGCCCTATATTGTGTACCGATGTGCATTTATCCCTCTTTTCTTTAACAACCTCTTTTTCAGAGAAACGCGTAGCGGTTCATATAAGCACGAAAGTGCTTTAATAATAAAGTCTTTACTCCTTAGAGTATCTTTACGTTTACACAAGAAAAACCGCCGCTAACTCTTACGAGCCAGCGGCGGAAACCTTGCGGAATTAATATACCAGTAATTGGTAATTGCAACTTATCCAACCTATAAAAACGATAGCGATATAGTATTTATATTTTTTGTATTATTTATCCAAATCGTGTATTTAGCACAGAACATTTATTGAATATATATTATATTTTCACTTATCAAACAATAAATACACTTTGTAACGCATAATTCGTACTTAAATCGTACTCCTATTATAATATTAAGCCTTACGGCTCATCAATAATTTGTAATTTATCTAATGCAAATTCAACGCATTTCAAAATTAACTCATTTCTGGTTCTTCCAGTACGAGCAGATACCTTATCAAGCTGTTTTAGTACATCATTCGGCATACGACAAGATACCACGGATGTTTCACCGTAGTTCTTTTTTGCTCTAATAATAAACTTATCATCATTGTTGTTCATAATCATCATACCTCTGTATTATTCTACATGAATATTTGTAGTATTTGTATATTACAAAGGTTTACAAGTGTAGTGTTATATGTTACACTAAGAAAAACGATGAAAGGAACATGTAAGTTATGGGACAGAGTAATACGAACACCGTAGCAAAGATATTAAAGGTCTATGCTATCATCAATGCCGTTGCAGGATGTATTTTAGGGCTAATAGCCGCAGATACATTTAATGGAGCATTAGTCGCTCTTTTTATTGGTCTGTGTATTGTAACCAGCTTTGTTATTTATGCTTTCGGTGAGGTCATTCAGTTATTACAGGATATTAAGGATGGAACACGAGGTGCTATTAAGACTATTCAGAACCAGAATAGTTCTGATAATGATGAATTACCTTCTATTTGAGCAGTAACAGGTGATAATAATGTCTGAAAAATATACGATAGTACAACATGAGAAGCGTTTACACTGGTTAAAGGATTGCCCTGTATTATTACAGTCCTACGCACTCACAAAGAACAACACCAACAACAGCATTTTCTTGCAGTGTAAGTTTGAAAATATAGCTGATAAGTCTATTAAGGCTATGAATATCGCTGTCAAATGTTCTGATGTGTCTCATCAAGAATTGGCGAATGTTGATAACTTCCCCTATCTTGATATTAACGTACAGCCTTATACTTTGTTCGGAGATAAAACGCCTGTTGCTTTACCTAATAATACAACCAGAAATGTTTGTATTATTCCGTTAAAAGTTATTTTTAGCGATGATACTACATGGGAAAATACTTCCGAGCAGGCGTATGAATTGGCTGAGTATGAACAGCAGCCTATATCTTCGTTAGGTGAATTGGCAGACCAGTATAAGCGGGATTTGCATAAGATATGCACAGACAGTGAAAAGCATAATTATCTGCCTGCTAATGTAAATGGGTTTACTATTTGTGGATGTGGAAAAGTCGTAAAAACAGGTGTAGTATCTTGTCCTGCATGTGGTGTGACTATTGAAAAACTATTTGGATTGAAAAACGCAGATGCTCTGCAAGAGCACTTAGAAAATTACCAGACTGCACAGGCCAAATCTCAACAGCAGCAGAAAGTGAAAAAGCGTAAATTAGTACGAGGAATAACAGTTACAGGTATTGTAGCCGCAATAGTTGCATTAGTTATCGCTATTCCTTTCGCTCATTCAGCAATTAAACGAAACGAAGCAAAAAAGGCCTTTAATGAAGCGCAAAAATACACCGACAGATTAGCCATTGCAGAATATTTCGCAGCATATCTAAGAGATGATGGAACTGTTATATTCACCGCCCCTTATGAAAGTACACATCTTGACCCATATTATTGGCACGATATACAATCTATTCGCAGCTTCTATGCAAGTAATAATATCGCAGGCACACGTTCTGATGGTTCAACCGTGATTACAGATATATCCTCTATGACAACGTATGAAAATGATGCAGATGAGCCCGAATATATAGATGGTCATCAAGTCATTCAATCGCTGTACATTTCTCAAACTGCAAACTATGTAAAATTACTTGATAATGGAGTATTACTTTCCAAAAATAATTTTATCCCAAAACAAAATAACATTATTTTCATGGTTGGATTTGGAACTCCATCTTATTCTTGCTATGATGGTATTGCTACGCTTAACACAGAAGGAAAAGTACAACTTTGGGGACTCGGATATGGAAAAACAGATTATAACACCGATAACTGGGAGGATATTGTTCAAATAGCCGCAGCAAGCGATAATGTTATTGGTTTGAAAAAAGACGGCACAGTAGTTGTCACTGGTAGTAATAGTTGGGGACAAAAAGAAGCTGAAAAATGGACGGATATCATAGCAGTTAAAGCATTTGGCAGTAGTGTATATGGTATAAAGAAAGATGGGACTATCCTCGAAGCTGGATTTTGTCTCCATGGTGGTCCTTTAAACGGATTTGATTATGATTTAGGAGACCTGAAACTATGGTAGAGTTCTCCAAGGAAGATATTCAAACTGCATTAAATGCTGCTGTACAAGATGTTATGTCCGAAGATGCAAACCTTCTAAAAATCAAAAGTAGCGAACGCGGTATTGTTCATTGGCTGGCAATCTACTTTGAAGAACATATCAAAAACAATTCTAACACCACTAAATTCAACCATGACAATGGGTATGTCGTTGATGTAGAATATAGCCGCACATATGATGACATTAAACGTTTTGAACACATGAAGGAGAGCCTTTGTAGAGAAGATTGTCCTTATCCAGCTACAGATGATTGCTCGAAGTACAAAAATAAGCGAACCTACTACACTGTTACGTTGGATATGATTTTTCACAAACGATTAACAAACACCCTAGACGCTAATATTCTATGTGTGGAAGTGAAAACTTCTTCTGCTAACCGTAGTAGTGCAGCTGCCCTAACAAAAATGCTATCCTGCGATAAGAAACGTGTTAAATATCTTATTTCTGATAAAGATAAAAGCGAACCAACTTATCAATTCGGAGCAACCGTGTATATCGAATCTGAAAGCGATGCTCGAATCAACTTTTTTGAACACGGAAGTCAACAATATACAAGCTATACATTACTACAGAATAGTAAAATGCAAAATATAAGTACGCACTCACTTTCAGGCATCTAGCGTATATCAAGGGATAGCCCTGTGCTATCCCTTTTCTTGTGTATTAATGTTCATAAAAGTGTACTTTTACGAATACAGTAAATTGCTATCAAGTCTTAGTTCGTAAATATTGTATTTTAGTTTGCGGATATGTTTGTAAAACGATTGACTATTACGAACAAAACTGCTATACTATTCGCATAGAGCAAAGGAGATTTACGAATATGGACAATCGCACCTTCTACTATGCGCGTGTATCAAGCAAAGACCAGAACTTAGACCGTCAGTTAGCTGCGTTCAAGGCATTAGGCGCTGACGAGCGGGACATTATCACCGACAAGGAGAGCGGCAAGGACTTCAACCGAGCGGGCTATCAGGCGTTAAAGAACGGTATGCTCCGTCAAGGTGATACGCTTGTCATTAAGTCTCTCGACCGCCTGAGCCGCAACAAGCGCGACATTAAAACCGAACTTGAATGGTTCAAGAACAACAACATCCGTCTAAAGGTTATCGACTTGCCTACTACTATGATGGATTTACCCGAAGGCCAAGAATGGGTATTCGAAATGGTGAACAACATTCTCATCGAGGTATTAGGCACGATAGCCGAGCAGGAACGCGCTACAATCAAATCTCGACAGGCCGAGGGTATCAATACCGCTAAGGCCAAAGGCGTGAAATTTGGGCGTCCTGCGCTCCAATTCCCCGCAAACTGGAACGATGTATATACCCAGTGGAAGAATGGCGAAATCACTGCTAAAGTCGCTATGGAGAAAACCGGCACGAAGCGAACCAGCTTTTATAAACTTGTAAAATTATCACAACAAGACATAAATTTACAAAAATCGCAATGCGAAAGTTGTAAGATACCCCTATAGCTATTGGATATATCTACGTTCAGAATTTTTGAACGATATGAGAGGGGAAAAACGATGCAAAACGAATTACAACGTTTAATCAGGACGTATCAACAGGATAAGCAAATAAAGGTATATTATGATGAGGACTGTAAGTATGAAAGTTCTCTGCTGAAAAAACTTTTCCCCTATCTGCGGCAATATGAACGTCCAGACATTATAGCGACACAAGATGATGAACTTCTCATCATGGAGCATTTTATATTTGATGGGACTAAGGAAAGTCGCAAAGGGATGAAGGGGCGGCAGGAAGAAAACGACCTGACTAATGATTTGAACAAATTTTATACGTCTGAACAACAATGCAATATATTACGACAAGAAATTGAGTATACGGAAACCTCTGAAAATTATATTGCTAACTTTCAAAGGCATTTCGAGCAACATTATGCTAAAATCCCAGACTACCTTAAACATGTTTCGGAAGATGAACATAAAACTTTTAAATGCATTTCTGTAGGTTTCTTCATCGAAAATGAGTATCCGCCCTACTGTTTCTCAGGAGAACTTGAAAGTCCGCTCATTCTATTGCCGTACACAAAACAATTTTTAGATACTTTTGAAGATTCACCTTTGTTGGACTTTGTACTGTTCGGATGTTGCAACCAACAATATAAATTGTATTACATCGATAAAAATTCTATCTTCTCCCATCGCAAACATGAAATAGACTTATCACAGATAACATTTCAAAAGCTGAATGAAGTACAATTCGGATATAAGTGCTGTTTCGATGCTTGACGAACACTCGTGACTATGATAAACTAATCCCAGTTCAAATAATCCTGCTACTATCGAGCGTTGATAGCGAACAGGACAAACAACCCAGTTATGCCTTAAAAGAGGTAAAAATTCTGTTCTAATTTTATATAGCTGAATATTCGCAGTCCATCACACATTTACGCATTTACAAAACTTTTTCTATGTATTAATAGATAAAAACTCCATAAAATAGCGGTATTTGAAACTATTTTATCTTTTAAAATCGAGTGGGGCTACTCCAACAAGCTGCTGATGCTCATCGAGCACATGGCAGAGGTT
>OQWI01001389.1_pt1 | contig 10475 bp, 6 predicted proteins | sample 1691551 | NCBI WGS metagenome assembly OQWI01 (sample SAMN03418259, study PRJEB22391) | human gut metagenome | biome: human-gut; feature: organic feature; material: feces | host: Homo sapiens | place: Tanzania | collected 2013-01
TTCCTGGATTTTTGCCCCCGAGCCGTCGCAAAGGCAGAAGGTCGTGTGGTCGTCACGATGGACGCCGACCTGCAGGACTCCCCGGAGGAGATTCCGGAAATGTACCGGATGGTCACCGAGGAGGGCTACGATGTGGTCTCCGGCTGGAAGCAGCACCGCCAGGACAACAAACTGACCAAGAACCTGCCCTCAAAGCTGTACAACGCCACCGCCCGCTGGATCACCGGGATAAAGCTACACGACATGAACTGCGGCCTCAAGGCCTACAGGAACGAGGTTGTCAAGAACATCGAGGTGTACGGCGAGATGCACAGGTATATTCCTTATCTCGCGAAGAACGCCGGATTCGGCAAGATAACCGAGAAGCCCGTCCACCATCAGAAAAGGAAATACGGCAAGAGCAAGTTCGGCCTTGAGAGATTCGTCAACGGATTCCTTGACCTGCTTTCACTTTGGTTCCTGAGCGCCTTCGGAAAGAAACCGATGCACTTCTTCGGCTTTTCCGGTCTGCTGATGTTCCTTGTAGGTTTTGTGATGACTATCTGGATAATAGTCGCCAAACTTGTGCATCAGGCCCAGGGCGTACATTTCAGAGCAGTCACAGACCAGCCGTTGTTCTACCTTGCCATCCTGGCTGTGATCCTCGGTGTCATGCTTTTCCTCGCCGGCTTCATCTGTGAGCTCGTCTCCCGCAACGCTCCGGAAAGGAACAAGTACAACATCAAGGACAGGATAGAATAAAAGAACTCATAATAGAGAAATTCGAATGTCACTGTAGGGCTGCCTTTCCCACGGTGACATTTTCAATTGTATTCCGCCGCCGTGCCGCACTTTTATCTGGAATTCTCACAAATTTCCTTCTACGAATTCAGGAAAAAGGAGTATTCTGTCAGCGGAATGTGTGTTGAACAGCAGGTGCTCGAAATCACGCTTTTTCACATTCAGGTCAATCGTGGCTAGTATGTCCGTGATGGCTTTTTTCAAATCATCAGTGTTTGCTATTCCGGCTCTTTCCTTTAGAAACTCATAAGAAGGCTTGCTCTGTTGCATCAAAAACATACAATCATAGAAATCACGGCCTTTAGCCCTTGCGAGCAAGGCGGAGAACTTCATACCGAGTAATACGGAATCCGGTGGAACAGGCAGAGAAAAGAAAAAACCGCATCGCTGTACGTGCCGCATCTCTATCGGGTATGCGACACCTTGGTTCTGCGCCTCAATCTTCAACAGAAAACGCTCCTCTCTATGGCCTGTCAATCCAAGTTCAAAGAGAAATTCAGGAAAGAATATGTTTCTTCTGAAAGCGGTCAACCTGGAATTTGCCTTGTCACGAGTCTCTACATTCAGACCACTATACCTCAAGAATTTGATCACGCCGTCAGTCATTTCAACAAATTCGTGCTCCGTGAGATCCTTGCAGTCAAAGTCGAGATCTTCCGAGAACCTGTCTATTCCTTTGATGAGGCGAAGGTTTGTGCCACCAATGAATGCCAGTTTGCTGATGTAGGGCGTCGTGGCAAGATGGTCAAGCACCATCAATTGTATATATTCCTTAAGAATATGCTTCTGAAAGGCGGCGTTTGATGTTATTTGAGGGGGATAATAATTGTTTATGTAATTTAGGTCTATCATAAATTGTATAGTCTTAAAAGTTTCTTGATTCTGCTGTCCAAAGCCTTGCAGCCTATTCTCCGCTGATATTCACATAGTCTTTTAATGTCCAATTCTTCAGTCATATAGGCTTCGTCCAAGCGGAGCTGCTCCAACTCAGTGTCGTTGTCGTAAAACGGATAGAGATAAAGCAGGTCCAGCAGAGCTTTTTCAGGTTGTGCCAACAACCAGGTCTGTTTCGGAGCATTAATCACGGCCGTGTTGATTGGAAGCTCAACCGGCTTATAGCCGAAGAATAGTTCAGGCTTGACATTTTGATAGGAATATTGCCCGAACTTGTTTTCAAATCGTGCCGTTTTCAATGTCGATATTGACGTGATGCTCGTGACCGCCTCCGGAATCATCCCGTACATGCTCAACGCCGTGTGAAGACTGATGTATGACGGACGATAGATGCGGCAGGCCACATAGCGTGAGAAATCAGGACGCTGCAACAGCTCCGGAAAAGCGTACCATCCCTGCCGTAATTTTACCAACATCCCCTTCCGTGCCCACCTGGTAACACTATTCCTGTCAAATGAAGGGAAATACGCCCTTGCCTGATGAATGAAGAAGCATCCTTCAGGCAACAACTTTTCCCTAAACTCCAGATAACCTACCATAGCAATATATTTCTAAAACAATGCAAATATAATGCTTTTTGGAAATAAATACCATTAGTTCCATGATTTCTGTAAGACAATCTAATCAGTAGTTGAACTACTACTAAACCATTCAGCAACAATGAACAATCACCGAATTCTATTTCTAAAGATCCTTGATTAAGGGTTGTATTACTTTAAATTACTTGCACTATCAGTTCAAAATCAGAATTTAGTCTAATCGTTATATTTTTATTCTCGTTAGCAAGTCTTTTAAAGTCAGAACTTTCATCCAAAACTTTTTTCAAATCCCTCGCAACGGCAGATCCTTTTTTTCTAGGGACTATACCATTAGTTATATCTAAACGGAAAGAATATCCTGAGATTCTTCTATTTCCATCAGATTCAAATAAATAGCGATCAAGAGGCATTGTTCCATGCTTACTTTTAATGGCTGACAGGATTATGGGCAAATATTCTCTCCATATTTCAACATACAGTTCTTTTCCCTGATTCCTTTGATTATCGATTTTCATGATATTATCATAATGTCGTTCTGGCTTATTTTTTCTTAACTTTGCCAAGTGTTTCCTAAATCCCGAGTTAATAGCATTGTGATTCTTATCTAAATTCAAAGGAGGATTAAAGTCTTGAATTAAAACGGATTCTATGCTGCCAAAATCTTTATTTGGATAATAAAACAGTAATAGATTTGTTTTCATCCAATATGAGAGTTTGCTTTCGTCATCTATACTAAATTTTGTTTTTCCATTGCTATTATAGTGTGAATCTCGTGGAATTAAATTATATCCAAACAGACAACCAAGACTTTTTCTTAGGGTTGAACTTCCCGCATTTCCGTTAAAGTGTTTTTTTACATCTCTATCTCTTAGACTACCGCTGGCTAAGCCAACATAAATGACTTCATAATTTCTAAACTTAGTATAGGTCACAGGAATACCAATATCCGGAAGTTTACTCTTTTCGCGCAATGCGAAAATATAATTCCCAGGCAGATCTGATACTATACTTATATCATCTTCAAGGGGATCAAAAATCTGAAATTCATTGGTTATCATGTTCTTCTTCATTTTTCTGCAAAATATACGAATAAAAATCATCTTATAAAAGAGTAATACCTTAATTTCATCATAGGCCTGGAAAGCAAATTCGTTTTGCACTCGCATAATCGAAGATTGTTCTATGTAATTCTCTAATCTTCAGAAGTATTGATTTTATAATTATGATTTAGAAGGCAATTAGAAACTATGCAGAAGCGTGGCTATAAGACAAACTTCCGTATGTAATACAGACTTACGGGGAAAAATATAAACCAAAGCAGAGGTATCGATGAGTTGACATATTTTTTTTTACAACTATCTGTATAAAAGCCAGTTACAACTATAGGATTATCAGTATGCTCTGGAACATTTTAACTTATTTGGATCTATATGAACAGCATAACATGGAATAAGAAACAGCAATGTTTTGCCGCAAGTCTGCGGGCGAGATTCGGGGTTATTTCGCCGCTCAAGAGTCCATAGCGGACTTTCGAATCGATCACTGAGTTTGTCGATGTACTCCACGGTAACGTATTTGCGGCATTTTCCGCTTTCGGAGTCCCCGCAAAGATTACGTGCGATTCTTTAGAGTAAGGATAGAGGAGAAACAGTTCCTTTGCGACGCAGGAGATAGCGGAGGATAAAAATGAAAGGAGCCCCGGCATCGTAATGATGCCGGGGCTCCCCGAAGTACGGCGGCGACCTACTCTCCCAACTGGTGTGTCAGTACCATCGGCGCGCGCGGGCTTAACTGCTCTGTTCGGTATGGGAAGAGGTGGAACCCCGCGGCTAAAGCCACCGCGAATATCACTTGAGAGATCACAGCGAGACACACAACTACTCCACACATGAAAGATTTCGGGCAATTAGTACGGGTCGGCTCAACGCCTCGCAGCGCTTGCACCTCCCGCCTATCTACGTCGTAGTCTACAACGACCCTCTAAGCTTTTGCGTACATATCCCACACTCCCGTGATGCCGTCCACGGGACTCTGCACTCCGCGGCGACGTGAAGGGACGGATGTGTCCCCAGACGTGTCATGTGGTACTGTCTCACATTACCAACCTAACTTTCCTTTTCCCGAATTGTACCGCAGAACCCTCTTTTGTGTACCAATCCCACTGTTGCGTCTGTTTTGTACCTTATAAGACTTTGTATGGAACATAACTAACCTATTGCCTCCTGCCTGTTTTTTTTGTACCCACGTTTACATACGCTTTCCATTGCATACATCCTCATAAATTCATTTTCAGTATGGTAGTACCATCATGCATGGACATGTATATAAATTGTATGCAAATTATTCACTCATAAATAATTAGTGCTATGTTAAAAATTACCAAGGACGGAGTCTCCGTCATCGCTGTGCTTGACAGGCGCAGAGCAAAGAAATCAGGTGTCTTCCCGGTCAAGATCGAAGTGGTTTACAGTCGTATCCAAAAGTATTATCCAACAGGCGTGGATCTTCCCGCCTCGGAATGGAAGCGAATATCCTATTCCAAGAGGATGCCCGACTGTCACGCCGACATCATCTCGAAATTCAATCAGATAAGCTCGGAAGTTGAAGCGTTGCTTGAAAGAGGTACTTTCTCGTTTGAAGCTTTGGAGGCAAGAATGGGTAAACCCGTTGATAAGACGTTAAACGCGGCACTTGAGTCGATGATGGCCAAATTTCACACTGAGGGACGGATAAACTCATATTACCGATGTCGTACAACCTTGAAAAACGTTGAGAGATTTGCCGGTAAGGAAATTCTGTTCAGTAAGTTATCTGTTTCATGGTTCAATGCCTTCGAGAATTTTCTCAGGAATGAGAAGAAAGCCATAACCACGATAAGCATCTACATGAAAACCTTGCGCTGTGTGATGAACGACGCTGCCTCCGCCGGTCTTGTCAAGGAGGCTCTGTTCCCGTTCGGCCGTGGCAAATACATCATTCCTAAGGGCAGTTCCAGAAGCCTTGCCCTCTCGTACGACCATATTCGTAAAATAGTCGCCTACAAAGGCACGACTTCCAGAGAGCGCTACCGTGACCTGTGGCTATTCTCCTACCTTTGCAACGGCATCAACTTCCGTGATATGCTGTTCCTTAAATATAAGAATATAATAGACGGGGAAATATGCTTCCTTCGTTCCAAGACAGCTCATGCCTATGGAGGCTCCAAGATCATCCGTGCCGTGATCACCCCTGAGATGATGGACATCCTCCATCGCTGGGGCAATCCCTACGACGGCAACCCCGAGACCCTCCTCTTTGACTACGCCGAGGGTGCGACCGACATGCTGTCAATCTCAAATACCGTCCGAAAAGTCATAAGCATGTGCAACAACGCATTGAAGAAGATCGCTGAGGAATTGGGAATCCCTCCATTTACAACCTATTCAGCCAGACATAGTTTCGCGACAGTTCTCCTCCGTCAGGGCGTGGATCTCACATTCATTTCAGAATCTCTCGGCCACTCCAGCCTGATGGTCACCGAGCACTATCTCGGTGGCTCCGACCGTCTCGACAGAATGCGTAACGCTCGCCTCCTGACCAATTTCTGATGAATATGCTCCACCCGGCCACCGAGCCTGTCGAAGCGCCTGGCCCCGTCGAAGCGTCCGGCAGAGGGCGGCAGAGGGCGGCAACAACAAGGACACCTCCGGCATGCAAACCGTATGTCAGTCCACGATCCTGCTGATTGAATATGTCCGTTCCAGTGGTCTGAGTCAGTGTTTCCCGAGAGAAAACGGGTGTCACTCCTAGTAATAAATATGTTTACAGACCCCCCAGCGAGGGGTACTCCATAACACAACGACAAATATATGGGTTTAATTTTTCATAAACAAGATTTTTCATAAAGAAATTGCCGAAAAACCGAAAAAAAGCATTTGTCACTAGGAGTAACATGTTTAACTTTTTTTATTAACAATTATCCTTTATGAAAAAATTTTTTAGATTGGTTTCGATGTTGGCCGTAGCAGGGCTGACATTTGCGTACACCAGCTGTACGGACTACTCTGAGGACATCGATGCGAACAAGGGGCGCATCGACAACCTGGGTAACAAGCTGGCGACGGTCGAGCAGCAGATCGCGTCCCTGAAGACGGATGTGACGAGTCTGCAGACGGCCAAAGCGGAGGCGGAGAAGGCTATTTCCGCCCTCCAGACCTCGCTCAAGTCTCTTCAGGGAAAGCACGAGAAGGATGTTGAAGATGTCACGAAGCTCATCAATGCCCTCCAGACTAAGGTGACGGCCCTTGAGACAGAGGTCGGCAAGATCAACGAGACGATCAAGACTCTTGCCACCAAGGAGTATGTTGACGGAACCTTCGCCACGAAGAATGCTTTGGCCGCAGCGGAGGAGAAGATTGGTGGTCTCCGTACTGACCTCACCGCAGCCGAGGGCAAAATCAAAGCTCTTGAAGACAAGTATGATTCGGAGTTGAAGATCTCTGAAATCCTTGCCAAGATCGATGCCGCCAAGAAGGCCGCCGATGTGGCTGACTCCCTCGCCAGAAAGTCACTTGGAGACGTTGCCGCCCTTAAGACTGCTCTTGGGGTTTATGCTGACAAGGGAGCCCTTGAGGCGAAGATCGCCCTTCTTGACAAGGCTGATTCAACACTCAATGCCGACAAACTCGACATCAGCGAATTCGACGGCAAGTTCGATGCCGCCCTTAAGAGAACTCTTGAGACAGAAGGTAATGTAGTGTCCAAGGAGATCGCCGATCAGATCTCTTCCGCGAAGACAGAACTCGAAAGCAGGATCACTGCCCTTAGACAGTATGTTGACGGCAGGTTCGCTTACCTCTATTCAGTTGCTAAGCGGCTGAAGAGCCTTGTCTTCGTCCCTGACCTCTATGTCGATGGAATCGAGGCCACCGAGTACACCTACGGTGATTACACCAAGAAGACAGCCAAGGATGGCGTAAAGACACCCGTGACTGATGATAAAGGCGTAAGCTCAACTATTTTGGCTGTCAATGCGAACGATTCTAAATGGTGGCATTATGCTACCGCTGCCGGCGCAACTGCTCGCCAGTTCATCAACATCCCTCACGTGATCACCTATAGGTTGAACCCTTCAAATGCGGATGTTACTGCCACGACCCCTATCGCTTTTGTCTCTTATGACAAGGAGGTCATCACTAAGGCAGATGCTGTTCCTGTCGAGGCTGAATTTGTCAGCGCCGAGGAAGGTGATCTTAAGGTTAAGATGAATCCGGTTGGTCAGAAAGTCAAAGGCAAAGGATGGGCTACCATTTTCGCTCTTCAGGCTACTTACAAGCAGGAAGGACAGGACACCACAGTCACCTCTGATTTTGCCAATCTCTACGCTTCCACTCTTACTTTCCAGAATCTTGCTTTCAAGAAGGTTAATTATAAAGGTTCCGCCTGCTCAGTTTCAGATCCAACGCTTTTCAAACATCTCTACACAACAGCCAGAGCTGCTATTGAAAATGAGCCTTCTGTGATTGTCCGTTACGACGAAGCTGATGGTCTTGATCTTAAAGAAGTTGTAACGTCCCACATCAAGATTGATTCAAAGAGTTCCAACAAAGCGGCTCATGCTGACTATGCCGCGAAGTTCCCTAAGAATGACTACGGTATCGACTACAGGTTCGAGCTCATTGATTACACTTCTGGAACTTACGAAACCTCTGAAAGCCAGCACGCATTCCTGAAGGATGGTCACATCTTTGTTCCTTGTGCGTCTGTGGATGGAAAGGCGGATCAGACTCAGACTGGTGCTGCAGCTGTTACCGCTGTCGGAAGACGTCCGCTTGTCCGCGTGACCCTTCAGAAGGGTAATGACATCATCCTTGTTGGTTTCATCAAGTTCGAGATCACAAAGTACACAGATTATGTAACTGTTAAACCTTTCACTGATTGGACTTACAAGTTCCTCTGCGTAGGTGATGTTAATACTACCACATGGAATCAGATGGTTGACAACGTCATCAAGCATTCCGGTCTTACCAAAGAAGAGTTCTGCAAGGTTTACGCTCTTGAGACAATTGCTGGAGTACCATCTACACCGGCCGTTCAGTACAAGCTTGATGGTGGCAAATTCGTCAAGGCTTCGTCTGCTGAGTATTTGGGAACTGTTACCGAAAAGAAAGACGCGGTACCAGGAACTACAACTGATGTCATCGAGTGGAAACTTGAGGAAAAAGATCTTTCCGCTATCTACAAACTCAGCGGCCACACAAAGACCATCTGGGTAAGATACGTCTACAGCGGTGTTACTCCTACTTCTGAATATGAAGGCATCTACGTTCCTCTTACCGTCAAGAATGTTGTTAAGCCTGTTGCTTCAGTGAGCAAGAAGCTTATGAACTACTGGTTCAAGGGCGAGGAGAACGCCAAGATTAATGTGCAACCTCCTGTGGCTATGGGTTCAACAATTCCTTGGGACACCGACATCAATCAGGTTTGGGAAGGCAATAAGCCTGTCTTTACTCTCACCCCGGCCACTGGTTTCGATGCCGCCACGGCAGGAGGCTACAAGTACTACTTCGCACCTGTTCAGAAGACTTATACAATCAATGGCGTTAAATATAATCTCTTCGTTAAGGAGACTAAGGTTTACGACAAGTACGTTGCCACTACCGGCATCAATGTTACGGACAACGCAAAGATTAAGGAGTTTGAACTGATTAATGCAATTACCATCAATTTGGGTATTTACACTAATAAAGTTCTCTATTGCAAGAAAGGCTCTGGTGCTACAGAGTATGAAGTCGCCACACTTGATCAGACAAATGGAATTGTTTCTTATCAGGATAATGATGTAGCCAAGGAGCTTCTCAATGCTTATGAATCAGTGCCGTCTGATTATGAAGCCGCGCAGCTTTTCGCTAACATCGGTGTGACTGCTTACTCTCCATGCAACACTGCTCTCTCTCTCTCCGGTGCTGTTAATCCTTACTACTTCCTTCGTCCGATCAATGCCAAGGGAGTCGATGGCAAGTTCTTCATTGACGGTAAGGATCTGCACGTTGATGAGTCTAACATCAATCTCTTTGAATTGTTTGATTTCACAGACTGGAGAGGCGAGAAGTTTGTCAAGGCTCCTGGTGACTACACCAACCTGTGGTACTTCAAGTATTACAATGTCAAGAACATTAAGGTTGACCTTGACAATGTAACTACTGACCTTGACGGTGGTTCTCTTGGAACGACAAAGCTTTCTGACAAGACTACGGGCATCCATCTTGAGTATTGGTTCGGTCCGCGTACAAGCCCTACCGCAAAATACACAACCACTGCTGCGGCTAATATCCCTGTTAATATAGTAGCATCAGCTGAACCTAACTGGGGAATAAGTCATTACAATGGTCTTATCGATAAGTTCGGTTACATCCACTATCATAACAACACGTCTACAGTAAGCAAAGACTTCACAATCTGTGTTCCTGTAAGCTTCACTTATGATTGGGGCGTTGTCAACACCCACGTTGACATCCTTGTAAAGGCTCTCTAGTGTGACACTATAGCATTAATTTGAGGCGCGTCGGAACTCGATGCGCCTCATTTTGTAAGAAGACAATCGGAAGACATAATAAAGAAGAAGATTATGAGACAGACACTAATAAAAGCTCTTGCCGCTTTTGTCACGGTCGCGTCCGTCGCGTTTGCGAATCATATCAATGCCCATGGTCGGTGCCTCCATCATTCTCTATTCTATCCGTATTATTTCCCATTTGAGAACCAGTTGATAACCAGCCGTTCAGTCGGCATAAGTTGTGGATGTTTTCTCCTGCCCATGCTACATATAGTGTCTGCAAGGCAGGAACGAATGCCATCATACACCACAGGAGCGGCTCTTGTCAATGCTGAATCTGGTCGAAATGGACAGCCGAAAACCGCCCGAAGTGCCGCAAGCCCTGTAAACAGAACAGCTTCCACTGACGGCGAAAATCGGGCGAAAATGCTGTTTTTCTTATTTGCCGAACATTCCCCGCGTTATGCGGCAGATTTGTCCGTATTATGCGTTTTTTCGACAGGAATGCGCCCAGATACCGCAGTCAAGTTCGGACATTCGATTATTCTCCCAGCAGCAGCCGCTGACCCCGAAAATCCAGCATTGACCGCTGCGGCGACAGCGCCGCCATCAGCCGGAAGCAGCCCAATCCCCCTGATGAGCCGAAATGCAATCGTCTGCATGATATT
>OQWI01001394.1_pt1 | contig 10455 bp, 8 predicted proteins | sample 1691551 | NCBI WGS metagenome assembly OQWI01 (sample SAMN03418259, study PRJEB22391) | human gut metagenome | biome: human-gut; feature: organic feature; material: feces | host: Homo sapiens | place: Tanzania | collected 2013-01
TCTGGATAGCAGGAGCAATATGATCGCCAAGAATGAAGAAGTTGACGAAATAAACTACCAGCTGACCGAAGATGATGGCAAACTGGTTCCAGCTGACCAACATACCACGGATGTTGCTAGGCGCAATCTCACCGATATACATCGGACATACAGCAGATGCCAGACCCACACCGATACCGCCAATCACACGATAGAGGTTGAACACGATGAGAAGCGTAAGATTAGGTTCACCCTTTGGCAACACCAAAGACTCCGGACACATAGATCCCCATGCAGAGATGAAGAACATCACACCCGCAAAGATCAGCGAACGCTTACGGCCCCAGTTAGAAGCCAGCACACCCGAAAGCGCCGAACCGATGATACAACCAATCAGGGCACTGGAAGAAGTGAATCCATGCCAGAAATCGGTATAGGTGAAATCCTCAGCACCCATGAAGAATGCCTGCAAACCCTTCTCGGCTCCCGAGATTACCGCGGTATCATAACCGAAAAGCAAGCCGCCCAAAACGGCTACCATCACAATTGAAATAAGATAGGCTCTAGAGCCTGTTTGTTTTTGTTCCATTATTTTTTAGGTCTAAAATTTAATCACTTTTCTGTAGAATAGCGTAGCATTTAACGGCTGGAAATCTTCTTTTTTCATGCAAAAAATCAATCTCCACCTAATAATATACGTTTTTTCTTTATAAATATTACGTTCAACATGCGGTTTTCCCCTATTTTTTTTGTAAATTTGCACCAAAATAAGAAGAAACATAGAATTTACGTAATATGAACATAGCAGATTTTCTACATCAGCAAGGCGATAAGCGAGGCTTTTCGTTCGAGGTTTTACCTCCGCTGAAAGGTAACGGAACAGCAGCACTCTTCCGTACCATCGATGCGCTGAGCGAGTTTGGTCCTCGCTTTATCAACATCACTACGCACCATAGCGAGTATGTATACAAGGAACTGGAAAACGGTCTACTCACTCGCCAGCGTGTACGCCGCCGACCGGGCACCGTGGCCATCGCAGGCGCTATACAGAATAAGTACGACATACCTGTCATCCCTCATATTATCTGCAGCGGTGCTACGAAGGAAGACATCGAGTACGAACTGCTCGACCTCCAGTTTCTGGGCATCAGCAACATTCTCGTTCTGCGAGGAGACAAGGCGAAAGAAGACCGGCAGTTTACACCAACCGAGAACGGTCATACCCATGCTACCGACCTCCTGAAGCAGGTGAATCAGTTTAATGAAGGTTTCTTCTTTGATGGCACACCCATCAAGCACCCGGGCGACAAGTTCTGCTGCGGTGTAGCCTGCTATCCGGAGAAGCATGAAGAGGCGCCAAACCTCGAAATGGATATGCAGCATCTGCTGGAGAAACAACAGTTGGGCGCAGCGTATGCCGTTACCCAGCTCTTCTACGACAACGAGAAGTTCTATGCTTTCGTTGAAAAGGCGCGACAGATAGGCGTAACCATCCCTATCATTCCTGCCATCAAACCTTTCGCCAAGTTGAGCCAGCTCACTGTAGTGCCGAAAACCTTCCACTGCGACATTCCTGAAGAACTCGCACAGGAAGTATTGAAATGTAAAACTGACGAAGATGCCAAGCAGCTCGGTATCGAGTGGACTACCGCTCAGGTGCAAGATCTCTTCGAACATGGTTACAACAATGTTCACTTCTTCACCGTATCGGCTGTAGATAGCGTCAAGCAAATAGCAAAAATACTGTTTTAAATGCAAAGAAATGAAGTTATAGGTCAGCAAGAAGTATGGAACCGTCTTATGGAGATGGTTCAGGAGAACCGTTTGCCCCATGCGCTGATGTTCTGCGGTCCGCAGGGTTGCGGCAAACTGGCGATGGCACTGGCTTTTGCCAGCTATCTTCTGGGCGATTCACCGATGCTCAGGAAATGGGAACATCCGGACCTCCACTTCACCTTTCCTACCATCAAGACCGCCAATATGAGCAGCGAACATAAACCGGTGAGCCTCGACTTCATCAAGGAATGGAGAGAGCTGCTGCTTTCTAAAGGTCCCTATATCCAGATTAGCGACTGGATGCAGAAGATGGGCAAGACGGATGCCGACTATAACAAACAGGCTATCATCACTGCCGAAGAAACTGATGCCATCTCTCACGAACTGATGATGATGTCGAGTCAGGGCGGATATAAGATAAGTCTGATATGGCTCCCGGAACGTATGAACATACAGAGTGCCAACAAGATACTGAAACTGCTGGAGGAGCCGCCTCGCCAGACGGTATTCCTGCTGGTAAGCGAGAATCCGGAACTGCTGCTCGAAACCATCAGAAGCCGTACGCAGCGTATCGACTTCAAGAAGATAGAAACAGCAGAGATGGAAAAAGCGCTGACGGAACGGAGAGCGCTGGAGCCAGACATGGCACACCGCATAGCCCGTATCGCCAACGGCAACTGGAATCTCGCTCTCGAAGAACTGGATGCAGGAAACGAAAACCGGCAGCATCTTGACATGTTCATCATGCTGATGCGACTGGCTTACATGCGCAAGATTGGTGACCTCAAGAAGTGGACCGATGTGATTTCGACCTTCGGAAGAGAAAAGCAGAAACGCATGCTCGACTACTTTATGCACATGCTCAGAGAAAGTTTCATGTACAACTTCCGGAATCCAGAACTGAGCTACATGACGCAGGATGAGGAGAACTTTGCCAAGAACTTTGCCCGCTTTATCAACGAGGCAAACATCATTGACATCTCCAACCTCTTCGAAGACAGCAAACGCATGATTTCGCAAAATGCCAATGCCAAAATCGTTTTCTTCGATATGGCGCTCAAAATCATCGTCCTCCTGCTTAGGAAGTGAAGAGTGGAAGCAGCACGCCCTGAAAGGGCAGAAGCTCCTAGCCCAGGGCATCGCCCTGGGTATAATGGCAGACAACAAGGCGCCCTGTAAGGGCAAAAGCTTTATGTCTTGTTTGGAGTTTTAAAGCTTTTGCCCTTACAGGGCGACAAACTAGCGCCCGTAATAACCCAGGGCGATGCCCTGGGCTAGGAGTTTCTGCCCTTTCAGGGCGTATGGGGCAAAACAGGGCGTATGGGGCAAAACTTGCGAAAGTTCTGTTCATTGTTCATTATAAATTGTACATTATAAATTATACATTATAAATTAGACTATCGTGGATTACAAAAATATGAAATTCAGAATGTGTAACGGCTGCGACCGTGGTCTGTGCGCTAAGGGCGTAGGAAGACAGGACAGACAGCTCAACACATACGACTGGCTTGCCGATGTACCCGGCAATGCAGAAAGTACTGACCTCGTGGAGGTACAGTTTAAGAATACCCGTAAGGGATATTACCACAATGTGAATAACCTCGACCTGAAGAAGGGCGATGTAGTGGCTGTAGAGGCTAACCCTGGTCACGACATCGGTGTGGTTACGCTGACCGGAAGACTGGTAAAACTCCAGATTAAGAAGGCAAACCTCAAGTCGCAGGATGATATCAAGCGTATCTACCGTATCGCCAAGCAGGTGGATCTTGACAAATGCAAGGAGGCTAAGAGCCGTGAACACGGCACCATGATTCAGAGCCGCCAGATAGCCAAAGATCTCGGACTGAAGATGAAAATAGGTGATGTAGAATATCAGGGAGACGGCAACAAGGCTATCTTCTATTACATCGCTGACGAACGTGTGGACTTCCGCCAGCTCATCAAGGTTCTTGCCGAAACCTTCCATGTGCGCATTGAGATGAAGCAGATTGGTGCGCGACAGGAAGCAGGACGTATCGGTGGAACGGGACCTTGCGGCAGAGAACTCTGCTGCGCTACCTGGATGAAGAACTTCATCAGCGTAAGCACCAATGCAGCACGCTACCAGGATATCTCACTGAATCCTCAGAAACTTGCCGGTATGTGCGCCAAACTGAAGTGCTGTCTCAACTACGAGGTAGACAACTATGTAGAGGCTAGCAGAAAGTTACCTCCTAAGGATGCCGTACTGCAGACTGCTGACGGTGATTTCCATCAGTTCAAGGTGGATATCCTGGCTGGTCTTATCACCTACTCTTCTGACAAGAACCTTGCTTCCAACCTCGAAACCATCAGCATCGAGCGTGCCAAGGCAATTATCGAAATGAACCGTCAGGGCGAGAAGCCATTGAGTCTGCTGGAAAACGGTAAGGCAAAACCTGTAGCCAAGCCTATCGACCTGCTTGCCGAAGCCGATTTGAGCCGCTTTGACAAGGCTAAGAAAAAGAAGAAGAAGAACAATAAGAACAAGGGACCTCGACAGCAGGAGGGCGACAAGCCTCAGAAGAATGAGAATCGCGCGCAGAATGGCGACAACAAACCTCAGAAGAATGAAGGCAAGCCAAACAACCAGCGCCGCGACAACCGTAATCAGGGCAATCATCCTAAGGGTGACAACCGCCAGCCAAGAAACGACAGACGGCCTAACAAGGGCAACAAGCCACAGGGTGGCAACAAGCCGCAAGGCAATAACGCCCCACAGGGTGATAACAAGCCACAAGGCAATAACGTCCCACAGGGTGGAAACAAGCCACAAGGCAATAACGCCCCACAGGGTGATAACAAGCCACAGGAATAAAGAATAGGAGCTAGAAAAAGATGAAAAAGACTGTTTATTTCATCGTTTTGACAGCGATCGTTCACATTCTCTCTGCCTGCAGCGGTTCTACGGTATACGATGAGTATGCCCATACACCGATTGCAGGATGGGAGAAGAACGACACCCTATCATTCGAAGTATCACCTCTACTCGAAGCCGGGCATTACAAACAAAGCCTGGGACTTCGCATTACAGGTGCCTATCCGTTCATGGGACTTACGCTCATCGTTGAACAGACGGTTTATCACCGAAACAAAAAGATATCTGACGAATGCAAGATAGATACGGTCAACTGCCAGCTGATTGACAAAAACGGCGCGAGTAAAGGACAGGGTATCAGCTACTATCAGTATAATTTCCCTATCAACATCTATCAGATGCATCAGGGCGATTCCATACACGTAGCCATCAGACATGATATGAAAAGAGAAATCCTCCCTGGTGTGAGCGACATCGGCATCAAGATTTCCAAGATACAATAAAAAAAAGAGGGTGTGTCATAAATTCATGGCACACCCTCTTTTTTTTAACTTCTCACTAAGTTCCTTCCCGCATCAATTCTCAAGAAGATGAAAAGAAGGATGGTGAATCCCCATAACGAACTACCACCATAACTGAAGAACGGCAGCGGAATACCGATAACCGGTGTTAAACCCAGCACCATTCCCACATTAATAAATAGGTGGAAGAGGAATACCGACAGGACACAATAGCCGTAGATACGCCCGAATTTATAAGGTTGCCGCTCAGCCAGATGCATCAACCGCAATATCAAAGCCAGGAAAAGCAGCAGCACGCCTGCCGAGCCGAGGAAACCTTCCTCCTCGCCTACCGTACAGAAGATAAAGTCTGTATCCTGCTCAGGCACGAACTTCAGTTTGGTCTGCGTTCCATTCAGGAAACCTTTTCCCTGAAGTCCGCCGGAACCAATGGCAATCTCACTCTGATGCACGTTATATCCCGCACCTGCCAAATCTTCATCCAGTCCCAGCAGCACGTTGATACGCACTCGCTGATGAGGTTCCATCACATGATTCAACACATAATCGGCAGAATAGAAGAAAGCGATACTTCCCAACGAAAAGATTGAGATGAGGAAGTAATTGCGGAACCGGGTTCTCAGACCCTGATAAACCAGGAATCCAATCATCATGGCACACAGGAAGAGCTGAATCCACACAATGTCGAACGGAATGACATAGGTAGAAAAGAGCACGAAGAGCAGCGTAATGCCTACCGAATAAGCCAGGATAATCAGCGCCTGTTTCTTATTGCCCGTATAAGAGTTCACCATACCCGCGGTAAAAATCTGCACCAGCAAAAGCACGACAAACTTACCCACAGAAGTATAGGTATCCCACATCATCACGTTTTCATACTTCACACCCACTACGAAGTAAGCCACCATCGACACTCCGGTAAAGAGAATGGCACCCGGCATTCCTTCGCGGTAAAGCATGAGGAAGAATGAAAGATAAACCAAGGCAGAACCCGTTTCACGCTGACCAACGATGCAGAGCATCGGCAGAACGATGATGCCTACAGCTGCCATGAAATGCTTCAGGTTCTGCATACTGAAACCATAGCTTGACATAAACTTGGCTACTGCCAGAGCCGTAGCAAACTTACCAAACTCAGCCGGTTGCAGTCGGAGCGGTCCCAACACCAGCCAGGAGTGGGAGCCCTTGATGCTATGCGGATTGAATATCGTAGCAAAGAGCAAGAGTATCAGGATGCCATAGATGACATACGAGAAGGTATCGTAAAACCGGTCATCAAGCAGCAGGATTACCAATCCCAGTGCTATGGATGTGCCAATCCATATAATCTGCATACCCGAACGGGCACCCAGACTGAATATCTCGTTGTCACCATAGTTATAGCTGGCTCCACAGACGCTCACCCATCCAAAGATGAGAAGTGCCAGATAAATACCTATCGTCCACCAGTCAAGTGAAGCAAGCACACTAGGTTGTTTATTATCGATCATAATCTATAAACTATCAACTATAAACTGTTAACTGAAAACTATCTACTGCTTAATCCGTAAGCGATTCTCCGGGCCTGCATCTCTGCAGCCCTGCGCTCAGAATCAGGAGATAACTTACCCTTCAGATACTGCTCCATCATCAGACCGCCGATAGGCACACCATAATCAGCACCCCAACCACCATTCTCTACATACACGGCAATGGCAATCTTCGGATTGTTCATCGGAGCAAAGCCCATGAATACAGAGTGGTCATGACCACGGTTCTGTGCCGTACCCGTCTTGCCGCAAGCTTCGAAATCATAGCGGCCGAGCAGCTTACAGGTTCCCTTCAGTGCCGAACTTCTCATACCGGCTACCACATAGTCGTAAGCCCTTCGGGAAGCCTTGGTATAATGGCGACGGGTATAGAGCGTATCAAGCGGTTCGCCCTTCACCTTTCTCACTACATGAGGCACATAATAGTATCCCCTGTTGGCGATGGTAGCACCCAGGTTGGCTATCTGCAACGGCGTGAGGTTAACCTCACCCTGACCGATAGAAATACTGATTACCGTCAGTCCGTTCCATGAACCTCTGTAAGCCTTATCATAGAACTGTGCATTCGGAATCAGACCGCGTTTCTCGCCAGGCAAGTCGATGCCCAACTTATAGCCGAATCCCATGCTCACCATATAATCTTTCCATACGGTCATCGCATTCTGTACGCTGCCATACTTCTTGCGGTTACCGATCATATAGTAAAGACCCCAACAGAAGTAACCGTTACAAGAGGTACTGATGGCATCAACCAGCGCAATAGGCGACGGGTGACCATGACAGCCTACATGCAGACCCTTATAAGAGAAACCATGATTACATGGGAAAGCTGTTCCCGGTGTGATGATACCTTCTGTAAGATAAGTCAGCGCCTGGCTGGTCTTAAAGGTAGAACCCGGAGGATACTGACCCTGAATACTACGGTTCAGGAGCGGTTTCCAAGGATTATGCGAGAGCCACTTGTGCATCTTGCCGCGGTTTCTACCCACCAGACGTCTTGGATCGTAAGAAGGAGAAGAAACCATAGCCAGCACATCGCCCGTTCTAGGGTCGATGGCAACGATACTGCCGATTTTACCCTGCAGCAGACGTTCGCCCAAGGCTTGCAACTTGACATCCAATCCCAGCGTCAAGTCCTTTCCTGCCACAGGTTTCTGGTCGAATTTACCATTCTGATAACTACCCTGAATTCTGCCGTGAGCATCTCTCAGCATAATCTTCACACCCTTCTCACCACGCAGCTGCTTCTCATAAAACTTCTCTATACCCAGTTTTCCGATATAGTCGCCAGCCTGATAGTAGTCATCGTCTTCAATATCGCTTTGCGAAACCTCACCCACATCACCCAGCACATGGGCTGCATAAGGATAGGTATATTCTCTGACGGTACGTTTCTGGACATAGAAACCGGGGAATCGGAACATCTTCTCCTGGAACACACTGAAATCCCTATCGCTCAGCTGTCCCATAAAAAGCTGTTGGGTATAGCGCGAATAGCCCGGGTTCTTAGAGCGGTCCTTGATATCGTTCATTCGCTTGATAAAAAACTCTTTCGTAATACCCAGCGAATTACAGAAATCCATCGTATCAAGTCGGCCGCTCTCCTCGTTCATGACCACCATCAGGTCGTAAGACGGCTGATTATACACCAGCAGCTTACCATTACGGTCGTAAATGGCACCACGGGCCGGAAACTCAATACGCTTCAAGAAGGCATTACTGTCGGCATTCTTCTTGTAGTCGTCGCTCATAATCTGAAGCGTAAACAGACGAATCATGTAAATGACCACAATAGCTATGGCCACTCCACCGATAACGAATCTACGTTTTTCAAGATTGTAATCCAACATACCTTATTATATATAGCAAACTAAAAATCGTGTTCTTTTCTCTCTCATCACTTATCCGGAATCTTACTTCCTGAAACTTTCTGTCGCCATCACCAATACATAAGTGATAACCATACTTCCGCCTATACATTCCAACCAGTGAACCCAATTAAAGAAATTGAAAGTTTCGAGTGTAAAGAACAATAGATTATAAACGAGAATGATAATAAATACGTACCAGCAATATGCACCTACGCCGATAGAATGCATGGACGGTTCCAGATCGTCGGCACTGTCACGCGGTACGAAAAGTTCAAACAAATAAGGTTGTAGCAGTCCCACAGCTGTCATCGAAGCTGCTGCAACACCTGGCGTATTGGCAAATACGTCCACACAAAGCCCCATCATAAAGCACCACAATAGCACCGCCCATTTAGGATGGTTGCGGCGGAAATGCAGTACCATAATGATATACAGCAAGGGGGTGGCACAATTGAAAAGATGAATATGATTAAACACCAATCCCTGTACCAGCACGAGCACCACAAAGGTAGCTAGTCTTTTCACTAAATCTATACTCATTGCTTTTTATATCCTCTTACTATACGTCATTATTGATTATTGTCTCCATTTGATTCGATGCTATCCTGTGCTGCACGCATAATCTCCAAACGCTCTTTCATGGCGGTATCATCAATGACACATACATCACGCAGACGGGCAAAATCGGTAGAGAGGCGAAGTTGTACGCGATACGACAGCCCATCGGCAGAGTTGAACACGTGCAATATTCTGCCCACTCTCACACCAGGAGGGAATACAGCAGAATAGCCACTCGTTACCACATAGTCACCCAATTTAAAGTGAGCATGGCGTGGCACCTCTTCCAGATAAGCAAGGTCAGACACACCACCCTTCCAGCGCAGATAGCCAAAATAGCCTCTATTCTGAATCATACAACTGATGTTCGACTTCGTGTTCAATACCGGAATCACGATAGCATAATGTTCTGCCACCAGATACACGATACCCACAACACCCGTACCGCTGATTACACCCATATCCTTACGGATGCCATCCGCGCTACCTTTGTCAATTGTCATCAGGTTGCCGGGTTTATCGATACTATTCGCCACCACCTTAGCCGGAATCAGACGATAGTTTCTCAGCAATGCAAACAGATCACGATGGTAGATGCTGCTATCCTTGGTCACGCTCACGAGACTGTCGGAAAGTTTCTGCACCTCCTGTTCGAGATACGCATTGCGCTGTGTGAGTTCCTGGTTCACCTTGGTAAGTGAGAAGAATGTTTCTACATTCGCATCCCATTCATACAACTTACCCGTTACGGCATTAGCCGAGGAGAACCAGGCACTGCCCTGATAGCTGTTATACTGAAACAACAGCACCATACTCACCACCTCAAGAATCAGGAAGACAAACCAATGGTTGTATTTCGCTAAAAACTCTAAAAGGTTGCGCATACTTTATTCTTACTATTAGAATAAGTTCTGATTATCTCATCAAGAATGAGAATCGGTCTACATTCTTCAACGCAATACCAGCACCCTTGGCAACACTGTGCAATGGATCTTCTGCGATGTGGAATGGGATATTGATCTTATCCTGCAAACGCTTGTCGAGACCACGGAGCAAAGCACCACCACCAGAGAGCCAGATACCATTCTTCACGATATCGGCATAGAGCTCAGGAGGTGTATTCTCTAATGCTGAGAGCACAGCGTTCTCAATCTTTGCCACTGTCTTATCCAAGCAGTGAGCAATCTCCTGATAGCATACAGGCACCTCCATAGGCAACGCTGTAATACGGTTAGGACCATGTACGATGAAGTCCTCTGGAGCCTCATCACCAAGATCGGTCAGAGCTGAACCAACATGAATCTTGATACGCTCAGCCATACGCTCAGAAACCTTCACGTTGTGCTGACGGCTCATATATTCCTGAATATCGGCAGTAAGGTCGT
>OQWI01001398.1_pt1 | contig 10438 bp, 11 predicted proteins | sample 1691551 | NCBI WGS metagenome assembly OQWI01 (sample SAMN03418259, study PRJEB22391) | human gut metagenome | biome: human-gut; feature: organic feature; material: feces | host: Homo sapiens | place: Tanzania | collected 2013-01
CGGGCCGCGGTTCTCTGCTCCTGGTTAATCTTGCTGACCCCACGGGGCCTGCCGACCTGCCGGATGAAGACGAACCCCCGCAAGATTATAAGGACGCTTCAGCCGTGCCCAGCCATTTGCCCAATATCAAAATGCAAGGGGTGGAAAAGATTACCTTTCTGCCATCAACAACCCAACAGGAAGAGGAAGAACCCGCCCCCAAAACACCCAAAGCGCCCGTTCATTTAGGCTCGGCGGACCATATCGTCCCCAATGCTACAATGCCCCGGCAACTGCCGGAGGAAGAAAGTAAAATCTCTATGATTAGCGTGCCCGTGCAGGTGCGTGTCATCAAAACGGTGGACGACTACAAAGCCTTTAAACGTGTGGCGCGTGGCAAATACCCGCAGGCCAACTTTGCTAAGGATAATATTATTACGCTAGAATCTGCGGGGAACTGGCCGGATAAGGTGTTTGAAATTCAGGACGTTGTTGAGCAAAACGGCAAAATGGTAGTGCTGTACCGTGTGAACATTTTTGGTATGGATAAAAAGACCAATACGCACAGCGTAGTGCGCGTAGCCAAACGGAACTTGCCCGTAGAACTCAAACAAGTGCTTTAAGTAATTTCTTTGTAGCATAAAAATAACCCCCGGCTATAAAACCGGGGGACTTTTTATATCAGGAAAACTATTTCTTTAAAATGTTTTCGGAGGGTTTAAAGCGCACTTTTTCCTTGGCGGGCACTTGCACTTTGTCGCCCGTTTTGGGGTTGCGGCGTGTAACAGGGCGGGCTGTTTTTAAGTGGAAGGAGCCAAAATTGCTGATAACCACTTTGCCGTCGCGCTTTAAGCCGTGCTTGATAATTTCAAATACTTTATCTACGGACATTTTGGCTTGCTTTTTATCCAAAACGTGCCGGGTGAGATGTCTTATTACGTCGTCCTTATTCATATTGCAATCCTGTCTTGTGCCGGGCTTTTTAACAGCCCAAGCGGTAAAATTATTTGTTTCCCCGGTTGGTAAAGCCCATAGCGTGCAACAGCACCCACGGTTTTTTACCCTCGCAGACAATTTTCCAAATAGCATCTACGATAGGGGTTTTTAAATTGTTTTTGCGTGCAATGTCGTAAACGCTTTGCACGGAATTTACACCTTCGGCAATGGTTCCCACTTCCTTTTTGGCTTCTTCCAAAGAGAGACCGGAGCCTAGTTTTTCGCCCAAACGGCGGTTGCGGGAAATGGCAGACATACCTGTCAAAATGGCATCTCCAAAGCCTGCCAAACTGTACACGGTATTGGATTGCCCGCCTTGGCTGACAATAATATCGTTCATTTCCTGCAAGGCTTGCGTGATGAGGGCGGCCTTTGCGTTGGCTCCGTCGCCAATGCCGTCAATGACACCGCAGCCGATAGCCAATACATTTTTAATACCGCCGCCGTATTCTACTCCGCGCCTGTCGGAGGACGGCACTACAATAATCGGGTCCCCGCTCATTATGTCGCGGATTTCGTCCACCAATGCAGGGTCCTTGCCAGCAAGCATAATTTTGGTCGGCACGTCTTGCGCCACTTCCAGCGCAAAACTCGGGCCGGAAAAGGCTAATGCTTTATCCTTTAATTGCGGTAATTCTTCTTCAATCAGTTCGCAAATTGTTTTAAAAGACTTGTCCTCAATCCCCTTGGACGCGCTTACCACAGGTACGACACGCCCATTTAAAAGAGGCTTTAACTGTTCGCGGCAGAAAGCGCGGATAGCCTTGGACGAAATGACAAAAATGATTAAATCCGTATCTTTGACCGCTTCGGCCACGTTGCCGGTCAAGCGGATATTGTCGTGAATTTTAAAGTTCGGGATATTAGGATGTCTGCCCATTGTTTTAAGAACATTTAACAACTGTTCGTTGTACTCCCACAGGCTGACATTGTACCCTTTGCGCGCGAGGTGTTGGGCAATTACACTGCCCCAAATACCTGCGCCGAAAACGGTAATTTTATTTATGTTCATTTTCTTTTCTCTTTTTGGCGCCGTCTTCAAATTTTAATTCCTTTTGTTGGAGCAGCCGCTTGATGTTGGGAACGTGCTTATAAATAACCAACGCACTGACGGCAGTTACCATTAAATTAACGGACAGCGGATGATTGCCGATAAGAAAACTGCATACAGGCAAAACCACGCAGGCGCAAATAGAACCAATGGAAATGCGGCCCCATAACGCTACGCACACCACAAACGAGGCAAACGCAATTGCGGTAGGAATAGGCAGTAGGGCGGCAAATACGCCCGCAGAGGTGGCTACCCCTTTTCCGCCGCGGAATTTTAAATAAATCGTCCACATATGGCCCAAAATGGCAATTACCCCGCAAGCAATAGCCACCCAGTAATTGTCCGGGCAGAAATGGCGCGCCAGACACACCGGGATAAAGCCTTTTAAGCCGTCAATTAAAAAGGTGCTGATGCCGGCCCATTTACCCACCGTACGGTACACATTGGCCGCGCCGGGGTTGCCGGAGCCGTGTTGACGGATATCAATACCCATAACGTGTTTGGCAATCATATAGCCGGTCGGGACGGACCCGAGTAAGTAACTAAACAAAACGAGGATAGTAATTGTAGTAATCATATATCTCATTATATTAAATTTAGGGCATTTATTTGTGGTTTCATTGGTATTTTAAAGGTTTTTTATATATACTAACAATATGAAACAACTCCGTTTTTATCTTTTATCGCTCTTTCTTTTGGGGGCCGGTTATGCGAGTGCGCAGGATGCCTTTGACTATGCCCAAAAGGAATATGAATTAACTTTTACCGTGCGGGGCAAAACGCAAACCGTGTCTTGCCAGGCGGTACGGTTTCATAAAAATTGGTTTTTGACGGCGGCGCATTGTGTAAGCCCGTGTAAAAATTACTCGTGCCAAATGCGTATGTGGCTGGCTGTCGGCCCGGCGCGTGCGGCGGCGGTGCTTTCGCAAAAAAATGTTTTCCTCCCCGATGAATACCAAGACGAATACACACTTCCGCCCGGTGTGCAGCCTAGGCGCGGGGAACTGCCTGCGTGGGATATGGCGCTTATTTATTTTAATGCCCGCCAAGCGCGCTATGAATATTATGATGCCTACGGAAAGGTTAAGGAAAAGGATTTCCTTCTCACATTGGATAGGGGCTTTTGGGAAAAAAAGACGGATGAGGCTTTAAAAGAGTCAGCCCGGCTGTATGAGCAGAGCCGCCAATATGCGGCAGACGGACAAGCGCAAATTGCCCGCCAACTGACCGAGCAAGCGCAGGCGTTGGAGCAGGATGCGGCCGAATCCCGCGCCGCCGCCGAAGCCGCGCCTTTACTCAAAAGACAATGGGACGGAGCAATGGCTCCGCGTTTGGCGCCGTTGCTTACATACAGCGATAAGGACGAAAAATTTTTGTTAAGTAATATTTTAGTGCCGCGCTGGACACGCGGTGCGTTTGAAATGCTTTCTTCTCCCAGACAAATCTTATACTTTGGTGATAATGCCGCTCCGTGGCTTTCGGCGGGGTTTGGAGTGGAAAAAGGCAATTCCGGCGGCGGGGTATTTTTGCCCGTGTATAACGGCGGGAAAAAGCGCGCCTCCGGCTTGGTGGGAATTGTGTCTGCCAAATCGTTAAACCAACTGCCCGAAGCGGCCCGCAAACGCTATGCCTTGTACGGGAGTGAAATATTTTTATTCAACGGATTTAGCGAAAACACTACTTTGGGCTTTATCCGGCGGGTATTAACCGAATACCGCGACACCCCCAATGTGCAACCGTTGGAAAGTTACGGGCAGATAAAAGAGGTCGTCAAAAAGACAGCCCCCAAAAGTGCTAAAAAGAAGTGAGTTTTTTTAGAATACTGTGGTAGTTGCCGTCTGTGGCCATGAGGGTTAACTCCAAGGCGCCGGACGGCAATTCTTTTTGCCCGTTGACCAGGGCTTTGCCGTAGATAAAACCGATAAGCCACCGATTTGGGCGCGCAGACGATTCCGGTTATTGATGTTTTTAATAAAATTGACTTGCTTTGCACGCGGCGGGTGGTCGGGTCCAATGTGGCAAAAAGTTTGTCATCCGCATAAACCGCGTTTTGACGCGTCAGCACATTTAAAAGGGTGCTTTTTCCCGCATTGGTATAACCCACAATGGCAATTTGCGGCAAAGGAATTTGTGTGCGGCGTTCCCGCCGTAAGCCGCGCTCTTTTTTTACTTGTTCAATTTCCTTTTCCAATTTGCTGATACGCAGGCGCAGCCGGCGTTTGTCATATTCCAGTTTGGTTTCCCCCGGTCCGCGCAGGCCGATACCGCCTTTTTGTTGCATCAGTGCGGTGCCTTGCCCGCCTAAGCGCGGAAGCAAATATTTTAATTGCGCCAGTTCTACCTGCAACTTACCCTCTTGCGTGCGTGCGCGTTGGGCGAAAATATCTAAAATTAACCGGGTCCGGTCAATGACTTTTGCGGGGATAATTTCTTCCAAATTTTTTTGTTGGGCAGGGGAAATTTCGTCATCAAAAATAACCGTTTGGGCATTTGTCAGGCGCACTGTTTCGGCGATTTCTTCCATTTTGCCGCTGCCGATAAGTGTGGCCGAGTTAAAGGCCTGTACGCGGATTTGAAAGGTATGCACAACCGTACCGCCTGCCGTGTGGGCAAGACGTTTTAATTCTTCCAGCGAAGATGTATCGTATGGGGTGGTTTTGAGGGTTACACCCGCCAAAATGACGTTTTCCATAAACTAGCGCTTTTTAGAGATTTGGGCTTCTTTGGCGGCTTTTAATTTGGCTAAAAAGGCCGCCTTGATGTTAATCATATTGTTGAGCGGTGCTGTTTTTAGGTGGCATATGCCAATAGCAACAGCGTCTGCGGTGTCGTCGGGCGAGGGGGCTTTGTCCAAATTAAGCGTAAGTTGCACCATACGCTGAACTTGTTTTTTGTCGGCGGTGCCGGTGCCGCAAATCATTAGTTTTACGCGTTTTGGCGGATAAAAGGTAATCGTTTTTTTGGCTTGTTCACACGCGAGGATAATCACGCCGCGCGTCATAACCGTATTAGCCATTGTGGTAGCACGCTTTAAAAAAAAGTTTTGTTCCATAGCCACTTGGTCAGGGGCGTAGGTTCGCAAAATTTTAGTCAGTTCGTCAAAAATATAGGAAAGGCGTTTGGGCAGTTCTTGGTCGGCCCCGGTGTGGATAAGCCCGCAGGCGCGTAAAGACAAAACGGAACGGGCGTTCCGTGTGAGGATTGCCCATCCCGTTCTGTCTAAACCAGGGTCTATACCTAAAACTGTGGTTGTATGCTCTTGCAAGAGGCCTCTTATTTGGCTTCCAACTTAGCCATAACGGCTTCGTCAATGTTGGAGTTGTCATAGACGTTTTTGGTGTCGTCGTGATCGTCCAACGCTTCCAGCATATTCATCAAGGTCTCAGCCGTATGTTCGTCAGTAATGGAAACTTCCGTATCGGGAATCATTGTCAAATCGGCCGATTCGGGCGTAATACCCTTGGCTTCAATGGCCTTTTTGACGGATTCCAACTCGTTCATATCCGGGTTGGTGATAACTTCATACACATCACCTGCCGTGCGGACGTCTTCCGCGCCGGCTTCCAAGGCCAAATTCATCAAATCATCTTCGGAAATATCTTCCTTTTTAACGACAATCATCCCTTTGTTTTTGAACATATAGGATACGCACCCCGCGGTGCCGGTATTGCCGCCGTGGCTGGTAAAGATTTTGCGGATTTCCGAGAAAGTGCGGTTTTTATTGTCCGTGGTGCATTCCACAATGACGGCCACGGAACCGGGGCCGTAGCCTTCATAAGTGATTTCTTCATATGAAACACCGGGCAACTGGCCTGTACCTTTCATAATAGCGCGTTTGACGTTATCAAACGGCATATTGGCGGCGCGGGCGTCGTCCACGGCTTTACGCAAGCGGGGGTTCTGGTCCGGGTTACCGCCGCTCATTTTTGCGGCGATGGTGATTTCTCTTAAAATTTTAGTAAATACTTTGCCTTTTTTGGCATCAACGAGGGCCTTTTTGTGCTTAATGCCGGCCCAATGCGAATGTCCACCCATAGGTGCGCTCCTTACTGCAAATTTAGATACTTCTATTTTAGCAAATTTTTATATATAGGGATATAACAGGTGGAAAATAAAAATATGCCGTTAGGCGCAAAAGGGAAATTGGGGCGGCTATCTTTGAGTGAAAAATCGAAAAACAGATTAAGCGGAAAAGTGCCCCGCACGAGATTTGAACTCGTATCACCGGTTCCGAAGACCGGTACTCTATCCAGTTGAGCTAACGGGGCTTATTTTCTATATTTTAGCAAATTACAAAACTAATTAAATTTTTTGCCCTGCAAAAATGACCGGTTGCGTCAATTTATGCTAAATTATACATATGAAATCTATTAAAAACGAAGGGACGGCGCATTGTCCCCACAAGTGTGAACCTTTTGATGTAGAATACTGGTCGCTCATTCGGGCCGACCAGGACCCCGATTTGAAAACCGCCGCTATGGGCGGAGAATTAAATTTGGTACGCTGCCCGGAGTGCGGCGAGTTTTTTCACCACGACGGCGATTTGATTTATTTTGACGCTCCAAGTGAAATTTTGGTGTTTGTGTTTTCCGAAAAAGACCGCCAGCGCGAGCCGGAATTGGCCAAGCGTATGCGGGACGATTACGAAACTATTAAACACGTTTTATTAAAGCAGATGAATATGGACTATCCGCCCGTATCCGTTTTCGGGTTGGAAGAACTGAAACTGCTTTTGCAGGCGGACGAAAAAGCGTCCTACGAATCCGAAGCCGTGGCGGCTGCGTCCGCCGCGCAAGGGTTCGCGGTAACGCGTTTGAAACCGTCTTATGCGCGGGAACATCATTTTCCGTTTTATGTTCCCACGCCGACTAAGAATCACTCGGCCAACGAATATGCCGTGGCCTCCGCCAAGGTGTTAAAGAGCGGCCTTAACAGCACTCTGCTTCGCAACTTCGCCGACCGGATGAGCGAGGACGGCGCACAGCCGCCAAGAGTGCTATGAACATAAACCTCTCCTCTGATATACCTAAAAAATACCGGGAACAATTATATTCCGTAGGTGCCTATGCCAAAAAACTGGGCCTGTCGGCCTGGGTGGCGGGCGGTGCGGTGCGTGATTTTTACTTAAAGCGTCCTACATTGGATATTGACTTGGCAATGTCAATGTTCTTAATAACTCTGTTTTGAAGCTTTCGGGACAAACGAAAATAATGAATATGGGTGGAGTCATTTTGAGAAGTGCTACGTTTGGCGGTGCTCCGTCTGGTAGTGATTTTAATGTTAAGAATTCTAAGTTAGTAGTTGACGGTTTTACGAAAATTTCCGAAAGCACAGCTTTTGAAAATGCAAAAATATATCTTTACTTTTGTATCGATATGGTGTATAGTGTGAGGCGAACAGAGTAGAGGTTCCTGCGTGAAGTGCTGTCAAAATGGGGAGTTGTGTGACAGACGAAGGGCGTTCCGCCCGCGATAGGATCTTCGCACCCGCTGCGCCATAGAAGAGGATCTCCTCCTTTATGTAGCAACGATACTCGGTTGAGCGGCATTGGGCTGTGGCCCGGCTTCCTCACGGGTAACTCGGCAATTATATGTGTGACTCCCCGGCGGCAGTGTGTCCGTTGGGGTTTTTTCTTTGCCGATCCGTTGGGCTCATTCCGGCCGCTCCTACAAAAAGGAGGCTATTTTTATGTCAACACAGAAATCCACCACGCTCTATCCCCATCCCTTCTCCAAAGCCTATTGGCACGATGCCGTCGCCGAGCTGAAGGACATCCACATGTTGGTGTTCGCCGCCCTGATGATCGCTCTGCGGCTGGTCATGAAGCAGGTTTCCATTCCCATTACCCCATTCCTGCGGATTAATGCCGCCTATTTCGTGAATGCCCTTGGCGCTATGGTTTTCGGCCCCGTGTTTGCCGCCCTGTGTGCCGCCGTTACGGACGTACTCGGCTACATCATCCGGCCGGACGGCGTGTACTTCCCGCCCTTTATTCTGACGGAGATCGGCGGCTCTGTGGTCTTCGCCCTGTTCCTGTACCGGGCCAAAGTCACCACCACCCGGGTCATGCTCAGCCGGTTCTCCATCAACCTCTTTATCAATGTGCTGCTGCAGACCCCCATTATGATGTGGTACTACGCCCTCTATATGAACGGCAAGCAGTACACCTTCACCATGGCTGTACCCGGCATGATCAAGAATGTGCTGATGTTCCCCATTGAGTCCGTGCTGCTGACCCTGTTTCTGGGCGTTATGCTGCCCATTACCAACCGTCTGGGACTGACCTACAGCGTTGGTCACGCCAAGGATGCTCTGAAATTCAGTAAAAAGCAGGTCGTTACGCTGGTCATGCTGTTCATTGTGGGCGTGGGCTGCGTATTCGGCTACCTGGATTACTACTATACCAACACCTCCCTGTCCGCCAGCTACTCCGACCAGGAGCGTTACGCGGAGAATACCCGCATGACGGAGCTGGTGGCCGATGATTGTAACCTGGACCCGGAAGACACCGTGACCATTGTAGAGAGCGCCTACAAGAAGTTCCTCTCTGACAAGACCACCTACACCGTGGCCGTCTATTCCCTGGACCGTTCCGCTCTGGAAACCTATGACAAAGACCTGGAAGCCATTCGGGGCATGTCCAAGTCCAAGGCCAAAAAGGTGGCAGAGGACGGGGTCATGGAGCGGGTCAACACCGTGACCCTGGTGCTGAACACCAAAACCGGTGAAGTGCTGCAATTGAGCATCAAATGATTGGACGTCTCCACCCGAAGCTCCCCTGCTGGGTGTCTGACGGTTCCCCATTGGCGGCGGGTTGCGAAAACCGCCGCTTTTTTCTTGCTTTTTCTGGCTTTTTCTGCTAGGATATTCCTAATAATACTTTCAAAGTTAAAAAGGAGCCGCCTATGCAGCTGAACTCTTATCTGTTTATCCTTTTCTTTTTGCCCCTGTCTGTTGGCATCTATTTCCTTGCCAACCGTTGGGGCCTGCTCTGGGGGAAAATTGCCCTGATCGCAGGCTGTTTTGTGTTCTATGCCTGGGGCGGTCAAAGCACCCTGTGGGTTTTGGGGCTGAGCCTGGCGGTCAATTACCTCTGCACCCTGCTCCAAGTCAGGCATCCCAAAAAGTGGGTGCTGGCCCTGCCCTTGGTGCTGAATATCGGGCTTCTGGCCTTCTATAAATACTGGAATCCCATTTTGGGGGCCGTGGGGCCGAGATTTGGATTTGACTTTACACTCCAACATCTGATTCTGCCCCTGGGCATCAGCTTCTTTACCTTCCAGCAGATCGCCTATCAGGTGAGCCTGTACCGGGGGGAGCTGGAAGGGCCGGTGCTGACGGATTACCTGTGCTACATCCTCTACTTCCCCAAACTGGCCATGGGGCCGCTGATGGAGCCTGTGGATTTTATGCAGCAGTTGAATGACCCCAGCCGGAAAAAAATCTCCTCCCTCCATATTGCCCAGGGCCTGCGGATGTTCAGCTTCGGCCTGTTTAAGAAAATGCTGCTGGCGGATGTCTTTGCCGGGGCTGTAAACTGGGTCTTTGCCAATGAGGCCACCTCTATGGACTGGCTGATTGGTATGCTGTGTTACACCCTGGAAATCTATTTTGATTTCTCCGGCTACAGCGACATGGCCGTGGGCATTTCCCACATGCTGAACATCACCCTGCCCATCAATTTCGATTCCCCCTACCAGAGCCTGAACATCCGGGAATTCTGGAAGCGGTGGCACATTTCCCTGACCAAATTCTTCACCAAATACCTGTATATCCCCCTGGGGGGCAGCCGGAAGGGGCTGGTTCGGACTTGCCTTCTTACGGTTTTCGTGTTCCTTGTCAGTGGCCTGTGGCACGGTACGGGGCTGACCTTCCTGCTGTGGGGCCTGCTCAACGGCCTTCTCATGGTCTTTGACCGTCTGACGGAAAAGCGGCAGCAGCGGCTCTTTGGGCCTTTCCGGTGGCTGCTGACCTTTGGGGTCATCAATATACTGTGGCTGCTGTTCCGGGCCGAAAGCATCCATGAGTGGATTTCTGCCCTCTTTACCCTGTTCTCCATGCAGTCCACCGAGGTAAGCCCTGGGCTTATTCAGTGCTTTGAGCTGAAAGAGCTGAATTTGCTGGCCTCCAAGCTGCCTCTGGGCTTCCTGTTCAGCAACTTCCGGGGGGTATTCTTTAATCTCTATCTCATCTTCGGCCTGGTGCTGTGCCTGGGCTACCGAAACAACTATCGGCGCATGGATAAAAAGCTCACTTTCCCGGACCTGGTTCTCACCGTTATCGCCTTTACCTGGTCCCTCATCTGCCTGGGTGGCGAAACCACCTTTGTATACGCCTGGTTCTAAAGGAGGAACACCCAATGAACGGAAAACAGTTTTTATTCGGCTTTCTGGCGGGCTCCTGTGTGATCCT
>OQWI01001401.1_pt1 | contig 10421 bp, 10 predicted proteins | sample 1691551 | NCBI WGS metagenome assembly OQWI01 (sample SAMN03418259, study PRJEB22391) | human gut metagenome | biome: human-gut; feature: organic feature; material: feces | host: Homo sapiens | place: Tanzania | collected 2013-01
CTCAGAGAGCAAAGCCTTGCTTTCCTCCGAAACTCCCATTTTCTCACACTCATCCTTAACCAGTACATCAATATCTTGATCAGGATTGTTTTCTAATTGTTCTAACATTGAAGTCAGAATCTCGTCAAATGTTTGTAGCATATTATTATGGTACTCTATTCAAGTTATATTTCGACAAATTCTGTTGAAAATATTTTATGATTGTACATACACCTTCTCTTGCTTTGTTAGCAGGCTCGTCATCATTGAGTCTTACGCTAAAAGCCCAAATTTCACTATCGTTGACATCCCAATCTGCCGGTAAATTTACTTTTGCTAAAATACTCTCTAAATCTGTCACTATCGAGCCCCATATCGATGGAAGCGTGAAATTACTTTTGACATTTTTTATTCTACATCCATAATATATTCCATATCCTGGACGAGATTCATCAAACTCGATAAGTACATCAAATTCATATTTCAAAGAAGAAGTGCTTACTATTTTATAAGTAGCAAAGACTTTATTAAATATTTGATCTTTGCTATTAGAAAGCTGCAAATACTTTTTCTTAGCTTGATATATATTTGCTAAATCTTGTTTTGACATATCCTATAAATTAAATAATTCACAATGCTCAGAATCTCATCAGTGTCTCGTTAAAATAAGACACTAATGAGTTTGCAAACTTCTTTGTATGTTACATACTAACGTCTTCTTCTTTTCTTATTGTGTAGTTTCTGCTTTTGATTTTCATAAGCAGCCTCTTCCTCAAATTTATCTTGAAGTCGCTTTGCAATTTTCTCTTTACGTCGCTCTTTATCTTCTGCTTTTAGTTTCTCTATTTGTTCTTTCTTTTTTGCCAATGCGTTCTTCAGATCATCAAACGTAAATACTGGATTGTCCAAACCTAAACTTGCTTTATCCAGCAACATCGTCAAAATAGCATTTTTAATTTCTCTACCAGCAAATCCATCTATCAAATCACTTGCCTCCAATAGTTCCTCTTGAGTGAAGCGATGGTCTAAAGGCATCTTTGAAGGAAGCATCTTGTCTATAATTGCAGCTCTAGCTTCTTTGTTTGGCAATTCAAGCTTAATGTGATCCAATATTCTTGACTCAAAAGCCTTATCGAAATTGGTCACAAGGTTAGTTGCAAACAGCACTACTCCTTCGAACTCTTCCAAAAGTATCAACATCTGGCTTCGCAAAGAATTCAATGCTTGGTCTGAACCATGACTTACATTCTCTATTCTTTTACCTAAGAATGAATCAGCCTCATCAAAGAACATAACAGCTCCTAATTCGGTTGCTGTGTCGAACGCCTTTTTTAAGTTCTTAGCTGCATCACCAACATACTTAGACTCAATCTCTGAATAATTTAGAGCCAACAATGGCTTGTCTAACATTTTAGCAATAGCATGAGCACACATTGTCTTACCAGTTCCTGGAGGGCCAAAGAAATTGAGAATGCTCTTTGGTTTAGATTCAACCTCAGAGAATCCCCACTGATTGTAGATCAAATCTTGACATTTAATAGAATTCAAATCGCTCAATATTCTATCCTTTGTATCTTTCGGCAAAATGATCTGCTCAAAAGTATATCGAGGAGTCTGAGGAAGGAATGTTGGTAAACCATCATCATTCTTTACTGAACCCGACTCATTCACCTTTTCATTGTTCTCTTTTTCTTGAGGAAGCATACGATACTTAATTATAAGCGACAAACTACATTCTGGGAAATCCAAAAATAGTTTAGTATTAATATAACTTTCTATTTTACTGTTAACACACAAGCTGTCCTTTATATCAAAATCAGCATTGCTTTCCAATATAAAGAATTTATCTTTTCGTTCTACAACACTCCAGGTCGGAGTCACACCTAAAGTGGGATAATTCTTTAATATCGATTCTATATATTGCTTGACAGAAAGCTCAAAATTAGCAAGATACAGCTGTTGTTCGGCAGAAAGTTTTTGTTTATCTATTAAAAACTTCATAATTATCTATTTAAAGCAAGACGACAGAAGGTGTATAATTCTGCCGTCTTACTATATTGTTTTACACATAAATGGTCTGTCCTTTGTGAAGACTTTTACTTACACCTTTACTTGATGTTATTTCCACATCATCAAGATGTTCATTATCTTCATCGAAAATACCCACATTCACAGCATTCTTTTTCTTCTCTTTTATGAGTAATTTGAACGCATCAGGATATTGCTCTTCTACCTCTTCAACCAGTTTATCCTCAGATAGAAAAAAATCTACAGCCATAAAGATTGTAGCTCCAAGGAGTCCACCAGCTAAAAGTCCTAAAGCTTCTAACCACATATTAGCTCAAAACCACTAAAGATTCATTAGCCAAAACCTCTAACGTTTTTTCGTCAAAGGCATCCGCTATAATCAACAAAGCCTTGTTTATCTCGTCAGCTTTCTCATCATAGACACCCAATAAAAGACGCTTATTGTCAGGTCCATTAAAAGTGTCACCAGGCAACGGAGGATATACTATCATATTTTCAGTCTTGAAATATGTAGTAAACATTTCTTCAAACTTATCAGCTAAAGCTACAAATGGTGTATCTTTTTGAGGGTCTAACGAGAGTTTTTTGAACCAACCTACGACATCCATAAAAGACAAAGTTCCGTTTATCTTTTTGACCTCCAGATTGCTAATCTGTTTAACGTTCTTGGGCTTCTTCTTAAAGACACCCTTTTTATACCCATAATATACAACCCCTGCTCCTACCGCTACGGTAACAGCACCAACGATTAAAAGTGTACTCATACGTGCCATAATTAAAGATATTAACTCAACACAACCAATGGTTCTCTTTCTAACACTTCCTTAGTTTTTGCGTCAAGACTATCAGCATCCAGGTATCTGTTAGCTGTAATCTCATCTGTTTCCTCATTATAAACTCCTTCAAAGATACCAACGTTTTTCTTCGGTGCAGTTTTGAGCATTTCTTTAAACTCACTTGCATCTGCAATAAATGGAGTATCCTCTTGGGGATTCAGAGAGAGAGACTTAAACCAAGTAACGACCTCTTTAAAGAAGTCCAAAACACCATGTATAACTTTTCTTACCAAATTAACGATATAGCGAAAAGCTGCTTTTATCGCATTAATTATACTTTCGAACATACCTATAAAAATTACTTTAAGATTACCAATTCAGATTCTTCAAACATGCTCAACAAGTCAGCGCTTAAGGCTTCGACTTTCAGAATAATAAACTTATTCTTGTCTTTCTCCAACAATTCTTGGTCTTTACCATAAGCCAAGTTGATATAGATACCGCTTTCATATGCTTTTTTCCAAACATATACCTCATTAGCTCCATCAACGATGTTTTCCTTTGCTAAAGTGATCAACTTAGACGAATTCAAGATTTCAACCTCTCTGAAATCAACGTTCTCTACTTTTTCTGTGTTAATTTCTTCGATAAACTCATTTACCTGTTCTTTTGTGTTCTTTGCAATCTCATCAATTGCTTTCTTGCCTTCCTCAATTACCACGGGAACGACCTCTTCAAAAAGACTTTTGAAGACATCAATAATTTGTTTGTTTGGTTTAATCATATTATTTTATTTTTAATCCATCTTTTTAAACTCAAAGTCATTCTGATTGCAGCATGCCTTCTTATAGTCGAAAGCATAGATGCGCATATATGTCTCCTGCAGTTCCTTCGCACCATTGTAGAATGGGTTGGTGGTGTGCTGCAGAGTCGTAACGGTCACAACCATGTCTGGTGTGAGAACGGTGCCATTGGAGCGCTTAATACGTTTAGGCTTCACTTGAAAAACCCTACTCATAGTAATTCGTTTTTTAGGTTATACTATAAATGCCGTTTGCACGGCATTACCTGTCAAAGGACAAAGTTAGGGTAAAGTGACGAACTGTACAAGTCCATAATGGTTCATAGATATAAAAAAGAATGGTATGGTTTCCTTCTTTCACCACTTTCTTGTAAATTAGGCTCAGATAAAGCCTGTAGAAAAGAAAATAAGAAAGAGAAAACCATACCATTTGTCTATTTTTCTGATATTGCTTTTCCGGCAAGTACCAGGGCACGCTGGCGCAGATAGCTATGCAGTGTGAAGCCGTCTGCCTTGACACAGTTGAGGAGGGCGCGCTTCTGCATCACCACCTCTTTGAGCGCCGGGAACACATCGTTGTAACGTTTCTTCACGTCCTTGTTCTCGGTCTTCACCGACGTCTTCTTCACAATCTCCTCCACATCGGTAATCTTTCGAGCGAAGTATTCGGCGCCCTTCTTCAGACGTTCCTGCAGCAGAGCGTTGGTCTGATAGTCGGCAGCGGCAATAACAATCTGACTGTACTGCAACTTGAAGCGCTCTGCTACATCCATAAGCTCGGTCTTTATAGTGCCCGTGCGTGCCTTGTATTCGGCGATGAGCTTCGGGAAGGAACGGCGGAAATGTCCGTCGAGCAAGTCGAGCACACGGTTGAAGGCATCCATCAGCGGGCGGAAGTCGAACAGTTCGCTCACCACCGACAGATAGTAGTCGCGCTGCAGCTGTTCTATCTGTCCCTCGCTCGGCGTGTGCTCAATGGCGTGCGTGGCGTATTCGTCCACAGCCTCATCACGAATGATAGCCGACTGCGGCAGAGGTGCACTGAGCACCATGCCCTCCAGAGTGCGGCAGCGCGAGAGCGCCACGTATGTCTGTCCGTGGGTGAAGGCACGCTGCACGTCGATGATGGCGTGGTCGAACGTAAGACCCTGACTCTTGTGAACGGTGATAGCCCAAGCCGTCTTCACGGGGAACTGCGTGAAGGTTCCTTCCACCTCCTCGCTTATCTCGTTGGTCTTCTCGTTGAGCACGTAACGCGTATTGTCCCACTGCTCGGGCTGCACACGTATACTCTCGCCGGTGTCCTTCGCCGTAACGGTGAAGCCCTCGGCATCTATCGCCGCAATGGTGCCGATCATACCGTTGTAGTAAGCCTTGTCTGCCGACGAATCGTTCTTCACGAACATCACCTGCGCACCGGTCTTCAGCGTGAGCGTCTCGTCCGTCGGGAAGAGCATCTCTGGATACTTGCCTTCGATGGTGGCAGTGTAGGTATAGGGCTTGCCAGGGAGCAGTTCAAGCTCATGGTCGTTGATGCGCTGCGCCTGCCAGTTGTGCGTCGTAAGACGTATGTAGCCGTCTTCCTTGCGCGGCTTGAAGTCGGGTATATAACGCGAGTTGAGCGCAGAGAGCACCGCAGCGTCAGCACGGTTTTCGCGCACCTTATTCAGTATGTCGAGGAAACGCTTGTCGCTCTGGCGATACACCTTCGTCAGTTCGACGATGGCGTAGCGTGTGCGTTGCAGGGCGAGCGACGAGAAGAAGTAAGGCGTGGCGTAATAGCGCGAGAGCATCTGCCACTCGTCGTCCTTAGCTACGGGAGCAAGCTGACCCAAGTCGCCGATCATAACCATCTGAACGCCGCCAAACGGAAGGTTGTTCTTGCGGAAACGGCGCAGCACGCTGTCTACGGCATCGAGAAGGTCGGCACGCACCATAGAAATCTCGTCGATGACGAGCGTGTCGATAGAACGGATGACGTTTATCTTCTGTTTGGAGAAGCGGAACTGCTGCTCCTTGAGATTATAGTTGGGTATGAACGGCGCAAACGACAACTGGAAGAACGAGTGGATGGTCACACCTTCGGCGTTGATGGCAGCAATGCCCGTAGGCGCTACCACCACGATGCGCTTCGACGACTCCTCCTTCAGTCGGCGCAGAAAGGTGGTCTTTCCAGTGCCAGCCTTACCGGTGAGGAAGAGGTTGGTGTTCGTTGTCTCTATTATGTCCCAAGCGAGTTGCGTCTGCTCTGTCATTTCCTTTGCTGATTAATGGTTGTTTAATGTGTGTTCAGTGTGAATAATGAATTACAAAAGTAGTAATTATTTTTTGATTTTGACATCAATCAAGTAGTATAATTTTTGGCTTCTGCTTTTTCTGCGTACCTTTGCAATGTTTAGGAGGTATGGGCTTTCCTGCCCGTATCACACAACAGGGCTACGGCAAGAACTGAAAGTCAGCGGCGCGTAGCGGAAAGCTAATCCCATAGCCTCCTACTGAATAAAAAAACGAAATATGATAAAAGCTTTATTTTTCGACGTCGACGGAACGCTCGTCAGCTTTAATACGCACAAGGTGCCGGAGTCAACAATCGAAGCGCTTCGCGAGGCTCACAAGCGCGGCGTGAAGCTCTTCACCGCCACAGGTCGCCCACGCCAGTTGCTCAACAACATCACGGAGGTGGAGGACATCATGGACGGTTTTATTCTTGCCACTGGCGCTCAATGCGTTTATGGCGACAAAGTGGTGCGCCAGGACCTCATCCCTACTCACGAGGCAGAGGCTATAGTAGACTTTTGCAACCGTCTCGACGTGCCGGCGGTGGTTGTAGGCACAAAGGATCTGCAGATCATCAACCGCAACGACAGCGTGAACCATGTATTCTACGACATGCTGAAGGTGACGTACAACAAGTTCGACGTGCCGGTTGAGGAGGTTATAAAGCAGGGCATACTGCAGATTACGCCGTTCCTCACCGAGGACCAGGAACGCACTATCCTGCCCCACATACCAGGCACAACGTCTGCACGCTGGTATCCTGCGTTCTGCGACCTTACGTCTGCCACTGCCGACAAAGCGAACGGCATCCGTGCCATTGCCGAGCACATGGGCATCGACATCAGCGAAACGATGGCGTTCGGCGACGGCGGCAACGATCTTTCTATGTTGCGTGCGGCTGGTGTTGGCGTGGCTATGGGCAATGCGCTTGACGAGGTGAAGGCGCACGCCGACTATGTGACAAGCAGCGTAGACGAGGATGGCATCGCGAATGCGCTGAAACACTTTGAAATTATTTAGGATATGTGGTGATGTGGTGATGTGTTGACAAATGAAACATATCTCAACATCTCAACACCTCACCATCTCACCATCTCAACACCTCAACACCTCACCATCTCAACATCTTATTTTACAACAGTGGTGAGAACAATCTAACAAGCGACTCCGCCAAACGGTGCATGAACGGGCGCTTTCGCTCGCTGTACACGCTCAGGAAGTCTACACATTCTTGCTCATCACTGATAAAGATTTCCTTCATGCGCAGCGCCGTTGTGCGGTCGTAGATAAAGACGTTGGATTCGAAATTGTTCTCGAAGCTACGGAAGTCGATGTTCGTAGAACCGCAGGTGCAGAGCGCATCGTCAGCCACAAGCAACTTGCTGTGGTTGAATCCAGCCTCGTAAAGCATTATCTTCACACCTGCCTCAAGCACCTCCGTCACGAACGACATCGACGAAAGTTCAAGCAAGCGAGAGTCGCTATGGCGCGGAATCATCAGTCGCACATCTACGCCGGCAAGTGCTGCCGTGCGCATGGCGAAGAGCACCTGCTCAGTAGGCAGGAAGTAAGGCGACTCCATGTATACATAGTTCTTCGCCTCAAGCAGTATGCGCACATATCCCTGCATGATGTCCGGCCATTTGGCAATCGGGCTGCTCGTCACGACCTGCATCAGGCAGCTGTTCTCTATGCGCCACGGCATCGGCGGATAGTATTTAGAGTTGGTGACGAGTGTGCGGTCTACGAAATACCAATCGACGAGGAACGTGCGCTGCAGGGCGTACACCGCTCCACCACGTATACGGAGATGGGTATCGCGCCACGGCAGACGCCCTTTGTATATTCCTTTCACATAGCGCAGGGCGATGTTCATGCCGCCAACAAACGCCTCAACGCCGTCTACTACGCACACCTTGCGGTGGTTGCGGTAGTTCACCTTACTCGTGAACGCCGGAAACTTAACGGGCATAAAGGCATTGACATCTATCCCGGCACGGCGCATACGCTCGAACAACTCGCGGGGCACCCGCCAGCAGCCCACATCGTCGTAGATAAGTCGCACCTCTACGCCCTCTTTCGACTTACAGATGAGTGCGTCTGCAACCAGCCGTCCGAGTGCGTCGTCGGCGAAGATGTATGTCTCAAGATGTATATGCTTGCGTGCCGAAGCTATCGACTTCAGCAATGCGGGGAAGAACTCGTAGCCATCGGTGTAGAACTCCACCTCGTTGTCCTTGAACGGAAGAGCAAGACTCTGGTTGGTAAAGAGTTGTATGAGTGAGCGGTAGTCGTCGGGCAACGTCAATTGGCGTTGCTCTACGAACTCGAGCATCGATCGCTTCGATAATTGGTCGAGCGACCGCTGTGATATGAACGTCATCTTGCGGGTGTTCCGTCCGAAGAAAACGTACAGTATTATTCCGACAATGGGCATAAAGAGCAGCACCATCACCCAGGCTATCGTCTTTGCCGGCTGACGGTTGTCCATCAATACTGCCAGCATGATGCTGACAATAATGAAGACGTAAGCTAATATGAATGCCCAATGGATGTAGAACATATCGTTTGTTGTTATGGTGAGATGGTGAGATGGTGAGATGGTGAGGGGTTGAGATTTGCAAGACTATTGTCACCATCTCACCACTTCACCCCCTATCATGCTATAATATTATTTCCCAACAACCTTGCGAGCTGCGAGCGCAGTTCGTGCGCCGTCTTATACTCCTCCATCAGTTGCTGCAGTCGTTCGGGGTCGTTCACCGCAAGCGAGATGTCGCGCTTCAGATCGCGCAGGCGTTGCTCCAGATAGTCCATACGGAAGTCGTTGAGCAGGTGTTCGGTCTGCTGGCGCAGCGCCTCTATGCGGTTCTCCTCTTCGACGCGCAGCTCGTCGGCGTTCTTCTCCTCGTCGGCACGTGCCGCCTTCTGTTCGTCGAACAACTGATACTTATCCATGCAGAGGTCGGTAGCTATGCGCGATATCTCGATATCCGAATGGTGAAGAAAGAACTGCTCGGCACAGAAATTCTCGTCGCCGGCGTGGTTCACAGCCTCGTCAAGGATGCGCGAGTTGAGCGGATTGGCAAACTTCAGTCCGTCTACGCCGAGGTTGTACGCTATGTATTGCGCCACATTCAGGTTAACCGTCGTGCCGTCCTCTGTCTCTACATTATTATATATGATAGTGTCGCCGTTGCGCACAACCAGCTCCACAAGCATCTGCTCCACCTTCGACGCCTGCTGCAGCGGGGAAGGAGAGTTTTGAATTTTGAGTTTTGAGTTTTGAGTTGCCGTCTGCGTCGATTGTGAGTTATTCAATGAGGAAGCGGTTTCCTCGCGGTTGCTGCGAATGAAGTTGTTGAGCGTATTGATGAGCGTAGCCTCGTTGATACCCATACGCACCGAGCAGTCGTGCAGATATGTGTCGCGCAGAATCGGGTTCGTCACGAACGATATGCTGCGCACCACGGAGTTGATTGCCTCCGAACGCTTCAGCGGGTCGCGTTCGTTGCGCAGCAGCAGATCGGTCTTGAACTCGATGAAGTCGGTCTGATGCTCCTCGATATACTTGCGGAAGTCCTCAGCCGAGTGCTTGCGTGCGAACGAGTCGGGGTCGTCGCCGTCGGGCAGCAGCAACACCTTGAGGTTCATGCCTTCAGAGAGCAGCATGTCGGTACCGCGCAGCGCAGCGTGTATGCCTGCCGCGTCGCCGTCGTAAAGCAGGGTAATGTTAGATGTGAAGCGGTGCAGTATGTGTATTTGGTGCACCGAAAGCGCCGTACCCGAGTTAGCCACTACGTTCTCTATGCCGCACTGATGCATGGAGATGACGTCGGTGTAGCCCTCCACCATGTACACACGGTCTTCCTTGGCTATCGCCTTCTTAGCCTGATAGATGCCATACAGCTCGCGGTCCTTGTGGTAAATCTCCGAGTCGGGCGAGTTGACGTACTTCTGGTTCACGCCCTTTGTGCGCGAGTCGAGCAGTCGTCCGCCGAAGCCCACCACCTTTCCGCTGATGCCTATCCACGGGAAGATAACGCGTCCGGCATAGCGGTCGATTAGTTCGCCACGATCGTTCTTGTAGCAGATGCCGGTCTTCAGCAGGAAGTCTTCCTTATAGCCCTTGCGCAGCGCTTCCTGCGCCAAAGCACGGCGGTCGGTGCTGTCGAAGCCCAACTGGAACTTGCTCACGATGTCGTCGCGGAACCCACGGCTGCGGAAATACTGCATGCCGATGGCTACGCCGTCGGCGGTGTCGTGCATGAGGTGCTGGAAATAAGAGGCAGCCCACTCATTCACGATGAACATACTCTCGCGCTCGCTCTGCTCGCGCTTCTCGTCGTCGGAGAGTTCGCGCTCCTTTATCTCGATGTGATACTTGCGTGCGAGCCATCGCAACGCCTCGGGATAGGTCATCTGCTCATGCTCCATGATGAAGCCTACGGGGTTGCCGCCCTTGCCGCATCCGAAGCAATGGCAGGTGCCGCGTGCCGGCGACACATAGAACGACGGGGTCTTCTCGTCGTGAAAAGGACACAATCCCTTGTAGTTCG
>OQWI01001402.1_pt1 | contig 10409 bp, 14 predicted proteins | sample 1691551 | NCBI WGS metagenome assembly OQWI01 (sample SAMN03418259, study PRJEB22391) | human gut metagenome | biome: human-gut; feature: organic feature; material: feces | host: Homo sapiens | place: Tanzania | collected 2013-01
ATAAAAGCGGTTTTACTAATATTCACTGAATCATTGTGTACAACAACTCTTGAGAGACTATCCTTTTTCAAACAATCTTTAAAAAACCTTTTCAATGGTAGGTAAGATAGGATTTGAACCTATATTGTTTCTAATGTCACTGTTTTACAGACAGCTTGCTTCACCATTTGCATACTTACCTATATAAACGAGAAAATATTTTTATTGACTTCTCGCAAATCAATATAGTTTTATAAGAAACTACAAACTCAAATCGCGATTCTAAGGTTTTGTTATTACCGTTGGGTTAACCTCACCCCTCGTCGGAGATAAATCACTTCTTTCTTCGCCTCGCTTTTGTGGAGGAAGAGTGCGGGATATATCCTTTTTAAAAAACCGTACAAATATTTCTATTTTATACAAAGTTTTTCAGTCATATCTCTTATAACAGTCTGTTAACCTGCATCACAGACAAGCTCCTTTAGGTAAAGCGTAAAGAAAAACGCTTTTTTAACTTATTTTAATTCGTTTAAAAACACGAATAATGGCTGGGATAGTGGGGCTCAAACCCACGACTCTTTGATTAACAGTCAAATGTTCTATCAACTGAACTATACCCCAAAATTTAAAGAAATCATTTAGATTTCAGTTGGCGATTTCGAGGGGACTTGAACCCCCGACCTCTAGCGTAACTTAATAATCATAGTGTAGATAGAATATCTTCTGCTTTAAAATCTTTAGCTTGCTTTTGAGTGGATAATCTTGTAGCTACTGTCCAAAATCGAGTTTCAGTAGTTCCAAAAATTGGAAACATATAAAACTTCTCATTAAATTCAGTCATAAAATAATCCACATCTTCAGCAGAATAAGTAGTTTTTTTAATTCGTCCATTCTTACGAATTTCATACTTCGTACGGACAAGAAACCCAATTTCTTCTACAGGCATAGCGTGTTTTACTTGAATCTTATAAAACTTACCATTTTTTTCAATTACTAAATCATATTTTTGATGATTACCAATTGGTATAAGAACATTCCAACCTTGTTCAATCAAAAATACCTGACATTTTAATTCTGTAATATCTCCGATTTGAGAGGGGTTAAGAGTTTCGATACTATCAATCCTTTCTCCAAAAACATCCTCTATGAATTTTCAAGACAGGCTAGCATTCTACTCATCTGAACTACGAAACCAAGTATTTATTATTATAATAATAATTGGTGGGTACATTGGGATTCGAACCCAAAACTTCAGCATTAAAAGTGCTGTGTGATACCGTTTCACTATATACCCAAATTTTTAGTAGCTCTAAGAAAATAATTTTCTTAGCTTTATAGTTTAACAAATTTTTGCTGATTAAGCTAATTCTCACAGGGACGATGTCCTTGCCTATAAAGTATCATCAATGTTAAGCTACTAATTCTCCTTAATTTTTTATCTGTTCAATTTAATAAGAAATAGCTGCCATTAGAAATTAAGGAATTTTATCTTTTATTGTATATATATTATATAATAAATTTTTTAAAAAATCAAAAGTTTTTTATTTATTATTAAAAAACAAATTAATTTTTTATTTGGTGGACAGAGTTGGACTTGAACCAACAGTGCTAGACTTATAGTCTAATACGATGCCAATTACGCTCTACCTGCCCATATGGTAGCTCTTGGGGGAATCGAACCCTCCGTCTCCGCCTTGAAAGGGCGACGGCTTTGCCGCTTGCCTAAAGAGCCATATTTGGTGTCCTTAAAGAGATTCGAACTCTTGACTTTAGCTTGAGAAGCTAATGACTTGAACCACTTGTCGATAAGGACATTTCTTATTGTATATATATTATACAATAAATTTTTAAAGATTTCAAAGAATTTTTTATTTATTTCTTTTCATCTTTTTTATTATATAATAATTTTTTTAAAAAATCAAAGAAATTTTTTATATAATTTTTTATTTACTTTTACTTTTATTAAAAATGATTTCATAAACAACTTCGTTATGGTATTTCCCGCATCTATCCTTAAAAAAATCTGTAAACACAAATTTTTTACCATTATAATGCTTACAATAGTTATCATAATGCTTTTCAACAGGGTTTCCTTGAACCATTTTCCACTCCATTCGGTGAATATGGTAATCATTAATTATTTTTTTTAATTCCTTATAAACATCAAATCCAATTGTAGTATTATTTTTATCAAAAGCGAATAATCCAAAGTTATAAACACAAGAAGAATACCAATCAATAGAATATGCAAAATACCCTATTAGCTTGTTATCCTTACCAATAATAGCATATTGATAAATATTTCCGTTATTATTTTCTTCGATTTTAGGTAATTCATTGCCCAAAAACCCCATATAAAACAGCATATCGTCGGTATAACTATATTCCAATAGCTTTGCAAATATTTTATCTTTGTATAATATTGCAGGTTTAAGCATTGCTACTCACCCCTTATCCATCTTTACACAACAATAAGGGCAGTATGGATATAATTCGTCTTTAGAATTTACGAATAAATAATTATCGCATTTTGAACAATAATATTTAAGGTATCCTAAAACATTTCCAGCTGATACTCCCTTTTCGGGTTTAATTTCTTGCATATCACACACAGTTGCTTCGTTGGGTTTACTTTTGTCAACTTCAATAATATGCTTAACTGTTTCGGCATTTTTCTTTGAATTAAATAACAATAATTCAGTAGTAAAATTGCTACCATTATAATTAGGTATATCTAATGCATAGTAACCACAAATATCACGGATTTTTAATTCTTTTTCAATCATTGTTTTCACGATCCTTATTTTTTGGCGCCAATCCACCAATGAGGTTTAAGCCTTTGTAGCATTCATCACATAGATGTATCGTAACTTTTCTCTTGCTTTCAATAGGAATTGCAATTCCACTGAGGCAGTCGGTATCAACGCCTAAATAGAACTCCTTCATTTTAACTGTATAAGGATTTGAAATAATTGTTTCACAACTATCACATTTATAGACTATCATTTATTTTCACTCCTCAACCAGTTGATTCCAACATTCAATACAACTATGCTTCTGCCCACATTCATTTGTGTCTATTAGTCCTAAACAAGAAAGACATATACCTGAAGGTGTTCCATCCTCATCAAGCAAAGTATTTGGGTAATTTTTTAAGAACTCACTTAGATATGTTTTTGGTGGATGTTCGTCTGACCATTTTTGTACGATTTCGATTGCTTTTTTAGGATAAAGTATTCCCAAGTCTACACATGAAACAGACATGCTATTATTTTCTCTACTTAAAGGGCAGTCTACACAGTTAAGCTGGCAGACTCTATGTTCTCGTTGTCCAGTCATTCTTCGTATTTCAGCGAAATAATTTTCAACTTTTGAACAATCAATCTTTGCTTTAATCATAATCTTTACACTATCCATCCATTTTAGCTATACATTTAGCTATTATTTTCCATTATCTTAAAATCAACGATATTTTCATACCAATTTAAAATAGGAACACGAAAACCAATAACCGTTAATTCGTAGGTTTCACCCGTCTTCAAAGCTCCGTAAACATCAGATGAATTGAATTTCCATCTGAATAATGTATCTGTATTCTCAAAAACATAAGTCTCGCCGCTTTCATCTTCACCGTAAATAAGATATTTGCTGTCGATGGTATCTTTAGAAACCTGTTTTGTTACACGCTCTTTATCGGTGATTGTTATAGTATATTTGTGATCATTATTAAAATTTAATGCGGGAAACGCAATAGCTGCAATTATAACTAATATAATTACAGTTAAACAACCTAAACTTTTCTTCATTCTTGTACCTCCACAAACTCGCCTTTCAAGCTTATATCTTTCAAAATAGGTTTTTATATCTTATTTTTCGACAATAGTGATGCCTTCAAGGACAACACCCTTTTCGATGTTCTCTGTAAGATAAAAGATAAGGTCGGTCATGACATTTGTCCTTAATTTGTTTGATACATCTTCACCATATCTCTTGATACGGTAGTCCCACTGTTTCGCAGGGTCATACTCTATTGTGTATTTGCTGTCTCTCATTTTGATTTCTTTTGTCATGATGTTCATATCCTTTTTGTATGTGATAAATTTATATAATTTAGACCTGTATCAATTCACCGTTTTCAAGCTTATATAAGACATCCTCTTTAATCTTCTCTCCATCGACTTGCACGGCTTTGAAATCGACAATATTCAAATTGTCATCTCTTTCAACTAATACAATTATAGATCCTTTCTTTCCTTTTGCAATACTACCAGTGTCACCTACAATTATAGTATTTTTACCACCTGCAAGTATTGTATCATAATCGCCTATAAGTTTAGCATTATTACCGCCTACAAGTTTAGAACAGCCATCTCCCATAAGATTAGAATCATCACCACCTACAAGATGAGAAAAATTCCCACCTACAAGATTAGAACCATCGCCGCTTATAAGTTTAGCACGAGTTCCTCCTATAAGCTTAGCATCATTGTTACCTACAAGTTTTGCACCATAATCGCCTATAATTATAGCATTATGATTACCTACAGCTTTAACATAGTTACCGCCTATAAGTTTAGCATCATATCCTCCTGTAAGGGATGCGTAATCATCGTCTATAAGTTTAATAAAACTATCACCTACATTAGTAAAACTATCACATACAAGTTCAGTATTATCGGATATTTCTACAGCTACCTGAGATTTAATATTATTAACAAGAGTGTTAAAACTTGCTTTAATAAATTGTGATAAATTTATTTTTGTACCAATTTTTAATCTTTTTGTACAAAATTTCTTGTTATCATTTGTTTTAACTTTATCAAGTGCTTCAACTTCTGCAAATTCTGTAACATTACCCTCATCATCAATAAGAGGATAATAGTCGAGTGTATCAAGAGGATTTTCGCAAAAATGCATTCCCTTTTTACAAACTATTGCATTTTCTTCTTCAAAAACAGCGTTTTCTGCATAGTGCTTACCTAAACAAACTAAACCTTTGTTAAATGCTTTGTAACCTTTCATTATGCATTCTCCCTTATTCTCCTGATACTTTTAATCAGCCATCGAGCATTTTCAATTAATATTTAACTTTACCATTTGCTCATTGATATTTTTCTCTCTACTACAACAGAGATACTATCAAACATTTGGCGGAAAGGACAAGATTCGAACTTGCACAGCTTTAACGCTTACTCATAATTTAGCAAATTATTCCCTTACCATTAGGGTTACCTTTCCATATGGGGTGAAATAATGAAATCGAATCATTAATTCCAATGTCACAAATTGGCGTGTTACCTTTACACTAATTTCACCATAGAATGTTTTTAATATGTTGATTGTTTTACTGTTTAAGGGTATCAAAGATAACAGTCAACTAAGATTTAAACCCCGTCTGTCTTTCCAGAACCTGTCAAACCAACATATTAAAATGTGGTTTTTTGCACCTACGCAGATTTTCATGCATTGTCCTTCTCGGCTTCTCTATTGCTATATAAGACCCAGACCACAAACACTTCTGCTCTGAGGCGGTTTTTAACATTACCGCAAAGTTTCTAATGATTTTATTTTACCTTGTTACATTAGACTTCAAGGGTACTTTGAAGTATAGCTCTTCTACTGGTGGCGACGGGTTAAGGACTTGCACCCTAAACCTTTCAGTTCAATCTGTTTTCAAGACAGTTCCAGCCCGCTTGTCTGGTCAACCCGCCATTGGTGGGAAATTCGTTATTATTAAAATAGGCTTCCCATAATCCCAATTTGATTTACGCCCCTAACGCAAGGGCATCTGCTACTTTCGCTATTGCAAAAGTGTTAAAGAAATTTCTTATATTAAGTGGGAGCGGACACGGGAGTCGAACCCGCTATCTCGGACTTATGAGGACCGCGTGATATATCCATTTCACCCATCCGCTATATTTACAAGACAATATACAATTTAATTTTCAATATCAATTTTCTTTTAAATAAATAGCTGTAATTGTCTTTAATGGAGATAGTGTAAGGAATTGAACCTTAAATCAGGCTTTTGCGGAGCCTTGCCTTACCATTTGGCTACACTATCATATAAAAATTAAATAAAGTAATTAAGAAAAAATGTTAGCCTTTTTTAAGAGCAAATTTTACAACAAGAAATTATTTTTATAATTTGTCTTGAAAACCAATTTATTTTTTTCAACATTTACCTTAATCAAGAAATTGGTAACTTTACATTATTTAATTTTTTGGCAGAGTTATAAGGATTTGAACCTTAACCACCAGAGTCAAAGTCTAGTGTGCTACCATTACACCATAACTCCATATTTTATTCAATAAATACCTTAGTATTAAGAATAAACATTTAATATTTATACTGCTATAATGCAGTTTTGGTAGAGCGAGGGAGATTCGAACTCCCACTGAACAGATTTTAAGTCTGGTGTCTCCTGCCCTTGGACTACCGCTCCATATTAGCTTTAAGGTCAGCTAACCGCACATCAATTTTGCTTTTTATATCAAAGTTTATTTATGTTTAGATGGAACTTTAAAACCACCTTTTCTATAAATATTATATTATATTTTTTTAAGAAAATCAATAAAAATTTTATTTATATTTTTTAATTTCATTTTCTATATATATTATATAATAAATTTTTTAAAAAATCAATAAAACTTTTATCTTTCAAGAGAGCGAAGCTTTCTCCTCAACTTTTTAATAATGTTTGAATTGTCTTTTGCGGTTCTCGAAGAAAGAAGCTTAATGCGATTTTCATAATAAAGTTTATTTCTCATTTAAAAAATCCTTTCTAATTTTAAAATAACAAGACTCTCTTCAAAACTCTAACGCTCTACCTTTGAGCTATCCACCTTTAATATAAAAGCAGAGTAAGATTTGAACTTACAACAATTAGATCCCTTTTTTGACTTCTGCTGAATGAGTCTTTAGTATAATTATTCCAAAAATAATTTTTATGAATTATTTTTTTATGACCATTTTCTATAAATATTATATAATAAATTTTTTAAAAAATCAAAAAATTTGGCACTCCCTAAAGGATTTGAACCTTTGACCTGTAGTTTAGAAAACTATTGCTCTTTCCAGACTGAGCTAAGGGAGCATATAAAGCAAATTAAAGTTGGCACAGTGTCAATAGTCTTATACGACTAAGGATCAAATTAGACGGTTATAATTTGCTCTATTTTTATCTTTTGTTCTATTGTTATATATATATTATATAATAAATTTTTAAAAATTTCAAAGAGATTTAATCTTCTAAATAAATTTTTAATAAAGAACTTCTTCTTGGGTTTCTTAGTTTATGTAAAGCTTTCTCTTCAATCTGGCGGATTCTCTCTTTCGTCAAACCAAAAACTTCTCCAACTTCTTCAAGAGTTTTGCTTCTTCCATCATCAAGCCCAAACCGCATAACAATAACAGTTTTCTCTTGATCTTTTAAAGTATTTAAAAGATCTTCAATACTTTTAGACAAAGAAAATTTATCAATTTCATTTTCAGGTGTTGGAATACTTTTATCTTCAATTAAATCTGAAACAGAATTTTCTTCATCTTCTCCTACTGGAAGATCCAAACTTGAAGTATCTGAAATATAAAAATAAGCATTTTGAATTTCTTCTTTAGACAAAAACATAATTTTTGCCAATTCTTCAATCTTAGGCTTTCTATTATGCTCTTGCTGAAATAAATTTTCTTCTTTTTTGATTTGAGAAATTAAAGTATAGATATGAGCAGGAATATAAATATTTCTTGCCTGCTCGGAAACCGCCCTTGAGATTTTTTGTCTTATCCAATAGGTTGCATAAGTAGAAAATTTATATCCCAAATAAGGGTTAAAAGCTTCTACTGAATGAATTAATCCAATATTTCCCTCTTGAATAAGGTCTAAAAAAGACAAGCCCCTTCCAATATATCTTTTTGCAACAGGAATAACTAATCTTAAATTAGAATTAATTAAAATCTGTTTAGCTTTAAAATCTCCATCATAAGCTAATTTAGCTTGAGAGTTTTCTTCTTCCTCTGATAAAAGAGGATAATTAGAGATTTCTTTCATATAAAGTTTTACGCTGTTTAAACAGGGAACATTTGTTTCTACTAATTTTGTCATAGAATCTTCCTTTCCTTATAAAAACTTTATTTTTTATTTTCTATAAAATATTATAACAAAAATTTTTATAAAAATCAATAAGAAACATATCTATTCCAACAGTCAATACATTTTTTATAATCCTTATTTTTACAAATCTTTTTAATAAGATTTACTTCATTATATTTTGGAAGCGGGAATCCAAGTAAATGCGGGCAAAATTGAGGTATTCCATCTTTATTCAATTTTGTTTCTGGAAATTCTTTAAGAACTTTCTCCAGATAAGTCATTTTAGGATGATTATCACTCCAATCTTGAAGAATTTGAATCGCCTGTTCTGGAAAATCTGCAATAAAATCATTGCAAATATATTCTTTTTTCTTCTGCTCTTCTTTGATTTTCTTTGCAGCTTTACCATAAGGACAGCCGCAAGAGCAAAAAGAAATGTTTTCACAATCTTTTGTCATCCTTGAAAATTCCATAATAAAATTCTTAGTAAGAGAACAATTAATTTTACTCATATTAAAACAACTCCTTACCAATTTTTTGTATAAGTTAAATTTTTAGTATTGCATTTTTTACAAGTACAATCAGATAAATTCTTTAAAGTTTTATTCATTCGAGAATATCCACAAACAAAACTTTTACAAGTATTACAATAAACAGAATATTTATAAACTTGATCTTCTGATAAAATTCTATTTACTTTTGTAGAAACTCCGTCATTTGAACAGCCAATCTTTTTACAGATTGCTTTAAAATAAGAATCGTGACCATGATCTTCAAGAGTCTGTTTCATTGCATAATAATGACACCATTCATGTTCAATTACTGAAATAATGCTTTCATCTGTTGCAGTTTCAAGCAATTGTTTTGAAAATTGAAGTTCATTATAAAAACATTGTCCATCTTTTTTAAGAAAACATAGTCTACCAAGAGTCCTTGTTAATCTTCCATTAATAGAAATAGGGCAATCAAAATAATCTCCCATCTTCTTTGACAATTCTTCACATTTCTCTTGAATTAATTTAATAGACCACATTTAACATACCCCCCTGAAAATATGATATTTTTAATTATTTAAAAGACCATCCCGCTCTTTCACAAACTCTTATCATATTTTGAACACCAACGGGATTCATACTATGAAATTTAAAAGAAGTAAAAATTTTCCAATTCTGTAAATTTTGACACTCTTCAAGCCAATCAAGAATTTTAATATAATCTCCACCTTCTCCATAATAAATTCCCGAATCATGATCAAGATTAATCTCTTGAATTTGAAGAATGTTATTTGAATCAATGCGTTTAGAAATAAAAGATTTAGCTTCTTTTACCGTTTTAATCCAAATATATGAATTATCTAAAGCAGGTCTAATATCATCAATCCAAATTTTCATATTTCTCTCCTTTTTATTTTCTATAAATATTATAATATATTTTTTATAAAAAATCAAAAAAGCTATACTAAAATAATTTAGTATAGCTTTTATATTAAAAACAATATAAATAATATTAAAAAATATATTTTATTTTACTTATATAATAAGTAAAAGTCTTACCAATTTACATATATATCTAAAGTATCTGCGGCACAACCACAATCATATACTTTTCCGCTTCTACCAAATGGCGTTTCTACAACAGTTCCTTTAGACAAAGAACCAGAAGCTAAACAGATATATCCATTTTCATCACAAACAAAACCGTTTTCATCAGTATATCGGCCTGGGATAGATAACCCTTCTCCAGGGAGAATTCTTTCACTATACCAAGTCCAGCTCCAACCGCCCCAATATAATCTACCAGAAAATTCTAAATCTGATGGGGAATAATCTCCAGATGAATAATTTATAAAAGTTTCTTCACAAGAGTCTTCTTCAACTTCTTCATATTCATATTCTTCAATAGAATTATCTTCAACAGGTTCAGTAACTTCTTCAGTTATTGCGGCTGTTGTAGAGATTTCTTCAACAGTAGTTGCTTGAGTTTCTTGAGTTGTTGCCTCTATTGTTGATACTTCTGCGGTTGAAGCAAGAGTATCAACACAAGTTGTTAAAATAACTTTTTTAGATGCGGCTGTTACTTCTCTTTCTATCGCTGAAGCTGGAGCATATGCTGCAGCAGTGCCAGCAACCGCAATAGTAACAAAGACAGTTGCCGCACTTAAAATGATTTTTATAATATTATTTCTTTTTTCCATTTCCTTATTCTCGCTTTCTTTTTAGTATTTTGTAATAAAATTCCAAAACCTATTAAAGAACGGCTTAAAAAATAACTCATAAATTAAAACTCTGACTTTTATCTTACTTTTAATGTTATTTTTACACAAGATTTTCTAATTCTACT
>OQWI01001404.1_pt1 | contig 10408 bp, 4 predicted proteins | sample 1691551 | NCBI WGS metagenome assembly OQWI01 (sample SAMN03418259, study PRJEB22391) | human gut metagenome | biome: human-gut; feature: organic feature; material: feces | host: Homo sapiens | place: Tanzania | collected 2013-01
GACGGGTGCCATTGTCGCACGGCTTCCGCCACCGTTGCGTTGACCTCGCTGCTCGTCATGCAGCCTTTGAAGGAGTCGCAGGCTATTATTATCTTGTTTTCAGGCATTGCTTGTTCTCTGTTCTTGTTCAACTTGTTCTCTGTTCTTGTTCAAAAATATGTGGAAAAAACGGAACTGCAAATGTAGAAATTAAAAATCAAATTACAAAGAAAAGTTTCTTAAAACCATTTAAAAAGATGTATAACTAACGAAAAAACATGAAAAATGTTGGTTGTGTGGTTTTTTTATATTAATTTTGTAGTTTTGGAAAGAAGATCAGCAATTTTGAATAAACAACCAATAAATATTCGGATATTTTAGATATTTAAAAACATGCATAAACTGCAAATAATGATTGGGGCTGTAGCGGTCTCAATGATCGGTAGCTCATGCTTTGCTCTCACTATGAAATCGGCACCCGAAATGGGGCTTTTTAAGAAGAAAAAGAAAAAGGTGGAGCAGCCTGTTTCAGACTACAAAAAACTGGTTGGCAGCGACTCTGTCAATATACAAGGCGTGATGAATGTAATCAAGAAAGAGCAGGATTACTATCTTGAGATGCCTGTCAAATTGATGGGAAGAGTCTTTCTGGTGTCAAACAAACTTCAGCGCGTGCCTCAGGAACTCAACGAGGCCGGTGTGAACCGTGGCATCAACTACGAGAACCAATGCATCCGTTTCGAATGGGATAAAACCAAAAAGACTGTCTTCGTGCGCCAACAGCGCAACACTCCAGAGGTGAACCCTGACGATGCCATGGCTGCATCAGTGGAAAGCAACTACATCGACCCGCTCATAGCAAGCCTTAAGGTAGAAGCCGTAGCCAACGACTCTTCCACTGTCATCTTCAAGGTCAACGACCTCTTCAATGGCAAAAAGACTTTCCTTAACGATGTGTTCAATCTGATAAACATTGGCACCTCTGCCGATTCGGACCTTTCGCACATCGTCAGCATCAAAGCTTTCAGCAACAACGTCACAGCAACGTCAGAACTGACAACCGTGGTGCACGAGGGCAAGAGCAAAATCAACATCACAGTGGAAGTGAGCAGTTCGCTTGTGCTTCTGCCTGAGACGCCAATGGCTGCGCGCAAGGAGAACCAGCGCGTGGGATATTTCACCACCAGCCGTCTGCAATACGGCGACCATCAGCAGGAGGTGTCGCGCAACAGCTACATCACACGTTGGCGCTTGGAGCCCAAGGATGAGGAGGCTTACATGCGCGGCGAGTTGGTAGAACCCAAGAAGCCTATAGTATTCTATATAGACCAAGCCGTGCCTGCGTTCCTTCGCTCAAACATCAAGAAGGGCATGACCGACTGGAACATCGCTTTTGAGAAAGCAGGATTCAAGAATGCCGTGCAGGCGTACGACCTCACCGACAGCATAGCCGCAGAAGGTGACGACATGAGATATTCGGTGTTGACTTACGACGCATCAGAAAAAGCCAATGCCATGGGACCTTCAGTAATAGACCCTCGTACAGGCGAGATACTGGAGGCCGACATCATCTGGTGGCACAACGTGAAGTCGCTTCTCCGCGAATGGATCATAGTGCAGACAGGAGCTTACAACGAGGACGCACGCCAGTTTAATTTGCCAGAAAGCCTCATCGGCGAAGCTGCTCGATTTGTGGCGTGCCATGAGGTGGGCCACTCTCTCGGACTTCGCCACAACATGATAGCTTCCAACGCCTACCCTACCGACTCACTCCGTTCAAAAGCCTTCACAGACCGTGTCGGTGGCACGGCTGCATCCATCATGGACTATGCACGTTTCAACTACGTGGCCCAGCCGGGTGACGGCATCAAGACATCAACGCCACACATCGGTCCATACGACATGATGGCCATCGAATGGGGCTATCGCTGGTATCCTGACGAGAAGGAGGCTGCAGAAACACTGGCAGACTTTCTGAAGAAGCACAGCGGCAAGGAATATCGCTACAGCGAGACGCAAAGCCAGCGCACAGCCATCGACCCGAGAGCATTGAGCGAAGACCTTGGCGACGATGCCATGAAGTCGGCCAGCTATGGCATTGAGAACCTGAAGCGCGTGATGCCAAACATAATCAACTGGACCCGCACAGGCGAAGCAGGACAGACATACGACGAAGCCTCCAAGCTCTATCAGGGCGTGATATTCCAATGGAGCCTTTATCTCTACCACGTGCTTGCTAATGTAGGCGGCATGTATATAGAGAACACCACCATCGATGACGGCAAGCAGACATTCACGTTTGTGGAGAAAGACAAGCAGAAGAGAGCCGTGCAGTTCTTGATGGACGAAGTGTTCACATGTCCTGAGTGGCTATTCAGGAGCGACCTGACCAAATACACTTTCATCAACAAGAACACACCGTTAGGCGTGCAGGAGCAGTCGCCCGACTATGCGCTCCAGAACCAGCAGAGTTACATGCTTTGGGACATGCTCGACAACAGCCGCATCATGCGCATGTTTGCCAACGAGCAGGCCAACGGCAAAGACGCATTCACTGCCGTAGACATGATGGACATGCTTCACAAGCACTTATTTGCCAAGACCATAGCTGGCAAGCAACTCAACATCGATGAGCGACAGTTGCAAAAGAATCTTGTGGACGCTCTCATCACGGCTGCTGCCCAGCAAGAAGGCGTGAAAATCAACAAGAAGATTTATGACACGCCAGCCATCATCGACTCACCTGAGTTCAACTGGCAATGCCGCAGCCTCAGTTCGGCGCCTCGCACCATCGACATGGGTGGCACACAGACGGCACGAGTGAGCGATGCCATCAGCGTGAAGCGAGGTGAACTCATAAGGATTCTCAGTCTGCTGAAGAGCAAGCGGCACACTGGCGACACTGCAACACAGTTTCACTACGAGGATGTGATCATGAGAATACAGACTGCACTCGGACAAGAAATCAAATAAGCAAGTGCTCATAATTATTTTTATAATATGAGAGCGGCTTACTTTGGTATAATAAGATGATTTTGAACACCTACTTAATAGAGAGAAACAATGAAAATAAGACTATTCATGCTTTTACTCATGGCATGCGCCATGAATATCCTCTCAGCACAAGAGCGCACCATCACGGGCATCGTCCTTGACGGCTCTATGGGCAATGACCCTTTGCCTGGCGCCACAGTATCCATCATGGAGGGACACAACAATAAAGTGACCCAAGGAACGGTCACAGACTACGACGGCAAATTCAAACTGAAGATTGACGCCAAGGTTAAGGCCATCTCCGTGCACTTCATGGGCTTCGAGACACAGAAAGTGAACATCGTGGCCGGCAAGAACGACTATAAAGTGATACTGCGCTCGGACGAGAAACTCATAGGCGAAGTGATTGTCACAGGCTATCAGGAACTGGACCGCCGCAAACTGACAGCAGCCGTGACCACACTCAACATCAGCGATGAGAAAATAGGAGCTGTCAACAACATCGACCAAGCTCTGGCAGGCCAGATAGCAGGTCTTTCATCCATCACATCCACAGGAGCTCCTGGCGCGCCTGTCAAGATACGCATCCGAGGCACAGCTTCCATCAACGGCACGCAAGAACCTCTATGGGTGCTCGACGGCATACCTATGGACGGCACAGACATACCAAGCATGGAAGACCTGAAAGACATTGACAACATCTACCAGACTTCCATCGCAGGCCTCAACCCATCCGACATCGACAACATCACAGTGCTCAAGGATGCGGCTGCCACTGCCATCTACGGAGCAAGAGCAGCCAATGGCGTCATCGTCATCACCACAAAGAAAGGACGTGCTGGCAAGCCTGTCATCAATTTCTCAGGCAAACTCACCTACATGCCAAAAACCGACATTGATCGTCTGAACCTGCTCAACAGCAATGAGAAAGTTGACCTCGAGCTGGCTCTGCTTGGTTCCGACTACACCTACAGGCAAAACAAGGGTGGCGTGGCAAGCATACTCAACACCTTAGGCGAGACAGACGCATACAAGACAGGAGGATGGAACGCTCTGAGCCAGACAGCCCAAAGCCAAATCAACAAGCTGCGCAGCATCAACACCGACTGGAACGACATCCTCTTCCGCAGCACTCTCTCACAGGAATACAACATCAGCCTCTCTGGTGGAAACGAGAAGAGCGACTACTATTCATCAGCAGGCTACACCAGCGAGCAAGGCACCGTGCAGGGCGTGGGCAACACACGCTACAACCTTACGCTGAAGACCAACTATCAGGTGAACTGCAAACTCAAAGTGGGAGCATCAGTATATGCGAATGAGCGCAAGCAAAACTCTTACCTCACAGACAGCAACGGATTCACAAACCCTGTCTACTACTCACGCTTGGCCAATCCATATTTCACTCCATACGATGAGAACGGCAATTACAACTACGACACCAATGTGCAAGGAAAAGAAGACTCATCGCTCGACTTCAACATCTTTGAGGAAAGAGCCAACTCACGCACACAACGTCGCGACCGTTCCCTCATGGCCATTGCCAATGCGCAGTTCCGCCTCAACGATGACCTGAAGATAACATCACAGTTTGGACTACAGGAAGACTCATATTCTCTCAGCAAATATGCAGGACAGAACTCATACGCCATGCGCAAGGAGAAGCTCTTCACCGAATATATGGGATCTGACGGCGTGAAGAAGACCTTCCTGCCAGAAGGCGGCATGCACAAGACCACAGAATACCATAACCGCCAATGGACATGGAAGGCCATGGCTGAATATCTTAAGACCTTCAACCGCATACACGACGTCAACATAATGCTGGGCACAGAGGTGCGCCACGCCAAGGCAAGTTCGATATACAGCGTGGCATACGGATATGACCCACGCACCCTCACCACACAGCCTATCATCTTCCCAAGCCAAACATGGGCCGACTCATACCCTCTCCACCAAGAGACAGAAACAAAGAACGCCTATGTGTCGTGGTATGCCACAGGATCGTATTCTCTATACAACCGCTACACCATTGGCGGCAGCGTGCGCTTCGATGGCTCCGACGTGTTTGGAGTGGCAAAGAAATACCGCTATCTCCCACTCTATTCCGTGAGCGGACTCTGGAGAGCCAAGGAAGAACAATGGATGAAAAGCGCGGAATGGCTCAACAGCCTCAACATACGCGCTTCATACGGACTGCAGGGCAACATCGACAAGAACACGTCTCCTTACCTCATAGGCACACTCAAGAAGGGCACAATACTGCCGGGACACACTGAGGACATCATCAACAGCGAGACGGCTCCAAACCCTGACCTCAAATGGGAGAAGACAGAAAACGTGAACATAGGAGTCGACATGGCGATGCTCAACAATGCCATCACCCTCTCGGTCGACTACTACTACCGACACAGTTCAGACCTCATCGGCCTGAAGATGCTGCCTCTTGAGAGCGGATTCTCTTCAACAACGATCAACTGGGCAAGCATGAACAACAATGGCGTGGAGTTTGCGCTCGGCACAAGAAACATACACACCGAAGACTTCACATGGACCACAAACCTCAACATCGGATATAACAAGAACAAGGTCATAAAAGAGACCGTGGCGCAAAACGCCACTTATCCAAGTCGCGAGGGATATCCTGTGGGTGCCATCTTCGCATACAAAACTGCCGGACTTGACGCTGAGGGCTACCCTCTCTTCCTGACAAAGGACGGACAGAAAGTGACAGCCACAGAATTTCTGAAACTCAATGCCCATGGCGCCAGCACCCTCTCAGCAGAAGAGCAACGCAACCTCTACACTTACATGGGCAGCACAGATCCTAAATACACTGGCGGTCTTATCAACACATTCGAATACAAAGACTGGCAGCTGGGCGTCAACTTCATCTTCAACTTCGGCATGAAGGTGAGAGTGCAGCCAAGCTACTCACCTGCACGCTACGACCGTGGACTGAATGTCAACCGCGACATTCTGAAGAGATGGACTGCTGACAACACCAACGGCGCATACGCCAAACTGATGACCAGCACAGAGCGCCCACGCGAGTATGTGCAATATAATGAGTACAACCTCTACAGCATGCTCGACACATGGGTGAGAAACTGCAACTACGTGCGTCTGCAAAGCCTGCGCCTTGGCTACAAACTGCCAGCACAATGGCTCGAGCATATCGGCATCAAGAGCGCATCACTCTCCATCGAAGCGCGCAACCTCTTCGTGATAGCAAGCAACTACGACAACTATCTCGATCCTGAGACAATGGGCAACCCTTACGCGCAACCTATTCCTAAGAGTTTCATATTTGGCGCAAACATAAATTTCTAAGACAACATGTATATCACTAATCTCAAAAACATGTATATGATGAAAACAAGATACCTGATGGGCATCGTCATGCTGCTGGCCATGATTGGCCTGACAAGCTGCGACGACTTTCTCGACATCACCCCTACAGGCAAAGTCATCGCAAAGACTGGCAAGGAATACCGTGCCCTGCTCACATACGAATACAAAAACTTCCCCGAAGACCGTGGCCTCGCCACGCTCAGAAGCGATGAGGTGAACCTCATCAAAGGTTCAACATCCACAGAGGACTACGACTCATACTTCGACATCTGGGCATGGAAAGACCTCAGTCAGCAGAGCACAACGGCCTCGTTTGGATGGCGCCGCTACTATCATGCCATCTATATAGCCAACTACGTCATCGAAAACCAGAAGAACATCACAGAAGCCACACAAGACGAGATCAACCAACTTGTGGGCGAAGCTTACATGATAAGGGCCTACTGCCATTTCCTTCTGGTCAACCTCTATGCCGATCCCTACACACATTGCACACCTGCCACCACACGGGGCATTCCGCTCTCGCTGGCAGCTGACGTCAATGCAGTGCTCTCATGCAGCAGCGTGGAAAAAGTGTACCAGCAGGTCATAGACGACATCAAGAAAGCCAAAGAGCATCTCAACGTAGACACTTGGAACGAGGGATACACCTACCGCTTCAACACCGTATCGGCCAATGCGCTTCTGGCAAGAGTGTATCTCTACAAAGGCGACTGGCACAATGCGCTTGAAGAGGCCAAGACCGTCATACAGAAACATGGCACACTGGAAGACCTGAACACATCGAAGGTTCTGCCCAACTACTACCTTTCGGCTGAGAATATCGTGGCACTCGAACAGGTAATGACATCAGGCTATGTGAAGATTGGCGTGCCAGACAAAGCTCTTGTGGATGCTTACCGCACAGGAGACAAGCGAAAGGCACTCTACTACAAAGCCAGAACATCAAGCGTGTACAACCTCATCAAGTATGGCGACAGCGGCAACGATGGCTACCGATGCAGTTTCCGCTCAGCCGAAGCCTACCTCATAGCTGCAGAAGCATCTGCCGAGTGCGCTGCCGACAACGCTGCGGCAACCGACAGCAACCTGAAAGAAGCACGCGTGCATCTCAAAGCCTTGATGGAAAAGAGGTATGCCGCAGCCAAGTATAGCCAATACGCAGCCGCACTTGACGAAATGAACAAGGCACAACTGCTTGAAGCCATCAGCAACGAGCGCCGATGCGAACTGGCCTTCGAGGGACACAGATGGTTCGACCTACGACGCACCACACGTCCTGCATTGAGCAAGAGCTATGGCGAAGACCACTACACGCTCTCTGCCGGCGACTCACGCTACACGCTGCGTTTCCCTACCGAGGCCGTGGAAGCTAACCCTGGCATCGAAAAATGGAACGTCAAATAAGAATGTGACATACTTTGATTTTGTCAAAATCAATATGAGCATCCACTCTCAAAATATATTCGAACACATATTTGTAATATAAGAATACGTTATAGTCATTTTGCCGAGGACGACAGCGGTCGCCTCGGGCAAAATGACAATGTTGAACTTTAAACACTTTAGAACATGAGAAAATTTACTTTCTTAGCAATGTTGGCATTTGCGACAATAGCAACCAATGCACAAGAGACAGCAGCACCCACATGGACAACTGATCTCATCACCACCGAGGCAGCATCTGACCTGCGTCGTGGCGGAGCCATGGCCATCGACAATGATGGAAATGCCATCGTGACAGGCAGCTTCACAAAGGATGTGGAGTTTGCGAGCAGTTATCTCGAGCCTATTGCCACAAGCGCTTTCATTGCCAAATATGACAAGGCTGGCAAAAATCTGTGGGCTGCAAGCCTTAAGGGTGCTGCCACTATAGGGTCGGTCACTACTGACGCCAAGGGCAATATATACGCAACTGGCGTGTTTGCCGATGAAGTGCAGATCGTCAATAAGGCTGGCGAAACAAAGACAACCATCAAGGGCAAGGAAGGTGAGACATCCCAGGTGTCTGCTTTCATCGTCAAATTCACAAAGGACGGTGAATACGTGGCATCCAACACCATCATACCTGTTGTTGACATGGTTCATGAATGCTACTCCGGGGCCGATACCTATTTCACACCTGGCACCATAAAGATGTGCGGCGACAAGGTCATCATGTCTGCTGAATACACAGGCAAGAACGAGATTGGCTCACTCACTCTCAAAGGACAGTATTGCTACAAGCCAGATTGGTTTTACATGTATGACATACCTACATTAGGCATCATATCTCTTTCTGACGACTTGAGCGAGGCTACACTCGTGGCACAATTGGCAGCCACACAGGCTGAGACCTATGAAGGCTATTGCGCCGAAGACTGCAACTTTACCACTGATGGCACAAAAATATATGCAGGCTTCGTTGCATACGGCACCGACCTCACTCTCAAGGCAGCCAACAACTCAAAGCAGATCACAGACCTGCTCACTGCTACTAAAGACGAAGAGACCAAATATGAGCAAGCGTTCATCCTGGCTACCATAGAGAATGGAAGCATCACTAACACCATGACTTATCATTCACAGATTGATGACAACCTGCAATTAGCAAAGTTCAACACCATCGATGAGATGCAGTATCTCAACGGCAACATTTATCTGGCCGGCACCTTCAACGAGACTTTCCCATTCGACAACAGCAAGGCCTTCGTGGGCGGATGCGACACATATGCTGTAAGCCTGAAGGCAAGCGACCTGTCTAAGAACTGGGCTTTGACAAGCAGCTTCGATGAGGGAGACGCAAAAAAGGAGGCTGAGAATGTTACTGGCATGGCTGTTTTTGACGATGAAGTGCAGATCACAGCATGGAGCGGATCTACCGCAACATACGAGGTGGTGACACCTATCAACATCCTCATCGACACAGAGAGCACACCATCTGCAATGATCATGCATACTGGCGACAATGCTTTCTTTGCCACTTCCGTGGCCAACAACGGCATTTACCACATCATACAGTCTGACAACAGAACTATGCTTGCAGAAGACAAAGAGGTCAACGGCAAATATACTTACAAATTCTTCAACGATGATGCCGACGACACAAGCGTGGAACAAATAGCTGCAAGCGGCAATGCAATCAGCTGGGACGGACAGACTGTCACTCTCGCAAAGAGCGCAGACGTCAACATCTACAACGCTGGCGGCTCTCTCATCCTGTCGGCAAAGAATGCATCATCAGTATCACTCGCAGATGCAGCAAGCGGAGTCTACGTTGTCAAGACTGGCAACCAGACATTCAAGATTGAAAAATAACACATGTGACACACATGGCAATCGTGCGTCTCGCCTCTTGAGATGCGCCGTTTAACCCCCAGTCGGTCATTAGACCGATTGGGGTTTTTATCCTATCCAAAGAAGAAACAGCACATTTTCTTATATTTTTCATCTCAAAAAACAATATTATCAGAATTATGCTTGCAGTAAAAACAGCAGCGCAATTTAAATTTTTTACTAATGAGGAAATTTATACTTACCATGTTGGCCCTTTGCATAGCCACACTCAGCAAAGCCAACACAATCTACGAGTTGTCGGCCTACACATGCACAGCCGAGGCTAAGGCTACAGGACCTTGGACATTTCAAGGAGGATTCTCCATCATGCCTGCCGACAAAAGCAAAACTTACCAAACAGCCAATGGAGGAATAAAATATTCAGCAGGGGTGCAGTATACCATCACATTGCCTGCCGGCATAAGCATCAAGCACGTGGTGATAGCAGGCTATGACAACTACGATAAAACAGACAGCTACTTGGGCGAAATGAATGGAAAGGAATATACATATAAAGATTATGTATTTCCCATGAAGGATGCCAACGGCAACATTGTCAACGCTGAGAAAAGCATCACTCTCGCAGAAGATGCCACAAACTCCATAACCTTCACTCCACAAGGCAAACAGGTGGTATGGACCATATATCTGTACGACTACTGCCCTGACGACAAACCAGGACAAGACATCACTGACGGTCATAACACAAACCTCTTCCATACTCCAGAATCGCAGATGGAGAAGATAGACCGCGCACCAGTAGCCC
>OQWI01001406.1_pt1 | contig 10406 bp, 9 predicted proteins | sample 1691551 | NCBI WGS metagenome assembly OQWI01 (sample SAMN03418259, study PRJEB22391) | human gut metagenome | biome: human-gut; feature: organic feature; material: feces | host: Homo sapiens | place: Tanzania | collected 2013-01
ATCAGCATCAGGGTACTGTACAGCATTTTCAGCCCTCCGTTTCTGCCTGTGGCCATTCTATTCGGCGGCTGCAAGTACACTTGCCTGCCACACAATTTTCCGGATGTGCGCAAATGTTGCACAACATTGTGTTGACTATTGGATAAAAAATGACGGCCCGACCAAGAAAATTACACGTTATACTTGACAAAATCACCAAAAAGCGTTAATCTTTGAACAGAAGGCCATTCCAGATTGAAAAATGGCCGGTGTGCTCAAAATTGAAAGGAGAACATATCATGGATTACAAAACGCTGAGTGTTAAGACGTTTATCGAGGACATGAACGGCAAAGAGATCATGATGAAGACGGTTCCGTCTCTGACCAAGTATCCCCTGAAGCTCTTCTACAAGAAGACCGTCGGCGACATCGTTGACGGCGCAGAACAACCTGATCCTGTGAAGATTGATGCTCCTGTGATTTCTCCAAATTCTTCAACTTACGATTCTTACGAAACAGCAGACCGCCCAACAATCACTATTTCACATCAAAACTATGTGAACTATCCCGACATCTATGATGTGGAAACTGCCAAGGTGAACACCCTCTACGACTTTGAATTCTTCAATGCTGAAGGTGTGCTCCAGAAGCAAGTGAATCTTAATAGCTTCCAAACTGAATCAGCATCATTCACTTGGAAAGAAGTGTATGAAGCCATGGGCTACACCGACGACCCTGCTTATCAGAAGAAGGGCTGGTATTTGCGCGTGAGTGCTTACTGCGTGTCGGATGCCAATTCAGCTGTGGTTTCGAACAAAGATGTTAAAATCTACACTTTCGCCAACCCTGTAAGAAACATCAAGGTGATTGGTTTGCCAACCAGTGGTGCATCAAAAACCGAACTTTCTACACAAGGCAACACCGTTGGTTCTGACGTATGGTTGACCGTGGGCGTTGGTCAAGAAGTGAGAATCAATGCTCCTGCACTCTATCCATTCACATTTAAGGGATTCTACTATAAGTATAAGATGAATGGGTCAACCAACGAGCAAGTGAAATTGAGTCAAAAACTCCCTGACAATTACAATGAGGTGTCAGGTATGCAGCACCAAATCACTTTCACAGTTCCTTCTGTTGCAGATTTGGATGACAACCACAACGACGTGGATGGTGTTGGTCTTGTGATTTATGCTGTTTACGAGGTGGAGGCTGGTTTCTCAACCCGTGTCAACACTCAATACAACAATGGCTTGGCTCGTGGCAAATATGAAAGCCATCACTCATACTGGACTCCAAACACAGATACTGATCATGTGGAAAGAATTCAGGGCGCTGTAGGTGGTACTCGGCACGCAAAAGATCTCGTGATTCCTGCTGCTGCAAACCAAAACAATACGCACATTGGTGGTACAGGTAATGCCGCTAAAGGAGGTTTGACCTACCCACAAGCCCTCAACTACGGTCTTGACGCATTCGTTACTTTGGTTCCTGACTCACGTGCAGCCAAGTATCTCAATGCAATTATCCGTGTGAAGAAGGACGATGCTTATCTGCCAAACTACTACGTGGTGAATGGCGCTAACCAAGCTCTTTATGGCAATATCACTTCTGCATTTAACGGTTGCTTAGGCGTGGTGAACTGGTATGCTTACAGCGGTGGTGAATTCTATCCAAAGGCTGTGGGTATGAAGAGCTACAAAGTGGGCACTAACCAAAAACCTAAAACAACAGCTCGCCGAAGCATCGTAGGCGGTCCTGGTGCAAATGGTGGTTATGGCGCATGGTATGAGGTGGAATCTGACATCTCCTTCGCTGGCATCTGCGAAAAAGGCGAGACCTTCGACGGCGTGGTGACTGTGGAAATCTACTTGGTGAACGGTGACGTGACTTCGGTTAACGATCTCAGCAACTCTAACTACTACATCACCAAGGTGAGCCACACCATCGTTCAGGACCCAACAATTACTACCGGTGTGGAAGATGTTGACGCTGAAAAGACCGTGGTTGGCGTGACCTACTACAACCTGCTTGGCGTGTCGTCTGACCGTCCATTCGAAGGTGTGAATGTGGTAGTGACCACTTACACCGATGGCACTAAGTCATCAATGAAGATTGTAAAGTAACTATAGCATTTTGTTAATTGTTAAATGCTGCGAGTAGCCCAGTGATGAGCGAAACCAGCGATAATATTTAGAATGTTTTCCTGTGTGGGCTTGGATTTTTTTAAATCCAAGCCCCTTTTTTTGTGCCCACACACAAATCCCACTGCTAATGGCGGCTAATGGGCTGAACCTCACACAGATCCCACAGATCTCACTGAATTGCACGCCTGATGTTAAATCTCACGGTGGTTGGCAGATACGCTTCGACCCTGCATATCATAATAGCGCACGCTGGTATCGGTCGCCACCTTAGCCTGATGAATGCCTGTAGTCTGTTCGGCGAGTTCGCAAGTGCCATCAGCAGACTTGGTCAATAGGCGTTCGTAGAACTTGCCACCCAGACCACGCACTGGTCGATAATCGGCATCCTTTACATCTTTTGCTACAAGACGCACGCGATAGGTGCCGGCTGTCAAGCCACTAAGATCATAGGTCTGACGTGCTGAGCCATTGTATTGAGCATAGTGGGCCATATTGATATTGACATATTCGAAATATTGCTTTTCGGTAGAACCTTCTGCGGTATTCTCCAAAAGGACTCCTACTGTACCATCAAAATCCAGATGGCCTGTATTGAAGAGATTGATGTTCGATACACTAAGTTGTCCTTCGGGTGTGATAAAGAGACCGCTGAGCGACGAGGTACATCCCATGTGCGACTCAAAGGGCATTCCTGTCACAGCGTCTTTCTGTGGGATGAGTCGTGTGATGATGTCCTGTCCGGAATTAAAGGCAAAGCTGTTGTCAGGATTGAGTTTGTCGATGGCATAATAACCATCACAAACGCCATCCCATCCCCAGTTAACATAAATCATACCGTTGGCATCAACACCAGTCAGCAGAAATTCATGTCCACCTTGGCCTGAGTCATCATTGGCTCCCATGATAATGGGGCGTCCTTCTGCCAATTCGGTATAGACGATATTCATCCATTCGCTGTCGGAATAGAAGTCGCGAAGCACATAATGGGTAGCATCTTCATTATAGCCGAAGACCGTAGCAAGAGCTGCTGCCGCCTCATGTGAAAAGGCACCGCTACCATCTGAGGCATACTTCATATTAACGGCACGACCACAGTCATAGACCAACTGACCTACGTTCTGCTGCTGTTTTTCTGTTACGTCAGCACCATTGGGATCATAAGGAATATTGTCCCAGTCGTAGTCGGATTTGATGTTCTCCACCACAGTCTTTGAGGAATAGGCATTCAAGGTTTCATTATAAATCTCAGTAGTATAACGCCCAGGACCTTCTGCATGAGTGGGATAGGCATAGTAGCGAAGCACTTGAGACATGGCCGTTGCCACACATCCGCAAGGCACATGTTCTCCTTTCACTGTTGGACAATAGTAGTTATAAGGCATATCCTGTCCCCATTTCGTTTGCAACAGATTATCAACTACCGTGAAGCCTGGTTGCTCATCGGTGGAATAATGTTGCTGTTGCAATGCCTTGTCAGTAGCTTTCAACCACCATTTCAATCCGCAAGGCAGATGTTTGGCATCGAAATTGGTTTTTGAATAACCTAACACCGCTCTGCCTTCGCTTGTTTTTCCCACGACGACAAATCCCTGCATGGCACTACGATAGATGGCATAGGTATTGGTTTCGGTGGCAAGTGTCACCATTCCGTTGATACCCATCTGTTGCAATTGCCGATTGGCAATCTCTTTCATCACTTGTTGGCTTCTAACGATGGCAAAACCTTGCAACGATGTTGTCATCGCCACCAACAGAAGAACTAAAATCCGTTTCATTTAATCTTTATTTGTGTGTATTGTGTTTATATCGTGTTTTTATTTCACCAATACCACGAGATACTTACTGGTGGACCAGAACAATTGTGGATTGGTGATGCGAAGCACATACTGCTTGTTGGCATCGCGGTCGAGCGTATAGCTGGCTTGCGGATGTGAGGTGAGTAGTTTTGCGCTACGCGAATAGAGGCGTATCTCCTTATCCACACGGATATCTATCTTGGTGAAATAGTCGCGATTGAAGTTCGACTGGAGTACTTTACCATCTACAATGATACGCTGTCCTTTGAGTTCTTTCTTTGTACCATAAACAAACCATGCGGTATTGAGCTGCTTATCCTGTACAGAGATGGTTTGCGACTTCTGACTGCTTTCCTCTTTCAGCGATGACACATTGGTATTGAGGTTGGTCACCTCCTTATCGAGTTCACCGATGCGCACATCCTTGGCTTCAAGTTCTGCACGAAGCTGACGCATCTGGGCATCCTTCTCCTCCATCTGACGGGTGAGATTGTCGAGGGTGCGGCGCAGTTCATCACTTGCTACCGAACTTTGGCGAAGCTGGTTGCGCATTTTATTGATAAGTTCGCGATTGTGCTGCATGGTCTGCTGGATAATCTGAATATTCTCGCGAATGCGCTCTACAGCATTGGCACCCTCACCCTGTTGGGCAACGGTAACTCTATTCTGTGCCTGATTGATGGCACGGAAGCCCTCTTCGATATCATTGATGGTGGAAACCATGTCGTTGATCTCGTTATCCTTCTGTTGGATGATGCGATTGAGTGAATCGGTCTTTTGGGCTATCTTCACTTCTTCTGCTTTCGGACCTTTCTGTCCGCAAGCCACAAGCATCATGGCGCCAATGGCCAAAACTATCATCTTTTTCATAATTCTTGTGTTTTGTCTTATTACCTATTTTATATTATACATAAGTGTTTTACTTTCATGTGGGCTTGCCTGCCAAGACTATGACAAACTCGCCACGTGGGTCGTGCTCTTGAAAGTGGGCAATGACTTCTGCCAAAGTGCCACGCACACTCTCTTCGTGTACTTTGCTAATCTCACGACAAGCACTAACCTGACGATCGGGTCCCATCACCTCTGCCAACTGCTGGAGAGTTTTCAATACACGGTAGGGTGACTCATAGAATATCATCGTGCGCTCTTCATCAACCAGTGACTGTAGTTTGGTCTGGCGTCCCTTCTTCTGAGGCAGAAATCCCTCAAAGCAGAAACGATCACAAGGCAGACCGCTACTCACCAATGCCGGCACGAATGCCGTTGCACCAGGCAAGGTTTGCACCTCTATGCCAGCACGCACCGCTTCACGCACCAAAAAGAATCCAGGATCGGAAATACCTGGTGTGCCCGCATCGCTGATGAGGGCTATGGTTTGTCCGGCTTTGAGCCGTTCTACTATTGATGCACTTGTGCCGTGCTCATTGAATTTATGATGCGAAAGTAAATGCTGCTGAATCTGGAAATGTTTCAGCAGGTTACCGGAAGTGCGCGTATCTTCCGCCAACACGAGGTCGGCCTCTTTCAAGATACGGACTGCCCGAAAAGTCATGTCCTCCATATTGCCAACAGGCGTGGGAACGATATACAGGATACCCATAACAGGGGACAAAGTTACGAATAAGCATGGAGAACACAAAGAAAATTATTATTTTTCTTGTTGTTACGGGATGAAAGTAACTTTTATTCACTAAAGCTTGCGAGAAAACGAAGGCAGAAGCAAATCCTAATGACCGATTTGTGAGAAAATAGAAGTTTTTTATCGAAAGTAAGAGAAGATATTGGTGTAATTCAAATAAAATGCCTACATTTGTAGCATGATTACAGAAAACATGATTGGTGAAGTGCGCCGCCCAGGCAGAATAGAGGTAGTATGCGGTTCGATGTTCTCAGGGAAGACAGAAGAACTCATACGCCGTTTGCGTCGTGCCCAGTTTGCAAAACAGAAAGTCGAGATCTTTAAACCATCCATCGACACACGCTACAGCGATGAAGAGGTGGTGAGTCATGATCATAACACCATCTCATCAACTCCTATAGAGTCGTCTGCCAGCATTCTGTTGCTATCAAGTGACATCGATGTGGTGGGTATCGACGAGGCACAGTTCTTCGATGACGGTCTGGTGGACGTATGCAACCAGTTGGCCAACCGTGGTGTGCGCGTCATCGTGGCAGGACTCGACATGGACTTTAAAGGCATTCCTTTCGGACCAATGCCAGCACTCTGTGCCATTGCTGATGATGTAACGAAGGTACATGCCATATGCGTGAAATGCGGTTCACTGGCGTATGTCAGCCACCGCACCGTTGACAGCGACCGTCGTGTACTCTTGGGCGAAACCATGGAGTATGAACCGCTCTGCCGCGAATGTTACAAGAAAGCACTTCAAGCCGAACAACAATAGCCTATTCACCTTATTATACAATAACCCTTAAACCTAAATGTTATGAAACAGAAAACGATGAAACTCGCCCTGATGCTCCTTGTAGCTGTTGTGGCATTCACCTCGTGTTCGAAATCCAGTAAGACAGCACGCTTCCTGCCTGACGATGCCATTACTATGCGCATTGATGTGAAGCAGATTCTCGACAAGAGTAAAGCTGCCGACAACGATGCCGTAAAACAGCAACTGGCAAAGAATCTGGAGGCTATGGGCAAAAATGAAGAAGCTAAAGCGGTATTGAAAGCTGTGGCTGAAGATCCTGCTAAGGCCGGTATCGACCTGCGCCAACCCTTATGGGTAAGTGCTAATGCCGAAGGCAAAAATGTATTGCTGGTGGGCGAACTGCTCGACAAAGACGATTTCGTGAAATTGCTTACCGCCTTGGATAAGGCTCCAAAAGAGAAAGACGGCATACAATATATCGGAGAAGGAACCAATGTGATTGCCTTCGACGATGACTGTTTCGTGGTTTCTGACGGCACCATCGACGATGTCATCAAGAAATTCAATGCCGACACCAAGGGTACAATGGCAGAGAGTGACGACTTCAGCAAACTCGCTGATGCAAAAGGCATCATGCAGGTGCTCATTCCCATGGGTGTTGCACAAAATCAGTTGACCGCAGAACAGAAAGCCTTACTGCCTAACGGTCTTGACATGAAGGACCTCTCAATACTCCTTGACCTGAGTTCTGAGAAGGGTTCTGTTACGCTTTCCGTAGAAGCCATTGCTAAGAGTGATGCTTGGAAGCAGAATATTGAAGAAGGAAAGAAGCTGATGCGCAATATCGATGGCGACTATGCCAACTACATCGCAGCAGACGGCATGTCTATTTTCTGCAATATTGACGGTAAAGCCTATTTCGACTATCTCGAAAAGATGGGTGTTTTCAAAAACCAAAAGACCATCAAATCCGACCAATTGGAAATGGCTAAGGGTGTACTGGGAACCATTGATGGCGACTTCACCGCAGGTATCAGCAAGTGGGAAGGCTTCATCCCCAACGTATGTCTCTATCTGAAGACCAAGGACAAGAAGATTATTGAAACGCTCAACCAATTGGGCATCAAGAGCAACAAAGAGATGAATTTTGGCGAAAAGGACGGTACTACCTATTTGGCTATTGGTGGCGAGCCATTTGCTGAAGCCAAGCCTGCTGTATCGAAAAGCGACATCAAAGGCCACCGCGTGTATATTCATATCGGTGCACAGCTGGCAGCCAAAGCCATACAAGGATTCTGCACCCGCAGTCAAGCTAAGGCTGCCCAATCGGCTGTGGAGAGTATTAAGAGCATCGAGATCTACGACACAGCCGATACCAAGGTTGATTTCCGTGTCAATATGAACGATGCCGACAAGGATCCTGTAGAGACCTTAGCAGGCACCATGCTCGGACAGTTTGGACTCAACTAATAAATAACAGAACTACGTGAAGAGCCATCATCATCTGCTCTACAAACTGCTCAGCCGTGGAATGAATGCATGGCAGTTGGCTGGTTTTGTACTTGCCAACCTGTGTGGCATGACCATCGTATTGGCTGCCATACAGTTTGCCACCGATATCATTCCGATATTCTCCGGTGGAGACAGTTTTATGCGACCTGGGCAGATGGTGGTGGCTAAACACGTGAACACTATCGGCACGTTGACTGGCACAGCGCCAACCTTCTCACCAGAAGAAATAGAGGAGATGCGCCAACAACCTTTTGCCACTCGTGTGGGAACTTTCACCCCATCTTGCTTTGGGGTGGTTGCTACCTTAGGTAGCCAAAGATTAGGTGTACAGTTTTCCACCGATATGTTTTTCGAAGCCGTGCCCGACGAGTTTATCGATGTGGATTTATCTCACTGGCAATGGCAACCAGGCGATACAGATATTCCCATCATTCTGCCACGCAACTATCTCAACCTCTATAATTTCGGCTTTGCCACCAGCCAAGGACTTCCCGCACTTTCTGAGAGTCTTGTACAAATGGTAAAAATCCGGTTTCTTTTGCGCGGTAGTAACGAAACTGTAGAGATGACAGGTCATGTGGTAGCCTTCTCCAAAAAGCTCAATACCATTCTGGTGCCACAACGCTTCATTGACGAAATGAATCGTCGGCTGTCACCCAACCGCAGCGCCACCCCATCACGTCTTATTGTCAGCGTTGACAATCCAACAGACGACCGTCTCATTACTTTCCTTGACGACCGAGGATACGAAACCGAGGCAGACGATGCAGAATCAGCACGCACTGCTCTTTTTCTGCGCATTACCACTGGCATCGTCATTGCCGTTGGCCTCCTCATCAGTGTCTTGGCGTTCTATGTCTTGTTGCTCAGCATCTTCCTACTCTTACAAAAGAACACGGAAAAGATAGACACCCTACTGCTCATCGGTTATCGACCTTCTACCGTGGCACGTCCTTACCACCTGTTGGCACTGACCGTCAATACGCTGGTACTGGTCATCGCCATACTACTGATAGTCATGCTGCGCACATATTACATCCCACTTTTCGGCAGTCTCTATCCAAGTTTCAGTGCTGCAACACTTGCACCGAGCCTACTCACAGGCATAGCACTTTATATATTTGTCGGCATACTAAATTACGCTGCAATACGCCGCAAAGTACTCCATATTTGGCACATGCATAAAAGATAATTCAAAAAAATCAGAAAAATATTTGGTAGTTTCAAATAAACTTCGTACCTTTGCATCCGCTTTCAAGCAATGATCCGCTAGCTCAGTTGGTAGAGCACAACACTTTTAATGTTGGGGTCTTGGGTTCGAACCCCAAGCGGATCACCTCAAGAAGAGAATCAGCAATGGTTCTCTTCTTTTGTTTTGGTATATGTATAGGCACTGTCACCTCGGAGCTGATTGCAGTCATTGGCATCCTCATAACCACAGAGAATCTGACCGATGCGCTGGCTCACCATCTCTATATAACTATGGTGTACGAACTCTTGTCTGCGGAAGTCAGGAATGAGCTGTCCTATTTTCCATGCCAGAGAACCATGCATGTTACCCAACAATATCAATCCACCATTGGGAAACATGCCTGGAGCATCGAAATCAACACGTATTTTCTTGTTTTTGTTAAGGAGCGAGCTGCCATCCGTTACGGCACTCCCTTGATGTTTTTTGGAAACTAGAGCCCCTTTTTCTCCTTGGTAATGCTGATACTCAGCGAGGCTTTAGCCTCTAAACGATGTTGCCCATTTCCACGACAACTCAAAACTTTTAACGCCTTCAACATCAGTATCTGGGCGGGATATTTTAATCGTCGAGTCTCTTTAATTCTTTCTCGACTTTCTTCGTGTATGCCTGACCTCTTGATACAAGATACCTGAAATACACCACATCATCGACAATCTCAATATGAAAGGTAAAGAATGCACGGTAGTTACCGATACGGATGCGGTAAACAGAATGGTAACCTACTAGGCGTGTGCAATCAGTTATATCCTCTATGCCTTCAGCGGACTTCACCTCCTTAATAACATCTAGAACACTGCCAAAAGCTGTTTGCCAGACAGTTTGTCAACGGCCTTGGAAAAGCTCTTTGAAAACTTTATCTTCATAGACCATATTTCTTCTCAAATGCTGCCTGTTCGTCCTCGCTGAGCATTTCCATGCCTTCCGGGTCCGTCTGCTGAAGATACCTGTATATGGTAGCATCATCATAGGATTCAACCAATTCATCGAGGCTACGCTCAATGAATCGCTTCAGGTTGGTGCCACGGCTGGCGGCAATTACAGACAAGCCACGGAATGTATCTGGCTTAATATCTATGACCTTGCGACGCATGGCTGGCTTGGTGGACTTTCTTACTGTTGTTTCCATAATTCTCCTATTTTGGTGCAAAGATACATAATATATATATGATATATACAATTATTTTATGTTTTTTCGTAAAGCAATCTGTCTTTTCAAGCAATAGTTCGTTAAATTTTGAGATAATGGCTCAGTGGAATTTTAGTGGAGGATAAGCATTACTTTTTGCAAGTCTATACAGAGTGAAGAACTCTTCATCAATGTTAGTGGAAATCCATA
>OQWI01001408.1_pt1 | contig 10400 bp, 7 predicted proteins | sample 1691551 | NCBI WGS metagenome assembly OQWI01 (sample SAMN03418259, study PRJEB22391) | human gut metagenome | biome: human-gut; feature: organic feature; material: feces | host: Homo sapiens | place: Tanzania | collected 2013-01
GAAAAGAAGCAATAATGTCCTGATAATTTCCCTGTTTCGGTCTAATGACCGATTTTGGTTAAATACTTGCTAATGACAATCCCCGCATAAGCTGCTATAGCCTATGCGGGGATTGTGGAATATGCATTAAAATGTTCTTGCTGATGAATCATTTATTCTCCTCAAGTGCGGCAAGTTTTGCCTTCACTTCTTCGAGATCAGCCTTGAGCTTGTCCATCTTGCGGTTTAGTTCTTCAACAAGAGCATTGCCTTGCTTCGATTTGTTGGAGAGACTAAGGAAACCGAGGTTGTTCTCATAGGTCTTTATCTCATTCTTGAGAATGTCGAGCTGTCGGGTGAGTCGTGAACGAATGTCGCCATTGTTGCCATTCTTGATAGCTTCCTTAAAACTGTCGAGTCGACGTTTTGCCGCATTTTTGCTTGCATAGCCATAAAGACGATCCATCTGCTCGCGGAGAAGACTGTATATCTTGTCTTTCTCTTTGAAAGGCACATGACCGATATTGTTCCATTCTTCTTGGGCAGCACGCAGTTTGGCGCGGAGGTCACCTTCATATTCTTCAGGCACGATTGCTGCGAGCATGTCGACAATAGACTTTTTCTTCTCAAGATTGGCGCGCTGTTCAGACATCGCACTCTTGTTTGCCTCTTTCTTAGCAGCGAAGAAAGCATCGCAAGCGCCATTGAATCGTTCCCATATCTGGTCGCTGTATTTCTTTGGCACTGTGCCTATGGCACGCCATTGCTTCTGCAGCTCTACGAGAATGTTGGATGTGGCAGTCCAGTCTGTGCTGTCTTTCAAAGCTTCTGCTTTCTCCACAAGCTCGAGTTTCTTTGCATAGTTGTTCTTGAGGTTCTCATGCACGGCTTGTATGTATTCGTTCTTGCGTGAGAAGAAATTGTCGCATGCGGCACGGAAACGCTCGAAGATTTTTGTGTTCATCTTAACAGGCGCATAGCCTATGGTGCGCCACTCTGCTTGGAGGGCTGTTATCTTATCTGTGAGAGCGTTCCAATCGGCAAATGTCTTGAGGGTGTCAAGGTTGAAGCCTTCAATAGTTTCGCAGATGGAGGTCTTTTTCTCGAGATTTTCCTCTTCTTTTTGTTTGCGAGTTTCAAAGAAATCCTGATGGCGTTTGTTTATGACAGTGGAAGCATCCTTGAAGCGAGTCCATATCTGTTCGCGGAGGTCGCTTGCTACAGGTCCTACTTCGCGGAACTCAAGGTGGAGCTGTTGAAGCTTGCGGAACGCTTCGATGATGTCTGTTTCATCGGCAAGTTTCTCTGCCTCTTCGCAGATAGCGGTCTTGCGCTCCAGATTTTTCTTGAAGTCGTAGGCACGCAGTTCGTTGCTGAGCTTGAGGGTGTCGTAGAAAGCTTCCACGGCTTGCTGGTATGTTTTCCACACTGCTGTAACCTTGTCAGCTGGCACTTCGCCTGTTGAGGTCCACTGTTGCTGCAGTTCTTTGAAATCATTGTACGTGTGGTTGATCTCGTCTGCATTTTCAGAGAGACCTTTAATCTTCTCTATGATTTCGCATTTCTTTTTATAGTTATTCTCTCGTTCCTCTTCAGCTGCTGCAGCAGCAGTTGCGCGTTTTTCACGGATGATGGCCATGTATTCTTTGAATTCAGACTCTTCCATGTTTGGCTCAGGAATGAAGTCCTCGGCTTTGCCGCCTTCATCGATAAACTTCTTGAACGCTGTGTCGGCATTTTGATGATGGATGCGGTAGAAGTTGCTTTTCAGGTTGTCGAGTTCTTGACGTGTCACTTCCTCGTCGCTGCTGGCGAGTTCTTTGAGACGGTTTACAACGTCTGCTTTTGTCGTATAGGCGGCGAAAGTAGTGTTAGAGGTTTCTGCCTGAGGTTCGTTGGCTGCTGTGACCTCGGAAGCTGTTGCGCTCTCAGGGGCTGTTGCTTCTTCTGCTTCAGCCTCGTGAGCTGTTGCAGTGTCTTCTGTTGCAGCCTCTGTTGCATGTGCAGCCTCTTCTGTTGTTGCTTCAGAAGCAACGGCTGGTTGTTCTGCTGGCTTTACAGCAGTCTCCTCAGTGGGGTTCTGATTCTCAATCATAGTTAGTGAATGTTTATTGTTAGACCATAAATCTGCAAGTGCTGGAGTGTTGCGGCCAGGCATCTTACAGATGCAAATTTAGCATTATTGTGTAGATGTAAATAACTGCCGTTGGTATGGCAATGAGTGAACTGTCGAAGCGGTCGAGCATGCCGCCATGTCCTGGCAGTATGTTGCCTGAATCTTTTATGCCCACCTTGCGCTTGAAGAGTGACTCTACAAGGTCGCCCCATGTGCCCATGATCACAGTGAGCAAGGCTAAGCCAGCCCATAGCAGATTGTTCTCTATGCCGCTCACGGTGCTTGTGAAGGGTTCGAAGCTTGCTATTACCTGTGAAGCAATGATGGCTGTCAGTCCGCCGCCAATGCTGCCTTCCCATGTTTTCTTGGGCGATATGCGCTCGAAGAGCTTGTGCTTGCCAAGAAGAGAACCGAAGACGTATGCTCCTGTGTCGTTTGACCACAGGAATATGAACAGTGAGAGTGCATACCAATAATAATATTGCACACCATTAGGTGTGTTGATCATGCACAGAGTATTGAGCGAGGCGAATGGCAGGGCTATGTATAGCTGTGCCATGAATGTCATGCTCCAATTTTGAATGACGTCTGGGTTGTTGAGAAATAGTTCCGACACAAGCAGGTAGATGATTGATATGAGATAGGGGACGAAAACCTCTGATCCCATGATGTTCGTGTTGAATGCCCATACGGCAACGAACAGGTATGTGGCTGCTGCTGTGGTGATGAAACGGTTCACATGCAGATGCATGTGCTTGTTGGCTATAGTGGTGAACTCCCATACTGTCAAGGCCGTGATGGCCGTGAACAGTATTAGGAGTGATATGTGGTTTATCACGATGCCGCTGATGAGCAATGCGACAAAGATGATGCCTGTTATTGCGCGTACAATTAGGTTTTTCACTTATCAAAGAATTGTTTGTGGTTGTTGAATGCCATTTGAGCCGAGGACAACGCTGCCTGGCGGCTTCAAAGGCAATTGCTTATTCTTCAGATGCAGGAACGTTTGGCATATCTGAAGGGGCTTTGGCGTCATCTGCGCTTGTCGTTTTAACAGCGTTCGCACCAGTTGCCTCCGCATCTGCATTGCCGTTTCCGTTTTCTGTTTGTTTCTTTGCTTTCTCAAGAACGGCATTGACAATCTTCTGACGGATTATCTCCTCGTTTTCTTTGCTGTGGCTTGTGGAATCGTCAGATGTTTCTTTGTCGTCATTGCCGTTGCCAGAGGCAAGAATCTCGTCTGTGCGTGACACCCAAGGCCTCTTGCCAAAGATTTTTTCAAGGTCTTCAGCGAAGATGACTTCGCGCTCCACAAGAATCTGCGTGAGCTGGGCATGTCCGTCCTTGTGTTCAAGCAGCACGCTCTTGGCGCGTGCATATTCTTGTGCGATGAGCGACCTTACCTCTTCGTCGATGGTCTCTGCTGTCTTCTCGCTGTAAGGCTTGGCAAACTGATATTCCTGGTTGTCGTAGTAGCATACGTTAGGCAGTTTCTCTCCCATGCCAGCGTACGCTATCATGCCATAGGCGCGTTTAGTGACCTTCTCAAGGTCGTTCATGGCACCTGTGGAGATGCGTCCTGTGCAGAGTTCTTCTGCTGCGCGTCCGCCAAGAGTTGCGCATATCTCATCGAGAATCTCTTCTTTTGTGGATATCTGGCGTTCCTCTGGCATGTACCATGCTGCGCCAAGTGCTTGGCCTCGAGGTACGATGGTTACTTTCACGAGTGGATTCGCATATTCGAGGAACCATGAGATGGTTGCGTGTCCTGCCTCGTGAAGGGCTATTGTGCGCTTCTCTGCTGCTGTGAGCAGTTTTGTCTTTTTCTCCAGACCGCCTATGATGCGGTCTACAGCGTCGAGGAAGCACTGCTTGTCCACCCAATCTTTGTTGCCGCGCGCAGCGATGAGCGCAGCCTCGTTGCACACGTTGGCAATATCAGCTCCTGAGAATCCAGGCGTCTGCCTTGCCAACTGGGCTACATCGACGGTTTCATCAATCTTGATAGGGCGAAGGTGAACCATGAAGATTTCCTTGCGCTCGTTGAGGTCTGGGAGGTCCACATGAATCTGTCGGTCAAAACGTCCTGCTCGCAGAAGGGCCTTGTCGAGAATGTCTGCACGGTTGGTTGCAGCCATGAGGATGATGCCGCTGTTGGTGCCGAAGCCGTCCATTTCTGTGAGGAGTTGGTTGAGCGTGCTTTCGCGCTCATCGTTGCCGCCCATGGCCGCCGACTTGCTTCTGGCTCTGCCTATGGCGTCTATCTCGTCTATGAAGATGATGCATGGAGCTTTTGTCTTTGCTTGCTGGAAAAGGTCGCGAACGCGGCTTGCGCCCACACCGACGAACATCTCAACAAATTCAGAACCAGACAATGAGAAGAATGGCACGCCTGCTTCTCCTGCCACAGCTTTTGCGAGCAATGTCTTGCCTGTTCCTGGAGGGCCTACGAGAAGCGCGCCTTTTGGTATCTTGCCGCCAAGACTGGTATATTTCTCTGGTTTCTTGAGAAAGTCGACTATCTCCTGCACCTCTTGTTTGGCTGCAGTCTGTCCAGCCACGTCCTTGAAAGTCACCTGCGGGGAATTTTTGTCATCTTTGTCAATCAACTGTGCTTTTGACTTGCCCACAGAGAATATGTTTCCAGCACCTCCCATGAATCCGCCTTTGCCGCTGAAACCTCGCATGATGAATATCCATATCACCACGATAATGATGAATGGGGCTATGTTCCAAAGCAGGTTGGATAGAAAGTCGTTGTTGCGCTCGTATGACACTTTACCGTTGAAATGGCCATTTTCGCGCTGGGTTTCAAGGTATGTCTCAAGGTTGTCTATAGAACCGAACTCTACCCTGATTACATTATTATTGCTTTTTGCCTTTGCTGTGCCAAACACTTCCTTGGCATGGCTTGGGTCGATTGATATGACGAGAGTGTTGTCGTCTTTGTTGACAACCACCTCAGACACGTATCCCTTGGTGACAAATTCCTGGAAAGTGGTGTAGTCGATGTCTCTTGAAGAGGCTTTGTCTTGCCGAGTGAGGTACATCAAGGCCATTCCTCCTATCAGGAGAATGTATATCCATGTGAGGTTGAACCTCGGTCTCCTAAGGTTGTTCTTGTTGTTTTGTGTGTTGTTGTCCATGTGTCAGTCTAAGTCTGGAATGTCATTGATTTCAGCATCTTCCCAAAGGTTGTCAACATCGTAGAACTCACGTGCGTCTGGCACAAAGATATGAACTACCACGTCTGTGAAGTCTATTGCAACCCAAATGTTGTTGCGTGTGCCATCAACGCCTGTTGGCTTCGATGCAGCTTCTTTGCGTGCAAAGTCGCGCACAGATTCAGTTATGGCTGCCACTTGTGTGGGGGAGTTGCCTTCACATATGACCATGTATTTTGTTATGGTTTCATCGATGCCTTCGAGGTCAACCACTCGTATTTTTTTTCCTTTTTTCTCTTGAATGCCAGCTATGCAGGCTTTTACTAATTTTTCTGTCTCTGTCATGAATATATATATATATAAATGTGTAGTTTTCTGTTTGGGGCTCATGCGGTGTCATGCATATCTTTTTCATTGCCCATGACTGCAGAAGGTGTGCAGATTTCAGTTTTCCTCCATTTCTCTCTTCTTCTTCTCTTCTATCATCTGGAAGTCCTTAGGACGGAGTTCGAAGTTGCTTCCCAGATATTTCTCTTTGACAATAGTGTTCTCCGACAATTCTTGGGGAGTGCCCTTGAAGAGGATGCGTCCCTCGAAAAGTAGGTATGCGCGGTCTGTGATACACAGGGTCTCTTGCACGTTGTGGTCGGTGATTAGTATGCCTATGTTGCGGTCTTTCAGTTTCCACACCACATATTGTATATCTTCCACTGCTATAGGGTCGACACCTGCAAAGGGTTCGTCGAGCATTATAAACTTAGGGTCGATGGCGAGACATCTGGCTATCTCGCAGCGGCGTCGCTCACCGCCTGAGAGTTGGTTGCCGTTGTTCTTGCGCACTTTCTGGAGATTGAACTCATCAAGAAGTCTTTCGAGGTGTTCACGCTGTTCGTCTACCGACTTGTATTTCATCTCAAGCACTGTCATGATGTTGTCCTCAACGCTCATGGTACGGAAGACGCTCGCTTCCTGCGCCAAATAGCCCACGCCTTTTTTTGCTCGTGTAGATACAGGGTCTTTAGTTATCTCTTGGTCGTTGATGAAGACCTGGCCGCTGTTGGGCACGACAAGTCCCGTTGTCATGTAGAATGATGTGGTCTTTCCTGCGCCATTAGGACCTAACAGCCCGACAATCTCGCCTTGGCGCACGCTGATTGACACGTTGTTCGCTACGGTGCGTTTGCCGTATGTCTTTACGAGGTTGCGTGTGTAGAGTGTGTTGCGCTCTTCTGAATACTCAGGTATGTCGGCATCGCCCGCATTGGTTATAGTAATGTTTCTTGTCTCCATGTAGTCTTAAATTAGTTACAAAAGTACGAATTGTTTGTTGATTAGTCTCTTTATAAATGAAAAAACTATGTTAAATCATGCTCTTTTGGCAGAAAATACTTAATTTTGCGAAGAATTTGCTATTTATAAATCATTAAAAACGCAACTAAGGTGTTATCAATACAAAGAGGATTAACGCATTTGGGACGGTACGTGCAGCTCATGGACCGCGTGCTTTCTCGTCCAGACAGGTGGAGGATGTTTCTTAAGCAATATGTGACTGAAATGTATCAATTGGGATATAATTCTATAGGCATAGTCCTTATTATTTCCTTCTTCATCGGTGCTGTGATTTGCCTTCAGATAAAATTGAATATTCAAAGTCCGTGGATGCCGAGGATGGTGGTAGGATACACAACCCGTGAGATCATGCTTTTGGAATTTTCTTCAAGCATAATGTGTCTCATCCTTGCTGGAAAAGTGGGATCGAACATAGCTTCTGAAATAGGCACCATGAGGATAACTCAACAGATAGACGCTCTTGATATTATGGGTGTCAACTCGGCCAACTACCTTATTCTGCCAAAGATAGCAGGACTTATGACAATAATGCCTATTCTGGTCTCGCTTAGTGTGTGTGCTGGTATTGTGGGCGCATATGCAACGTCGTTGATGGGCACCACAACTGTGCCAGAGCTGACTGAGGGGTTCAGATATCAGTTTAATCAGTGGTTCTTCTGGTGTGGCATGATAAAGGCTGTGGTTTATGCTTTCATCATCACCAGTGTGTCGGCTTACAAGGGATACACAGTGGAAGGTGGAAGCGTGGAAGTGGGCAAGTCGAGCACGGATGCCGTGGTGACAAGCAGTATACTTGTGCTTTTCTCAGACATATTCCTCACTAATCTGCTCACATGAGATTCTGAACATGGCTGGAATAGATATGTGAAATGAAGACACATTCATGTATAAATGATTTTTGACAATGATAAAGATTGAACATCTATATAAAAGTTTTGAAGACAAGGCTGTCTTGAAAGATATCAATGCCACATTCCGTGATGGTGAGGTGAATCTCATCATTGGTCAGAGTGGCAGTGGCAAGACGGTGCTGATGAAGAATATTGTGGGACTGCTCACACCTACAAGCGGCAGCGTTTATTATGATGACAAGGATTTCGTGTCGCTCAGCAAGAAGGAAAAGATTTATCTGCGTCGAGAAATGGGCATGATTTTTCAGAGCGCAGCATTGTTCGATTCCATGTCCGTCCTTGAAAATGTAATGTTTCCTCTTGACATGTTCTCAAACCTTAATGAATCAGAACGCCGTAAACGCGCCATGGAATGCTTGGAGCGTGTGAACCTTCAAGGTGCAGAGAACAAGTTTCCTGGTGAGATATCTGGCGGCATGCAGAAGCGTGTGGCTATAGCAAGGGCCATTGTGCTGAATCCGAAATATCTGTTCTGTGACGAACCAAACTCAGGACTTGACCCAAAGACGAGCATTGTCATTGACGAGCTCATAGCAGGCATCACTCATGAAGACAAGATAACAACTATTGTCAACACTCACGACATGAATTCGGTGATGGGCATTGGTGAAAATATCACTTTCATATGCGAGGGCAGGGCTGAATGGCAGGGCAGCAATAAAGAGATAATGGATGCTGACAACAAAAAGCTGGAGGACTTTATCTTTGCGAGCGACATCTTGCGTCAGGCAAAGATGCTGCATGACCAGCAGAAGAATGGATGAATGTTGACAACATGTAAGCATAATGCGCACAAAGGACGCTTTGTGTTTGGATGGCGTCTTATGATTGCATTTTGATATAAATTGTGTACGATGGTATGCTGATATGCATAACATGGATACGCTGAATAGTGTAAAAGGGATATAATGATTGTTTGTATAGCCGAGAAACCAAGTGTTGCCCGCGATATAGCTAATGTGCTTGGGGCAACAAGCATGAAGGCATCAAGAAGCAGTTTGCTGTCATCGAGAAACTTATGCAGGCGGCTGATTCAATCATCAATTGCGGTGATGCTGGGCAGGAAGGAGAGCTAATCCAAAGATGGGTTATGCAGAAGGCAGGAGTGCGCTGTCCTGTATATCGTCTGTGGATATCATCACTGACAGAAGAGGCGATAAGGGATGGATTCAACAGTTTGAAGGACCAATCGGAATACAAGTCGCTTTATGAAGCGGGATTATGCCGTGCCATTGGCGACTGGACATTGGGAATGAATGCTACCAGGCTGTACACTCTTAAATATGGCCAAAACAAGCAGGTGCTGTCCATTGGGCGTGTGCAGACACCTACACTGGCTCTCATAGTGAACAGGCAGAAAGAAATAGATGAATTTGAGCCTCAACATAGCTGGGTGCTGTCAACCTTATATCGTGACGTGAAATTCAATGCCATTGCTCATGATGAAGAAGCGGAAGCTGAGGCGGAAGCAGAAGTGAGGGCCGCGGCTGAACAGGGAAAAACGCTGAAGGGCAAAGGACCTGTCTACCGTCCTATGGAGTTTGCCTCCGAGGATGAGGGCAAAAGAGTGGCGGAAGCTATTGCATCGCAACCTTTTACCGTGACGGATGTGCAGAAGAAAAAAGGCACAGAGGCCCCTCCGCGTCTTTTTGACTTGACATCGTTGCAGGTGGCATGTAATAACAAGTTTGGCTATTCTGCAGAACAGACCCTTCAGCTCATTCAGAGTCTTTACGAGAAGAAATTCACCACTTATCCGCGTGTCGACACCACGTTCCTAAGTGATGACATATATCCAAAGTGTCCGCAGACTCTGGCAGGATTGCGTGGCTATGAACAATGGACTCAGCCATTGGCTGGCAAAACATTGGTGAAGTCTAAGAAGGTCTTTGACTCTTCTAAGGTGACGGATCACCATGCCATCATTCCGACAGGAGTGCCTGCAATCAGTCTTACAGACATGGAGCGTAAAGTGTATGACCTTGTAGCGCGTGCGTTCATATCTGTATTCTATCCCGACTGTAAATTTGAGACCACCACAGTGTTTGGAGTTGTCAAGCCGCAAGAGATGGATGATGTGCTTTTCCGCACCAGCGGCCGTGTGATTGTAGACGAAGGGTGGAAGGTCGTGTATAAGAGCTTGAGTGCTGACATGTGTGACAATACAACAGACGAAGCTGGTGAAGACCAAAGCGGATTGCCAGCCTTTCGTGTTGGAGAAAGTGGCCCTCATGTGCCGTCACTTGCAGAAAAATGGACTCAGCCACCTAAACCATACACAGAAGCCACGTTGCTGAGAGCCATGGAGACGGCTGGCAAGTTTGTGGACAATGAAGAACTGCGCGATGCCATGAAGGAGAATGGCATCGGCCGTCCGTCTACACGTGCAGCCATCATTGAGACACTCTTTAAGCGCCGTTACATTCGCAAGGAACGAAAAAATCTCTTTGCCACACCAACAGGCATCGAACTGATAGGCATCATACATGAAGAACTGCTCAAAAGTGCAGAGCTCACAGGTATATGGGAGAAAAAGTTGAGGGAGATAGAGAAGAAGCAATATGATGCCAAAACGTTCATTGATGAACTTAAGCATATGGTCACCGATTTGGTCAATACAGTACGCAACGATCATGCTGTCCGCCGTGTATCTGTGATGCAAGGCTCCCGTCGAGATCCGCGAGAACGGCCTCATCTGCCGCGACACCGTCAAGGGCGAGGACGGCAAGTTCACCCAGGTGGAGGGCAGCGAGACCTTCTACCCCCACACCGGTGTCATCGTCTCGGTGAGCCAGGGCTCGGAGAGCAACCTCGTCAAGACCACCACCGGCATCGAGACCAACCAGAAGGGCCTGCTCACCGTCAGCGAGGACGGCAGCA
>OQWI01001410.1_pt1 | contig 10393 bp, 7 predicted proteins | sample 1691551 | NCBI WGS metagenome assembly OQWI01 (sample SAMN03418259, study PRJEB22391) | human gut metagenome | biome: human-gut; feature: organic feature; material: feces | host: Homo sapiens | place: Tanzania | collected 2013-01
TGACAAGCTCCGAGATTATGGAGCATCTGCAGAGCACAGGCGACGACACAATGATGAACGAATTGCAGGAACTCTTCATGACAGCCGATTTGGTGAAGTTTGCCAAATATTCTTCATTGCTTAACGAGAAGGACATGAACCTCGTCAACGCCATCAACTTCATCGACAAGACGAAGCGCGACGACGTTCCGACCGAGGAGAAGATTATGCCTACGCTGAGCGACGACGAGAAGAAGACCAACAAGAACCACATGGTGATAAAGTCGTTGCTGTGGCTGATTGGTATTGGTGCTTCTGTCTTGGTGGTTTACATTGTCTACAACGCATGGCTGTTGCTGGAATAAGAAAAACGAATGACAAATGGAATTTGCTAATAAAGAATACTTTATACTCATCTTACTGTTGATTCCGTACATTGTATGGTATCTGTTATATCGTAAGAAAAGCGTGCCGTCGATGCGTGTCAGCACAACCGAAGCCTACCGCTACGGCTACAGTACATGGCGCACACGTCTGGTTCACGTTCCGATGGTGCTGCATTGCATTTGCTACACTTTGCTCGTATGCGTATTGGCACGTCCTCAGACACACAATGCGTGGGACACGAAGTCGGTAGAGGGCATTGACATCATGCTGGCTATGGACGTTTCTACCTCAATGCTTGCCGAGGACCTCAAGCCTAACCGTATGGAGGCCGCCAAGAACGTGGCTGCGGAATTCATAGCCGGACGTCCTAACGACAATATCGGTCTTACCATATTTGCCGGAGAATCCTTCACACAATGTCCTATGACAACCGACCACACGTCTCTGTTGTACATGTTGCAGTCGGTACGTACTGACATTGCTGCCAGAGGCATCATCTCTGACGGAACAGCCATTGGTATGGGATTGGCAAATTCTGTGTCGCGTCTGAAGAGCTCAAAGGCCAAGAGCAAGGTGGTAATCTTGCTAACCGACGGTAGTAACAATATGGGCGACATCTCGCCTATGACGAGTGCTGAGATTGCCAAGAGCATGGGCATAAGAGTCTACACCATTGCTGTAGGCACCAATAAGGTAGCTCCATATCCGGTACCCGTGGCTGGAGGAATACAGTATGTAAACATGCCGGTAGAGATTGACACCAAGACTCTCGAAGATATTGCCCAGACAACTGGCGGTAGTTCTTATCGTGCCACCAACAACAAAGAGTTGTCTAAGATTTACAAGGACATCGACACACTTGAAAAGACCAAGATGGACGTAAAGCGCTTCTCAAAGCGTTACGAGGCTTATCAGCCTTTTCTCCTTCTGGCTGTCCTCATGCTGCTTGTAGAGATTGTCTTGAGAAACACAGTACTTCGTAAAATTCCATAAAGCGAAACAGTATGTTTAAATTTGCAGACCCATCATATCTATGGCTGTTGGTAGCCGTAGTCTTGCTTGTCGTTCTAAGATTCTATAATCTCTGGAAACGCCGTCGTCTGATGTCGCGTCTTGGCGACAAACAGCTGTTGGCGGCAATGATGCCCGATGTGTCAAGAGGCCGTCCTACGGTGAAGTTCTGGTTGCTTATAAGTGCATTGGCGCTTATGATCGTTATGCTTGCACGTCCTCAGATGGGGTCGAAGATATCCAACGACAAGCGCAACGGCATTGAGACGATAATAGCCTTGGACATAAGTAATTCGATGCTTGCCCAGGACGTTGTTCCGTCGCGACTCGAAAAGAGCAAGATGCTTGTAGAGAGCCTTGTCGACAATTTCACTAACGACAAGATTGGTCTTGTCGTGTTTGCGGGCGACGCTTTCGTGCAGTTGCCTATCACAAATGATTATGTCTCGGCCAAGATGTTTATTCATGACATCAGTCCGTCGCTTATAACCACTCAGGGCACTGACCTTGCCCGTGCCATAAATCTCTCAGCAAGCAGTTTTACACAGCAGCAGGGAGTGGGACGTGCCATTATTGTCATTACTGATGGTGAGGACCATGAAGGTGGTGCAGAGGAGGCAGTCAAGGCTGCGCGCAAGAAAGGTATTAATGTCTTCATATTGGGAATAGGTAGTACCAAGGGTGCGCCAATCCCCGTTGGTGGCGACTATCTAAAGGATGCTTCGGGCAATGTCGTTATGTCGGCTCTCAACGAAGACATGTGTCGCGACATAGCCCGTGCCGGTAGCGGCACATATATCCATGTAGACAACACCAACGACGCTCAGGAGAAGTTGAACGACGAGCTTTCGAAGCTCCAGAAAGGCGAGACCGAGAGCGTTATCTACAGCGAGTATGCCGAACAGTTCCAGTCGTTCTGCATCGTGTTGCTCGTTCTGCTGATAGTGGAGGCGTGCATCATGGAGAAGAAGAATCCGTTGTTCAAACATTTCAGACTATTCAAGAAATAAACGATATTCAACATGAAGAAGTTTTTAGTTCTTTCAATCTTGATGATTCAGGCATTGGTAGGCTTTGCGCAGACCGACCGCCAGCACATACGCTACGGCAACCGCTGGTTCAAGCAGGACAACTATGTGAAGGCTGAGGCAGAATACCGCAAGGCAGTAGACAAGAACCCGTCAAATCCGCAAGCGCTCTACAATCTCGGTTGCGCTTTGCTCATGCAGAAGAAAGACTCGGCAGCCATACAGCAGTTTGAGCATGCTGGCAAGATAGAGACCGACCCGAAGCGTAAGGCTATGGCATACCACAACATCGGATGGATATGCCAGTCGTTGAAGATGTACGGCGAGGCTGCGGAGGCATACAAGGAGAGTCTGCGCAACAACCCGTCTGACAACGAGACCCGCTACAACCTTGCGCTCTGCATGCGCCAGCAGAAAAAGAACAAGCAGAACAAGGACAAGCAACAGCAAAAGAAGCAGCAGAACAAGGGCGAGAACAAGAGCAAGGAAAAGAAAGAACAAGACAAGAACCAAAAGCAGCAGCAGCAGAAGCAGAAGCAGCAGGAAAAGATGAGCAAGGAGAACGCCGAGCAGATGCTTAACGCCGCCATGCAGCAGGAGCAGCAGACACAGCAACGCATAAAGGACGCCATGCGTCAGAACAGATCGCGCAAGTTGCAGAAAAACTGGTAGACCACATAAAAATACATCATTCAGAATGAATAAGAAGATAACCACACTATTACTGACATGTTTTGCGTATGTACTCACGGTATGTGCGCAAAACATTTCTGTTTCTGCCCCTACACACGTTGCTACTGGCGAGAACTTCCGTGTGTCGTACACTATAGCTAATGTGTCGGTAGACGAGTTCCGTTCGGCTTCCATCCCTTCCGGTTTGGAAGTGATAGCTGGTCCGTACACATCGCAGCAGTCGAGCTATCAGATTGTGAACGGACATACCAGCCGCTCGTCGTCGATAACCTATACCTACACGCTCTATGCGGAGAAGGCTGGCTCATACACCATAGGTGCAGCACACGCCAAGGCAGGCGGCAAGACAATCGCCTCGCGGCCATTCCGCATACAGGTGTCGGGCACCACACGCAACAACGGTTCGTCGGCGCCAAATATGCACGATGACGCCGTTTCGCCGTCGCATAGTTCGGGAGGCAGAATATCTTCTAAAGATCTCTTCGTGAAGGTGACAGCCAACAAGAAGCACGTGCATGAGCAGGAGCCGATATTGCTTACGTACAAGGTATACACCCTCGTAGACCTTACGTCGCTCGATGGCAAGATGCCCGACCTTAAGGGCTTCCACACGCAGGAGATACCTCTGCCGCAGCAGAAGAGCTTCCACATAGAGAAGTTGAACGGTAGAAACTATCGTTGCGTAACGTGGAGTCAATATGTTATGTACCCGCAAATGACTGGCAAGATGACGATACCGAGCCTCACGTTCAAGGGTGTTGTCGTTATGCAAAACCGTAATGTAGACCCGTTCGAGGCGTTCTTCAACGGTGGCTCGGGATATATAGAGGTGAAGCGAAACATCATAGCACCGGCTATAGATATACAGGTAGACCCACTGCCGCAGAAGCCTGCCGACTTCTCGGGCGGAGTAGGTCGCTTCTCAATATCTTCGCAGCTTCTGAGCAACAGCGTGAAGGCAGGAACGCCTGTAACGTTGCGTGTTGTGGTGGGTGGCAACGGCAACCTTAAACTCATCAAGCAGCCAGTTGTTACCTTCCCGAAGGACTTCGACAAGTACGACCCGAAGGTGACCGACAAGACCAAGCTCACAACGAACGGCTTGGAAGGCAACATGGTGTACGATTTTCTTGTGGTGCCGCGCAACCAGGGCAACTATACCATACCTGCTGTGTCGCTCACTTACTATGACACGGCAAGCAATCAGTACAAGACGGTGAAGACGTCGCCGCTCACCATCAAGGTAGAGCCGGGCGATGGCAAGGGTACGTCAGTAACAGACTATTCTGAGGCGCAGCCGACCGATATAAGGCCTATAAAGCAAGGCATGTACGACACGATTGATACCGCGCACCTCTTCTTTGGATCTGTGGGCTTCTGGTTGTGGCTGATTGTGCCGTTCGTCGTGTTTGTAGCGCTTGTGGTTATCTTCCACAAGAAGGCTGTGGAGAACGCCGACATCATAGGCAAGCGCGGCAAACGTGCCAACAAGGTGGCTACGAAACGCCTTAAGACCGCTTACAAGCTACTCACGGCAGGCAAGCAAAACGAGTTCTATGACGAGGTGCTGCGTGCGCTTTGGGGCTATGTGGGCGACAAACTGAACATGCCGGTAGAGAAACTCTCGCGTGAGAACATCAGCGAGCAACTTGCTACACGTAGCATAGGCGAAGATATTATAGGCAAGTTCCTCTCGGCTCTCGACGAGTGCGAGTACGAACGCTATGCTCCGGGCAGTGCAGAGGGAAATATGACAAAGACATACGATAGTGCTATGGTAGCTATTACGGAGATTGATGGAGTCTTGCGTGGCAAGACAGCAAAGAAAAGTGGCAATATGGCGAGATTAATATTGCTGTTTATGGCGATGAGCTTCGGCTTTGGAGCGATAAGTGCAAATGCCGCTGACAATGCCTCTAATGAGCAGCAGGCAAGCCGTAACGGCACAGTAGCCATCACGACATCCCAGCATGGTAAGCGTGGCGCTGCCATAGCAGCCACTGTTTATGCCAAGGGCGACTATCAGCAGGCTGCGGCTTGCTATACCGAACTGCTGAAGGCAGGCGAGAGCGCGGAACTGTACTACAATCTCGGCAACTGCGAGTATCGTTTGGGCAACATCACGCAGTCGATAATAGCCTACGAGCGTGCGCTGCGACTTAACCCTGGCGACAGCGACGTGCGCTATAATCTGCAGTTCTTGCGTGGCAAGACCATCGACAAGGTGGTGCCGGTAGACGAGATGTTCTTCGTGACGTGGTATCACTCGCTGCAGAATGTGTTGAGCATCGACACATGGGCTACGATGGCTGTTGTGGCTTTCGTGGTGTCGCTGGTGCTCATGCTTGCATATCTCTTCGGTAGCAACATCGTTTTGCGTAAGGTGGGCTTCTTCGCAGGCTCTGCACTTTTCGTGCTGTTCTTTGTGAGCGTTCTGTTCGCCTTCCAGCGCAAGGCTGCGCTTTCGGAGCATAGCGTAGCCATAGTGCTTTCGCCGACGCTCAACGTGAAGGCAACACCGTCGGAGAGCAGTTCGGACGCCTTCGTGATACACGAGGGTACACGTCTGACCATCACCGACCGTTCGATGAACGCCTGGTATGGCGTGCGTCTTGACGACGGCAAGGAGGGCTGGCTGCCCAAGAACTCGGTAGAGGTGATATAAGTTCTCCCACGTTCCTCCCCGTCGTGGGCTAAGGAAGAGACGATTCAAGTTTGTGGTTTACTTTCAAATTATAAAAATGAATATCGACACGCTTTTAGGATATGATCAGGAACTGTTGTTGGCGCTGAACGGCAGCGACTCGCAGTTTATGGACGGACTGATGATGGCCCTGACATCGGGTCTGACTTGGATTCCGTTGTACATAGCCTTGCTGTATCTTGTGATAAAGAATAGCGAGACGATGGGACAGATAGCGCTGATAGTGGCTTGTGCCGCGTTGTGCGTTCTGTTTGCCGACGGTTTGGCAGACGGCATCGTAAAGCCGGGTGTGGCGCGTTTTCGCCCGTGCAACGACCCTTTGCTGCGAGGCGTTGTACAGACTGTGGACGGCTACTGCGCCAATGGTCTGTACGGCTTCTTCTCGGCGCATGCGTCAAATACGTTCTCGATAGCCGTGTTCTTCAGTCTGCTTGTGAGAAGTGGCATACTGAGTACGGGCTTGCTCTTGTGGTCGCTTGTATGCTGCTACACCCGTATGTATCTGGGCGTACACTATCCGTTTGATGTGCTCGTAGGACTGTTGTGGGGTGGCACGGTAGGCTGTGCTGTCTATCTTCTCTACTATAAGTTCAGGGCGAAGATGTCGCAGTCGAAGTGTTTCGTTTCTACACAGTATACTTCAACGGGCTTCAGCACGGACGACATAGACATCGTGATGCTTGTGCTTGTGGCTACTCTCATCTACACCGTGCTGCGTGGTGTACTGCATTGATAGTGAATTGCCTCTATGATAGAATAATATTCCGTCATAGAGGCAATTTTATTCCATCACTGCTGGAGCCTTATTCCAGACCTACCGGAATTCGTTCATATTTTTAGTTAAAATAATTGATTGCTAAGATTAGTATATCAGAATTTATAATTACCTTTGTAGATTAAGATGAAGCCCCGTGTGGCAAATACAACAAAACGATTATGGAAACAAAACACATACATATTAAGGATTATAACTATGCGTTGCCGGACGAGCGTATCGCTAAGTTTCCGTTGGCGCAGCGCGACAGAAGCAAGCTGTTGCTGTATAAGCATGGCGAGGTGTCGGAGGACGTGTTCTGCAACATTGCTGATCATCTGCCCAAGGGCGCTTTGATGGTGTTCAACAATACGCGTGTCATTCAGGCGCGTATGCATTTCCGCAAGGCTACGGGAGCGTTGATAGAGGTATTCTTGCTCGAGCCTTATGCTCCGGCAGACTACGAGCAGATGTTTCAGACCAAGGGCGAATGCGAATGGCTCTGCATGATTGGTAATCTGAAGAAGTGGAAGGGCGAGACGCTTGAGCGCACGTTCGATGTGAACGGCGAGGCTGTTACTCTGAAGGCTGAGCGCCTTGAGGATGTGGGCAAGAGCTATAGAGTGCGCTTCGTGTGGGACAATGCGGAGGTGTCGTTAGCCGAACTGCTCGACGCTGTGGGCGAGTTGCCTATTCCGCCGTACTTGAACCGCGAGACGCAGGAGAGTGACAAGACAACATATCAGACCGTCTACTCGAAGGTAAAGGGATCGGTGGCTGCTCCGACAGCTGGTCTGCACTTTACGCCGGAGGTGCTGGCGGCTATTGACCGCAAGGGTATCGACCGCGAAGAGCTGACGCTGCACGTGGGTGCGGGTACGTTCAAGCCGGTGAAGTCGGAGGAGATTCAAGACCACGAGATGCATACCGAGTATGTGTGTGTGCATAGAGAGACGCTCGAAAAGCTGATAAAGCATGGAGCAGAGGCTATAGCTGTAGGCACGACGAGTGTGCGCACGTTGGAAAGTCTTTACTATATGGGCGTGAAGCTGGAACAGAACATGGATCTCTCAGAGGAGGAACTGCACGTGAACCAGTGGGAACCGTACGAGAACGAGGCTGCGAAGGGTGTGACACCTATGAAGGCTTTGGAGAACATCGTGGCTTATCTGGACAAACACGGGCTGAGCGCTCTGCACTCGAGCACACAGATTATCATTGCGCCGGGCTATGAGTATAAGATTGTGAAGATGCTCGTGACAAACTTTCATCAGCCGCAAAGCACGTTGCTGTTGTTGGTGAGCGCGTTTCTGCACGGCGACTGGCATAAGGTGTACGACTATGCGCTGGCGCACGATTTCAGATTCTTGAGCTATGGTGATAGTTCGCTGCTGATACCTTAGTTAAAAGTAAAAGAGTAAAAGAGTAAAGAAGAAAAGTAAAATGAAGATAGGAGATAAAGTACAATTCCTGAGTGATATCGGCGGCGGACGCATAGCCGGTTTTCAAGGTAAAGATATAGCGCTGGTGGAGGATGAAGATGGTTTTCAGATTCCGACGCCAGTGACGGACCTTGTGGTGATGAGCAGTAGCGACGACTACTCGATATCGAAGTCAATACAGAAGAAGAGTGGGGCGGAGGAGCCGACGGCTGCCGACCCCGATACGTTTAACATGTCGGTGAAGGCGAAGATCAACCAGATGGACGAAGACGTGCTGGAGGATGAAGACGAGTATGACGCTGCGGACAGAGAAATCACGTACAAGGCGAAAGTGGAGGAACGCAAGGGCGGTAACGTGCTGAACGTGTACTATGCGTTCGTGCCGGAGGATGTGAAAAACTTCTCTAAGACAAGTTTCGCTTGCTATCTCGTTAACGACAGCAACTACTACGTTCACTATCTGTACATGAGCGTAGAGGGCGGCACATACACGTTGCGCGGCGAGGGAGAACTGGAGCCGAACACGAAGATGTATGTGGAGAGTTTCGCACTCGATGAGTTGAACGAGATTGACCGCGTGCGTTTCCAGTTGCTCTCTTTCAAGCGCGACAAGGATTTTGTGGCAAAGCCGGTTTGCGACGTGCAGTTCCGCATCGACAAGGTGAAGTTCTACAAACTGCATACGTTCCAGAAGAACGACTTCTTTGAGACGCCTGCGTTGCTGTACCCCGTAGTGAAGAACGACGGCGTAGCGCAGTTGAAGCCCGTTGATGCAGAACAGCTGATATACGTAGACGAGGAGAAGGAGGAGAAGAAGGCTGCTGACAAAGCTGGCGAACTGCCGAAAAGTGCTATGGAGAAGTTGAAGAAAAGTAGTCTGAACACTTCTGCCACTCATCGTAATAGCCGCGCCAATGGCGATGACATCCTTGTTGTAGACCTTCATGCCGACGAACTGCTGGAGACAACTGCAGGTATGGGCTCTGCAGATATCCTCAACTATCAGCTCGACTACTTCCGCCGTACGCTCGAGGAGAACAAACACAACAAAGGCAAGCGTATCGTGTTCATACATGGTAAGGGCGAAGGCGTGCTACGCCATGCTCTCGTTAACGAACTGAGATATAGATATAAGAACTATAGATACCAGGACGCTTCGTTCCAGGAGTATGGATATGGAGCGACACAGGTAACGATACGATAAAAGTAAAAGAGTAAAAAAGTAAAAAGTAGGAGGTGTGGGCATTTTGCCCATACCACGCAGCCACAAAACTTTTAAAAGTAAAAGATAAAAAAGGCTTTTATGAATTACGGATATATAACTGTTGCTTCGGCGATACCTCAGGTGAGGATCGCCGATGTAGACTACAACGTAGAGCAGATAGAACGCTTTGTTGTAGACGCAGACAAGCGCGGCGTGGAGATATTGGTGTTCCCCGAACTGTCGGTTACGGGCTACTCGTGTCAGGACCTCTTTGCACAACAGGCTTTGCTTGATCGTGTGGAGAAGAAGATTGCCGACATGCTTGAGGCTACAGAGCGATGCGATGTGATAAGCGTTGTTGGCGCGCCGATATGCATTGGCGGTGGAGTGTACAACTGCGCCGTGGTATGCCAGCACGGCAAGGTGCTGGGCATTGTGCCAAAGCGCTTTCTGCCCAACTACGGCGAGTTCTACGAGAAGCGATGGTTCGCCTCGTCGGACGACCTTACAGAATCGGTTGTGATTGGCTACGCCGGCAGTTGGGTGAGCGTGAGTGGCGAAGAAACGTTGTTCAAGACGGCACGCGGCGTGAAGTTCGGCATAGAACTTTGCGAGGATGTATGGTCGCCATTGCCCCCGTCGACCGACCTCGTGCTGTCGGGAGCCGATATTATACTTAACCTCTCGGCATCAGACGACCTCATCGGCAAGAACGCCTACCTTAAGAGTCTGCTTGCACAGCAGAGTGCCCGACTGATATGCGGCTACGTATATAGTTCGTGCGGCTTCGGCGAGAGCACGCAAGACGTGGTTTATGGCGGCAATGCGTTCGTCTATGAGAACGGCGCTCTGGTGGCAGAGTCGGAGCGCTTCTCGTTGGAAGAACAGCTCGTGGTGAGCCAGATAGACGTGGACAAACTTCGCACAGAGCGCAGAAGAAACACCTCGTTCTTACATGCCCAGCGTGGACATAAAGCCAGAGTGTTCGATGCAGACGAAACAGACGAAAGAAGATTCGAGCTGCTTCGCCATGTTGATTCGCATCCATTCATACCAGAGAGCGACGACATGTACGCTTCGTGTGACGAGATATTCAGTATTCAGGTGTGCGGTTTGGCAAAACGCTTGGTACACACCCATTGCAAGTGTGTCGTGATTGGCATCAGTGGCGGTGCTCAAGTCGCCCGTACC
>OQWI01001412.1_pt1 | contig 10381 bp, 5 predicted proteins | sample 1691551 | NCBI WGS metagenome assembly OQWI01 (sample SAMN03418259, study PRJEB22391) | human gut metagenome | biome: human-gut; feature: organic feature; material: feces | host: Homo sapiens | place: Tanzania | collected 2013-01
CCAACGTCCTCCCCGAAGCTCAACGCTCACAAACTGGGGTGTCCTCGGACTATGTACAAAAGCCAAATCATGAATGGTATGTATTAAGAGTGACTTATAATAGAACAGAAAAGGCATGTGGCATCATATCAACCTCAGGTGTAGAGTCGTATATGCCTATGCACTATGTCATAAAGAAAGAGATTGGGAAGAAGAAGCGAATTTTGCAGCCTCTTCTTCCCAATCTCTTTTTTGTATATGCTACAAGGGAAGCTGTAAACTCTATTATCAAGAAAAAGGGGGATGAAACATCAATATTAAAATTTTATCTTGATAAGACGAAGCCTTTGGAAGAAAATGGTAAACATCCTCCTCTTACTATTCCATTTCCTGCAATGACAAACTTCATAAAGACAACAAGTACGAATAGTGAACATGTCCGCATTGTTTCTAATGAACAATGTCATTATAAAAGTGGTGACATTGTAAAAGTGATAGATGGTGAATTTAAAGGTATTACAGGTAGAGTGGCTCGTATTGCTGGACAACAGCGGGTGGTTGTGGAGATTGCAGGGTTATGCATGGTGGCAACAGCTTATATACCAAGCATATTTATAAAAGTAGTCTAAATATTTAACATAAAATCAATAAAACAATGAAAAGATTATACTTGACTTTTATCACAGCTATATTCCTATGCGCAATAGCGTATGCAAAGGATATTAATGTAGGAGGTTTTCATTATAGAATTCTTAATGATAAAGAAGTTGCCGTTATTGGAGCCGAAGTCAATGATACGGTGATAAGAATACCTTCGACTGTTTCTATACAAAATAAACAGTATACTGTTGTGGAAGTTGCAAATAACAAACCAGAAAAAGAAGGGAAGATTTGGGCACATTACAAGAATCAGGATTGGGGTGCATATACGAAAGATATTATCGTTCCTCAATCTGTAAAAAAAATCAGAGCAGGAGCATTCTATTATAATTCTTTTCGGAAAATATATTTACCTGAAGAAATGGAGTATATTTCGCCATATGCTTTTTTTTATTGCCGAATAGGTTATATACGATTTCCTAAGCGTCTTAGAAGTGGTTTTCATGATGATGCTTTTGAGAATAGTTATATAGGAGTATTGGATTTTAGAGAAACACAATACTCAAATTTTGATATAAACTGGCTTGGCTCAATTCGTAAATTTGATGCATTATTTCTTCCGCGAAGTATAGAAAAATTAGAAAAAACAAGTGGTTATTACTGTGATAAAATTCTTAGTGCGATAAATTCGCTTACTTTGGAAATAGATGGCAATACACTCAAGAAATCAATTGAAGATTATGATACTAAACTATTTGAGAAAGTTACGAGGTTATCGATAATAAACATTGAAAAAATTGACTTTGAAGTTTCTAGGTATTTCCCTAATTTGAAAGAAGTGTATCTGCCAGATCCTATAAAAGAAATTGGCAAAAATGCTTTTGTGAGTTATCAAGCCTATACAAAAGGTCAGCTTGAAGAAGTTTATTTAAATGATAATATTGAAAAAATTGGGGAAAACGCTTTTTATCAAAATCCAAAATTATCAAACATACGTCTACCCCAAAATCTAAAGTCAATAGGAGGAAGTGCCTTTTACGGTTGTAAAGGTTTAGAGCATATAGAAATTCCTATTTCTGTTACTTATATTGGCGCATGTGCCTTTTGGGACACGGACATAAAAGACATAAAGGGTTTGAATTCAAATATTAAGTATGAAATGTATGGCTCAAAAAGTGATAGTCCATCAACACCTTTTATGGGTACTCCATTTGATAAGAAATTCAAAAAGATACAAACAACATTTAGCTATATGGCATTAGGCAAAATAGCTAAAGAAATACCACAATGGCAAAAAAAGAAAGAATATGAAACCTCTGAACAATGGAAACAACGAGTTACTGCTGAAAATCAGAAAAATAAAGTTGATGAGATTGTAAATCAGGCAAAGACGGAATATATAGCTCTGCACAAACCTAAAACAACAAAAGGAACGTTAGGTACATACGATGCCGACTATGGAGCTTATCCGGTTAGCATAGAAGGTGCAAACACCATCTATGCAAAGATACCGTTAGAAGAAGCAATGCAGTTCAAATCTAATTGGAGCAAAGTAGCAATGCAGCCGACCTATGGTATTATAGATGATAATATCGCTGTGACATCTTGCATATTCAGTTTTGGCAACAAGTCGTGGAAGAGCACAGAGAGGGCTACGAACGACAATCTGGATTATTTGAGCTATGACGTGCCTACTCTGAATGTTGATTTTGACGGAAAAACTTCGGTTGCCCAAAATACGTCTCCTAAGAAAACTATAGACAATACTATCGATAAGAACATTCCGCAAACAGCATCAATGCAGACGAACACTTTTGTTATTGCAATAGGCAACGAGAACTACAGCCTTGTGCCAAAGGTTGCGTTTGCCAATAACGACATGAACATATTTGCGCAATATTGCCAAAAGACACTTGGCATACCCATGCAAAACATTCGTAAATATAAGGATGCCACGTTTGGCTCTATGCTCTCGGCTCTCAATGACATAAAAGAGATTGCCGATGCTTATAACGGCGACATGAATGTCATCTTCTATTATGCGGGACATGGCATACCTAACGAGAAAGACCAAACAGCTTATCTACTTCCTACCGACGCCGACGGCAAATCAACAGAGGTGTGCTTCCCTCTTGCAAGACTTTACAAAGAGTTGGGCGAACTTAATGCTAAGTCAGTAATCGTATTTATGGATGCTTGCTTTAGCGGAGCACAGAGAGGTAATGGTATGTTGGCTTCGGCTCGTGGTGTTGCAATTAAAGCCAAAGAACAAAAGCCTATGGGCAAACTTATTGTTCTCACAGCAGCATCAGGAGAAGAAACCGCTTATCCGTATAATGAAAAAGGGCACGGCATGTTCACTTATTTCTTACTGAAAAAGCTGAATGAGTCGAAGGGCGATTGTTCTTTGGGAGAATTGGCTGAATATATCAAGACGAATGTAAAACGCCAATCTATAGTAACAAACCGTAAAAGCCAAACACCAACAACAATCTTTTCAGATGCGGTCAAAGATGAGTGGATGGGCTATAAACTAATAAAATAATATACGAAGGAAAAATATATAAACCAATAAACATATGTGCAGACGAATTTTATATACTTTGTGTTTGTTATTGATAGCGATAAATATACAGGCAAGAGACATAGATATTTCTTCTTTCGCACCCAAAAAGAATTGGGTATATAAGGAAGTGGCTGATATAGGTAGTTCGCGCTATCTTTTGTATAAAGATACAATAAAAAATGAGCTATGTGCGTCTTACTATTCAAATTTAGATGAAAGCGCTAAAGCGATAAAAGTTCCTTCAAAGATATCATACAAAGGTAAAACCTATATTGTTAGAGATGTAGATATGGATTATACAGGGGGTGGACAAAATGTTGAATCAGTATCATTACCTACAACAGTTGTCAGTATTGAACACTTGTTATGTCCTACCTTATCACAAATTAAAATCCCTTCTTCTACCACTTATATTGGTTCTGAAGCTTTTAGCGGATGTAATTCATTTGTATCAGTAGAAATACCAAATTCTATTATATACATCGGGGATGGTGCATTTGCAAACTGCGAGAAATTAGAATCGGTTATCTTGCCAAGGTCTTTAAAAGGTATTGGCAAACGTACATTCCAAAATTGTGCCAATCTGCAAACAGTAAAGTGGAGCAAAGAACACAAACCTGTCAGATATGCTGATTTATCATCAGATGAAAGAAACAACTTAATGAAAGTGATACCACCTTATTTATTTGATGGTTGCACTTCACTTGGTATTAATGAAACTATTGAATTTCCGTATCCGATAGAAACAATTTCAGAATTTGCCTTTAATGGTTGCGAAAAGTTGAAGAGCATTGTAATTCCTATTTGGGGCAAACTAAATTGTATTGATAAAGCCGCTTTTCAGAATTGTAAAAGCTTGCAAACTTTAAGATTAACCAATACAGGTGCTGTTGATACAGGAACTTCTACAATATTAGCAGCCGACACTATTTCTGACAATGCATTTCATGGCTGCGAAAAATTAGTGATAGACTGGTTGTCAACCAAATACATAGGAAACAATGCTTTCATGTCTTGCAAATCTCTTACTACTATTTCGTTAATGACCACAGAAGAAATCGGTGATAAGGCTTTTGCTCTTTGCTCGTCTCTTAATAAGGTGTATTTACCTAATACTGTAAATCACATTGGCTCAGAATGTTTCTTTCATGATGAGTCTTTAAGGAATATTGAGGGCTTGAACTCTGCTATCAATTTTGGAGGTGCTATACAGGGGATATTCAGTTTGACAAAAATAAACTATCAACCTTTATTGAGATCTTTCAAATATAATGCCCTTTCTTTTGTTAGAAGCAATATTGAGAAGTGGCAACAGAAAAAAGAATATGAAACAACAGCGCAATGGAAATCAAGAGTAACAGAGAAAACACGAGAAGAAAAAATTAAAAGTCTTACTGACAAAGCACGTGAAAACTATATAAAAGAATATTCTCCCAAACAGTTTTCTTGCACCATAGAAGAGTATGACGCTGATGAAGAGGTTTACAAATTGAAGTCCAACAACTTTAGTTCTCACTTCTATGTAAAAGTTCCTCTTAACGAAGCTCAATACTTTAAGGAACATATAGAGAGTGCGGTGAAAGAACCACTATACTGCATAAAGAACGACTATATAGACATAGCAAGCTGCACTTTTAATCTTAATGGGAAGAAATATACATCACCAACAATATATCATGACGACGAATCAGCCAATATTGCATTGGACTTATCGCCATTGGATCTGTACTTGGGCGAAGAAGGCAAAGACAACTTTGCTATTGATGAAGTGGATACAAAAATTCCAATATGTAAAGAGACCAACTCTAAATGTTTTGTGGTCATCATTGGTAATGAAAAGTATTCAAAAGTAGCACCAGTATCTTATGCAAACAACGATGCTACTATTTTCGCACAGTATTGTAATAAAACGTTAGGTATTCCTGCAAAGAATATTCGCTCATACGTAAATGCAACTTATGCTACAATGATGACAGCTTTGAAAGATATCAAACAAATATCAGAAGCATACAAGGGTGATATAAATGTCATATTTTATTACGCAGGTCATGGTGTGCCAAACGAATCAAATCATAATGCATATCTGCTACCGGTAGATGTAGATGGGGCTCAAACAGAGCTATGTCTGCCTATCAGTAAACTTTACCAGGAACTGAATGACTTAAAAGCTAATCATACAGTAGTATTTATGGACGCATGTTTTAGTGGTGCACAACGTGGTAACGGCATGTTAACAAACGCTCGTAGCGTGGCATTAAAAGTGAAAAATGACACACCACAAGGCAATATGGTCGTATTCACAGCTGCAACAGGCGATCAAACAGCCTTCCCATACATAGAAAAACATCATGGTATGTTTACATATTTCTTATTGAAAAAACTGCAGGAAACAAGCGGAGAAGCAACACTAAGTGAGATTGGAAATTACATTTCAGAACAAGTTTCACAACAAGTAGCGATACAAAAAGGAAGAAAACAGACCCCACTAACAATTCCATCTGCAACCTATTCTGGAAATTGGAAGGAAACAAAACTAAAATAGTATGATGATATATTTAGTATTGAACTGGTAAAGATACAAATAATCCCTCAATGAGGGATGAATTCTTTCAAAAAGTTCCCTCAATGAGGGATGAATTTAGGCATTTTTATCCCTCATTGAGGGATTTTTGCACATTTTACAGCGTAAGGGCTATTATTTAATTCATCAACATAGAAACTACAAAGCTTATGAAATCAGTTTCCCAGTTCTAGCTGATTCTTCACCAAGTGATAATATGCCCCTCGCTTGGCGGTCAATGACTCATGGTTGCCTATCTCAACCACCTTACCCTGGTCGAGGACTACTATCTGGTCGGCATTTTTCACCGTACTCAGGCGATGCGCCACAATGACAACCGTCTTGCCTTGATAGAACTTATCCAGGTTCTCCACGATATTACGCTCATTGTTGGCATCAAGCGAGTTGGTTGCCTCGTCAAGGAAGATATAGTCAGGATTCTTATAAACAGCCCTCGCTATCAGGATGCGCTGCTTCTGGCCCTGGCTCAGTCCTACTCCATCACGCCCTATCTTGGTGTTGAACTTCAGCGGCAAGGCCATCACATAATCCTTGATGCAAGCTATCTCGGCAGCTCTCATCAAACGGTCTTCATCTATCTCTGCATCATCCACGGCTATGTTTCGTGCGATGCTCTCCGAGAAGATGACGCCCTCCTGCATCACCACGCCACACTGTCGGCGCCACTATTTCCTGTTGAGCTGATTGATGTCGGTATCGCCAATGGTGATTTTTCCTTCCAGCACCGGGTAGTAACCCAGCATCAATCGGATGAGCGTGGTCTTTCCGCTGCCCGATGCTCCCACTATCGCCGTCACCTTACCTTGAGGAATAAGAATATCCACCCCGTCTATCGTCTTTCTGAGGGCATGAGGATCATACTTGAACATGATGTTGCTGATATGGATACCATCCTCAGGATGTTCAAGACCTGTCAGCAAGCCCTCCTTTCCGTTCTCATCATCCATCTGATGAATCTCATTGATTCGTTCCAGGCTGATTTTCACATCCTGAACGGAATAGAAGAAGTTCATCAACTGTTCAACCGGCGAGTTGAGCTGTCCGATGATATACTGCACGGCGAGCATCATACCCAAGGTCATGTGCCCTTGGATTACCGCCGTAGCGGCAACCACCGTCACAACGATATTCTTCACCTCATTGATAAAAATACTTCCTGCCTCCTGGGTCTGCTGTAGTTTTAGAGATTTCTGCTGCACCCTGAAAAGATTCACCTGTGTCTCCTCCCACTCCTTTCGCTTACGCTGCTCGCAATCCTGCAACTTGATTTCCTGCATAGAAGTGATGAACTCGTATGTCCTGTTGTTATTGATGGCCTGCTGCTCGAAGAGTTCATAATCGAGCACCTTTCTTCGCTGCAGGAAGAGAGCCATCCATCCTCCGTACAGGATGCTGCCCAATAAGAAGATGGCAAACACCACCTTATTATATATAAAGAGCACCACCGAAAACACCACGAAGGTAAGCATGGCAAAGGTAATGTTGAGCGTCTGCTGGGTGAGGAAGTTGTTCACACGGCTATGGTCGCTCATCCTTTGAATCAAGTCGCCCATCAGTTTGGTGTCGAAGAACGACATCGGCAGTTTCAGAAGTTTGATGAAGAAATCGCTTACCAGGGAGATATTGATCCGCATGGAGATACGGAGCAGGAACCATCGGCGGGCGAAGTCTATCGCAGTTCGGCTGATAGTGAGCATCAACTGGCCTAAGAGAATGAGCCAGATGAATCCAATATCCTGGTTCTTGATACCAACATCCACGATGGATTGGGTAAGGAACGGCAATACCAGCTGCAGGGCACTGCCCGCAAGCAGTCCCAAGACAATCCAGGAGAATGCCTTGCGGTATTTCTTGAAATATCTGAAAAGGAACTTGAAGGAACGTTTCTCCTTCTGTCTTTCTTCTCCTTCCATCTGATAGGTAAAGAAGGCAGGAGTGGTCTCGAAGAACATGGCGATACCCTTGTCCTCGTTATTAGAGCGAGTGCTTATCCAATGCCGTCTGAATTCTTCAAGATTATAAGTAGTCTTACCCTTGCCTGGGTCAGCGATATAGAACTTCTTGCCCTTCTTCACCTTATATAACACCACGAAATGGTTCTGGTTCCAATGAAGGATGCAAGGGAGCGGAGTCTCGCTAAGTTCCACGACACTTGTCTTGGCACATACCGTATCCAGTCCCAAGGTCTTCGCCGTTTTGTTGATACCAAGCATCGAAACCCCTTCGGTTGTGGCAAAACAGAGTTTCGACAGAGAGTCCAACGAATACTCCCTGCCGAAATATCTACATATCATTTGCAAGCAAGCGATGCCGCATTGCATGCCGTCATGTTGATGGCATATCGGAAAGCTTTTCATCAATAAGTTCTATTTAGCACATCATCACTATTTCTAGATGCCTCCACGCTAATTTCTTTATTAAACAACTTGAAAGAAGCAGACAAAGAGATACCTCTCATATCATTTGTTCCAAATGTTCCTGTCTTAGCATTTATATAATATCTCGTAATGTTATTATAATGAGCCTTGTGTAATATGTCTGTAACATTCAAGTTCAAGACCAGCCTGTCATTCCACAAACTTTTTTGTAAACCGACACACCAATAATTAGCCATTTTCTGATAATAGTTCAATTGATCATGCGCACTTTGATAAGTAAAAACAGAGACAGCCTTGAATGTAGGATTTATTGTATAATATATGTTCAGAGCCAACTCCGTCAGAGGCTTATTTGCTTCCTCAATATTTCCTTGATAGAGATATGAACATTTAGGGAATCTTACAACTCCAGTTGCACTCAGGCGCAATTTACCCATTGTCTGAGAATACCCAATCCCTACAAAATAACTTTCTGTACGTTTGAAATTAACTGGCATACTTGCTATTTGGTTTGTTTCTAAATTTTGACAATAATCCACTTCGACGATTTCATCCTTCGTATGAGAATACCCTCCATATAATCTGAAATACTTCCAATAGAAGTAAAGAGCATATCGATCGGTAACTCCAGGGCGCAAATCTCGGTTTCCCATACTATAACTCAAGGAGTCTTCATATACTTGATAAGGATTTAAGCCCATATATCCTTGCCTTTCAACACTTCTACGATAAACACCTTGAATTGTAAGACCTTTTATTGGTTTATACAACAATCTGGCAGAAGGCAAGAATACAGAAGAATAGTTTCCATCAGAATATTTATTCCCAACAGCATTGGCTGTTATATCCGTATTGGCATATTCATAACGTCCTCCCAATGTTAAAGAGACTTTCTTCCATTTTCTTGTGAGTGAAATATATGCAGCAGTAACCTCGTCCGACAACTCTTGCTGATTTTGCGCATTTTCCCCAACAGCAGATGGATTATTAGTATGATAGTCTGTTACTTGATGAGTTTTATAGTACCTTGCACCTAATTCAGTATCCAAAATATCAAACAATGTAGTGCTATAAGACGCATTAAGAGTCCAAATGTCATACTTGCTCTTTTTGAAAGTCAACACATCTGTAGAACTCATATCCTTTCGATTCTGTTCATAACTAGATGTATATTTGTTACCATGAAGTATTGAGTAATCAGCAGACACATCCAATGAAGAATTATCTCCAAGTTCATCACTATAGGCAAGAGAAAAGTTATGTAAGTTTCTTTGTTCCTTTTCCACCCTATAGATGTCCCTATAAGTTAGTTCCGTTCCATTTTTAAACGACATCATCTCGTCGTTGGTATCCTTTTCTTTCTCATGTTCAAAATAATATTCAAAACTTATTCTATGTTTGTCCGTCAATTGGAAATCATTACCCCAAGTAACCGAATGGGTATCATCTTTCATAAGCAAATGGTTTGCCTCATCTGTTCGGAAAGTTGTTTCTGGATGATATATTTCCTTAAAATAAGTTTCCTTATTAAGATTTCTACTTATAGAATAGTCATAGTCGATACTAGTTGTCCAAAATCCTTTTTTCATCAAGAAGCTAAGTGATGGATTATTGGAATATTTACGCTTAAAACTCATTGACTCCCCTAGGTTTAAGGAAATCATGTCTTTTATTGGTTTAATAGTAACGACATTAATCACGGCTTCAGTCCCAACAGGATATTTCGCAGAAGGCTCGCTCTCGATTTCTATCTTGGCGATATTATTAGACCTTATTGTAGTCAACACATCCTGTTTGGTTACTTCCTTACCATCTATATAATACTTGGGAATACCTCTTCCTATTACCTCAAACTGTTTTTCACCTATCATGATTAACCCTGGAGTAGCACGCAATACATCATTCAAGCTACCCATCTCAGCAAGCATAGTTCCCTTTACCTGTACAGTTCGTAGGCTCCCTTCATCCTTTATTATAGGACGATTACCTTTTACCGACACTTCATTTAAGTTAATACTCTTATATATCGAGAGACTATCAGCACCTGTTTGTGCAGATACATTCTGCATGACAAATATAAAAAATGCCATACCAACTATTGTTTTTATCAATACATTCATACTATTTACTCTTTATATTCATTATAAATTATTTCGGTGCAAAGTTACGGCAAATTGCTCAAACCGGCAAACCTTTGACATCATTTCTCACATAATATTTGCCCCTAGATTATTATGTAAAAATGATGTAGAAAAGTGCGTGAGTTTAAAAATAAAT
>OQWI01001413.1_pt1 | contig 10374 bp, 7 predicted proteins | sample 1691551 | NCBI WGS metagenome assembly OQWI01 (sample SAMN03418259, study PRJEB22391) | human gut metagenome | biome: human-gut; feature: organic feature; material: feces | host: Homo sapiens | place: Tanzania | collected 2013-01
CATCTTCAGCATTCCGCGCCGTCTGTTGCCGGCAGTAGCTGTGGGAGGTATCATCGCAGTTTGTTTCCGCAACTTTGTCAACCTGGGTCCAAGCAATGGCAATATTGGTCTTGACATGGGTCTCAGTATAGGTTCTCTGGCAGGTTCGGCTCTCATCAGCATCATCGTCATCAAGGCACGCCACTGGTTCCACACTCCTCATCAGTGTATCACCATCCCGAGTGTCATCCCAATGGTTCCGGGTGTCTTGATGTATCGCGCTCTCTTTGCCTTCATCGATATGCACGGTGTGGTAGGCGAGGTTACTGTCGGCATGAACAATATGATCAAGGCATCGCTTGCCATCATCTGCATCGCTCTGGGTGTGGCTATCCCCAATGTCTTCTTCCGTCGTTTTATAGAAGGCGACCGCAAGCGAAAACTCTTCAACATGCTTGTGGAGAGAAAGAGAAAGAATGGTGAGTTCGTGGATTTGCACGAAGTAGAAATCAAATAATATTTATTTTCTCAGTTTCTCACGATACTTCAGAGGCGAAGTATGGAGATGTTCTCTGACATACTTGCCAAAGAAAGAAGTGTTGGAGAAACCGAGAATACCCGAAATCTCCTTTATCGACTTGCTCGTAGATCGCAGATAATAAGTAATATCCGAAAGGGTGTACTCAGTTATCCAGTCAATGGCAGTCTTACCGGAATGCCGCTTGCACACGATGGACAGATATTTTGGGGTGATGCACAGTTGCTGGGCAAAATACTCCACCGGCTGATGCTTGATCTCACTCTGCTGCAACAGTTCAAGGAACTTGTCGAAAAGGTCGCTTGTCGTGGAAGAAGCGTTTTTATCATCCTTCTCTATGGTAGAAGAAAAATTGTTGCACAACGCCAACAATGCACTCTTGAGCAGCGTCTCAACGATTTCGCGGCGATAGGGATTCCACGATGTAAGCTGCATGTAGTCGGCATCGAGACAAAGACGCACCAGGTCGGTAAACTTGGCATAGAAGAGCATTTCTTCCTCTGTCATCTTCACCACCGAAACCTTGTCAACATACATGGCACGATTCCAGATGCTGATATGAGAGTGCAGAATGTTTTGCAGACCTAAGTTGGACAAACACATAGCCGTACACGCAAAGTCGGGCGAAACCTCCATGATGTCGAGCGTATTGTTGGGCGGACACACAAAGATATCGTTCTTACCGATCTCTATCACCTTGCCGTTGATGTTGAGCCTCACGTTGCCAGCCTGGCAGGAGGCTATCATATTCATCTGCAATCTTACGGGATCAGGATTAGCCAACACCCTGATATTGTCGAATATCAGAATGTTTTCATCGAGATAACGGGTACTGAGCTCGGCACTCTGTGCGAACTCGCCCTCCTCGAAGCGCTGCTTGAAATCCTTTAGCTCATTGTTTGGCATCTTTATCTTGTTCTTAGTTCTTTCAGTTTCGTTACACCCCTAAAAAGACTCCCTATACTTGTTCTCGTCCTTGTCTTCAAGCATGGAAAGATAACTTTGATAACGGCTGGCGGCTATGTAATGGTCTTCCACCGCACGGATAACGGCACAACCCGGTTCGTGGGTGTGGGTGCAGTTGGAGAAACGGCAGTTCTCTGAGAACTGGAATATCTCCTTAAAATAACTCGTCAATTCTTCCTTCTCTATATCAAAGGTACCAAAGCCCTTGATACCGGGAGTATCGATGAGATAACCTCCAGCCGACAGCGCTATCATCTCGCTGAAGGTGGTGGTGTGCATGCCCGTATTATGAGCATCGCTGATTTCAGCTGTACGTTGGTCGGCCTCAGGCACCAACTGGTTGATAAGCGTCGACTTGCCTACTCCACTGTTGCCGCTGAGCAAAGATATCTTGTCCTTGATAAGAGGAATCAACTGTTCCATTCCCTCACCGGTGGCAGCAGACAGCTCGACACACTGATAGCCAATAGTCTCATAGAGTTTTCGCATCATCTGCTCATAGTGCAACTCCTCCTCAGAGAGGATATCTCGCTTATTGAATACCAGAATGACAGGCACACGATAAGCCTCTGCGCCAGCCAAGAATCGGTCGATAAAAGTTGTGGAGGTCTGTGGATAATTCACCGTCACCACCAGCAAAGCCTGGTCAACATTGGCAGCCAGGATGTGACTTTGCTTACTCAGATTGGGCGATTTGCGAACAATGTAGTTGCGGCGGTCTTCTATGGCAGATATAAAGGCGGTTCCCTCCTGATTGGTAATAAGCTGCACATGGTCGCCCACAGCCACAGGGTTGGTGCTGCGTATTCCCTTCAGACGGAAATTGCCCTTTATCTTGCTTTCAATAAGCTGGCCATCGTCAGTCTTGACGGTGTACCAGCTTCCTGTATTTTTGATGACAAGTCCTTTCATCCTACGACTTTAGACGGTCATGATTTCCTTCTCCTTGTCGTCCATGAGAGCTTCCAACTGCTTGATGTACTTGTCGTGCAACTTCTGCAAGTCGTTCTCAGCATCCTTCTCGAGGTCTTCAGACAGTCCGTCCTTGATAGCCTTCTTCAGCTTCTCCTTGATTTCCTGACGCACGTTGCGCACCTCAACCTTAGCCTTCTCAGCTATCTTGTTGCACTGCTTTACCAGTTCCTTACGGCGCTCACCTGTAGGCTGTGGAATGCCCAAGCGTACTATCTCACCATTGTTTTCAGGAGTGATACCCACTCCACTGTCCATAATGGCCTTCTCAATATCCTTGATAGCTTTCTTGTCCCAAGGACGGATAGCGATGGTACGAGCATCAGGAGTTGTGATATTTGCCACCTGATTAAGAGGCACCATACTGCCATAACTGTTCACTCTCACACCATCGAGGATGGCTACGTTGGCACGACCGGCACGGATATGCGAAAGTTCTTCTGCCAGATACATTGCAGCCATCTCCATGCGCTCGCCTGCTTTGTTCAAAGTTTCTTTTACGTCTATCATATTTTCAATTTTGCTTATTGTTAATAAATCCTTTTATTGTCTGTTATCACAATTCAAGCCACAAATATAGGCATATTTTGCGTAACCGCCAAACATTTAGAGCCTCTTTTGCACGTCAGCCTTCTTTTTGTGACGGTGAAAATATAAATTGGTATGATTTGAGCCTCATATTTTTGAGATATTTTCTTCTCTCGAAGAGGGAGTATAGCGGGCTATATGACCGATGAGAGAGAAGAAAATAGCCAAAAAGATGAGGCCCTGACCTTATTGATGTGGTTCATTTTTCACTCAAATCGTACCAAGTTATTTTTTTACCGTCACTTAGCTGTTTTTCTCAGCCTGTAGCCTTTCCAGTTCAGCTCCCACATAATTGGTAAGTTCCACAAACTCCTGCACCGAAAGCTGCTCGGGGCGACGGGTCATCACATCGGCTGTATAGAAATCCTCGCGGGGAGTCAGCCCAGGGAACATCTGCTTCAGACTCACTCTCAACATCTTGCGACGCTGGTTGAATACCGTCTTTACCAAACGCTTGAAGAGCAACTCATCGCAACCTAAGTCGGTCACCTCATTGCGTGTCATGCGGATCACGGCACTCTTCACCTTAGGGGGAGGATTGAATACATTCTCGTCTACGGTAAAGAGATATTCCACACTGTACCATGCCTGTATGAGGACACTCAGGATGCCATAGGCTTTGTTGCCAGGCTCTGAGGCGATGCGCAACGCCACCTCGCGCTGAATCATTCCCGTGCAACAGGGAATGAGGTCCTTGTAGTCGAGCATCTTGAAGAATATCTGCGAGGAAATATCGTAGGGATAATTGCCCGTCAGCACGAACTGTCGCCCGTCGAAGATACGTGTGAGGTCCATACGCAGGAAATCCTCACCTATGATATTGTCCTTGAGACGTGGAAAGTTCTCGTGAAGATAAGCCACCGACTCAGAGTCGATTTCCACAGCTTTTACAGGTCGTGGTTTCTCTATAAGATACTGGGTGAGCACACCCATACCCGGACCTATCTCGAGCACGGGCAGATCAGGACAAGCGTCTACCGTATCGGCTATTCGCTTGGCAATACCGAGGTCAGTAAGGAAATGCTGACCCAAATTTTTCTTTGGCTTTACTGCTTTCATGTGTCTAATTTTCTGCAAAGATAGTGCAAGCGAGCGCAATGAAAACTTGTTTTCAAATTGCCGAGTGCAGCTTTTCTTCTGCAAAGATAACGTATTTTTCCGAAAAAACATATAGCATCCATACAAAACAACACAAAATTATCAACTTTTCACTAAAGACAGCATAAAAAGTGATAACACAAGTATAGCATTTGTAACTATCTGTTCTCCATATGGGTGCAGAGTAGTTATACACACAGGATGAGAATACGAGGAATCTATAATAAATAACATTAAAGCATTCACCATTTATCTATTCTTTAGAACTTTTCCCTTACACAGTCATAAAAAAAGACAGCGCACAACTCTTTTGAGTTGCACGCTATCTCAATCATATTTATGTTACTGAAGTTTCGCATGTTTTTTTCATTGCTCCATACAGAATGGTGCAGGAAACGTTGTTTCTTTCATTGCTCCATACGGAATGGTGCAGGAAACGTTGTTTCTTTCTTTGCTCCATACGGAATGGTGCAGGAAACGTTGTTTCTTTCATTGCTCCATATGGAATGGTGCAATAAACGTTGTTTCTAACAGCACGCCTGTAGAAAAGGCAGAAGTTCTTAGCCCGTACTTAAACCACTTGCGTAACTTGAGTATGTTATTTTTACTCACAAGAAATTTCCTAACTTTCTCGAAGTCTGTGTCCAAAACGTTCTGCGTACCATCGTTGATCTGTAACAGTCAAAACACGATAACGTTGTGAAATCACAAACAAAGACATCAAGGAATAAGAATCTGTTCTTTGAGAGGTAAAGAGACAGAACTACCACCAACTTGAACCAGATACGATCCTGGCACTGTCACAAACTGATGCTGGTCCATATCATAATAAGAGAATGAGTCTGAATCCAATTTAACTTGAATACGACGAGACTCTCCATGCTTCAGAAATACTTTTTCAAAGCCCTTCAACTCCTTCAACGGACGGGGCAAGGTAGGATTCACGCATCCCACATAGACTTGAGCTACTTCTGCAGCATCCTTCTTGCCAGTATTTTTCAAGTCGAAAGATACAAGCCATGAATCGTTTTCTTTGACTACTCTAAGATTTGAATAATCAAAAGAAGAATAGGAAAGTCCAAAACCAAACGGGAATAAAGGCTTGACTCCATTGGCATCATAACCACGATAGCCAACAAACACGCCTTCACGATATTCCACGGTCTTACATTCTCTACCTGGTCGGTTCTCATAATAACTGTCATGACAAGGATTGTCCTCCCATTTTTTCTCAATAGAAATAGGAAGTTTACCACTTGGAGAAATCTTTCCTGTCAATATTTCAGCCAAGGCAGTTCCACCTTCCTGTCCTGGATACCATGCCATCAACAGGGCATCTATCTTGTCAAGCCAACGGTTCATATCCACTCCACCGCCAGCATTGAGCACTACCGTCATCTTCTTGCCCGCCATAGAAAGGCGCTCTATCATCTCTTCCTGATACCCCGTAAGACGGAAAGAACGATCGAATCCTTCTCCCTCAACATTGGAGTTAAAGCCTGTACAATAAACTATGTTTTCAACCTTAGCCAGACCTGCATACAACTTTTTCTCATTCAGACGAGAGATATTGCAGCTCACTGCTGCAGAAGATATATTGTCAAAATATTCCAAAACAAAATGATACATTTGGCCTTTTTCTACCTTGAACGTTTTCTCGCGATGAGAATAAGCATGATTACCCCAATCGCCTGTCAAGAGCTTATCGTTCACAAAGATGCGGTAACCATCATCGCCACCCATAGAGATACGCAACAGTCCATCTTCCTTTGACTTATAATAGAAAGACCATCTTGCCGAGAAATGATCTTTAGGGAAACCTGGACCTATAGAGTCATATCCCCAATCAAATGCTATCCTGTCATCCACATGAGTTGAATCGGGAGTTCCTGAGAGTTTCTGATTTTTGTAATAAGAAGCCAAGAAACCTTTTTTTGTCATTGCCGCATCCATATAAACCTCAGCATTAACATCATCATAGATGACATCATCGGTCAAGACGATAAGATTGGGCTTGGCTTTCTTTAGGGCAGCACTCAACGTAGTAGAGGCAAAGGGATTTACGAAGCCACTTCCACCTCCTGTTGCCACAATATTGGCATTCTCACCAACAAGGGCTGTACGCCCTTTAAGAGGCAATGTGTTCTTATTGTTTTTCAGAAGCACAATACCTTCACGGGCTATCTGTAGAGCTTTCTGCCTGGACGGTGCATAATTCAAGGCTATCGATGTATCCTTCTGCTGTCGGTCGAGCAAGCCAAAAGCTATCAAAGACTGCAGGATGTGCTGTACCTTTTGATCTATCGTAGCCTCTGTCACCAATCCTTTCTTTATAGCAGGATAAAGATTCTCGTAATTCAGATTGCGTCCTTTTGGCATCTCCAAATCCAGGCCATTATTGGCTGTGTTGACAACAGAATAGACTGAGGTCCAGTCAGACATCAAGAGGCCGTTAAATCCCCATGTGTCACGAAGTATCGTTTTATTGAGCCAGGCATTCTCTGTTGCATGCACACCATTGAGGAGATTATAACTATCCATAACAGCACCTACGTGAGCCTGCTGCACTGCCTTGCGAAAGGCAGGGAAATAGATTTCCTGCAAAGTTCGCTCATCAATATCAGAACTGGTGTGATGACGACTCCACTCCTGATTGTTTCCACAAAAATGCTTGATGGTTGCCATCACTCCCCTGCTCTGAACGCCCTCTATGTACTGACAGGCTATCTCAGAAGTGAGATAGGGATCCTCGCCGAAATATTCATAATTACGACCGCACAAGGGTGAGCGATATATATTAACACCTGGACCCAATAAGATACCAACACCACGGGCACGGGCGTCATCCCCCAGGCCCTCACCCAACAGATGAGCCACATTTCTATTCCAAGTGGCTGCAGTTAGGATGCCCGATGGGAACAAGGTGCTATGAGGTGCATGATTGCGAATACCACAAGGACCATCTGCCAGCAATATGCGAGGTATACCCAGGCGCGGAATAGCACGCAGAGAAAAGGACGTCTCACCTGACAGATAATCTATCTTTTCTCTCAAAGTCATTTGTTCCACCAACTCTTTCGCTCTTTTGACAGCTTCATCATCTATGATTTGAGCCATCGAATGAGAACAAACGACACCAACTATCATCACCGCTATTATACGGCTGATATTACACAAACTTTTTATCTGATATTTCTTCATAACTATATTTTTATTTTGTCTTTATCTTTATCTTGCATGGCAGAAGCCCATCGGCAGAAGCCTCAAAAAGGAACTCGCCCACACGGCCATTACCTCGTACGATTGCCATCAGTTGTCCATGAAAGACAGGCATTTCTGATATGTGAAAAGAATTCAAGTCGGTAGGATCTCCATTGGCTGAAGCAACAAACTCTCCACATCCATCTACTCTGAAACGAATTCTTTCAGAACTGTCAGGGCACAGATTACCCTGCCTATCGACTACTTTTAACTGCACAAAAGCATACTCTGTACCATTGGCGCACACACTGCTCTTATCGACTGTAGCCACCAACCGATAAGGTTGTCCTGCCGTACAGACAGAATCACTCATTGCAGGATGTCCTACCTTATCGTAAGCGACAACCACCAGTTTACCAGGTTCATATTTCACAGAATCCCATATCAACCGATAATGTCGTAAGAGAGCCAAACTGTCTCTCTTCATAGACTGGACTTCCGACAAGGACAGTTTCCGCCTGCGCCCCATGCTTTTGCCATTCAGGAACAACTCTGCTTCGGGATAATCTGTATATACCATTACAGGGGTTACCTGCCCCTCGCGCCCATGCCAAGTCCAATGAGGAAGTATATGAAGTGTATGATCTCTTTTATTCCACAGACTGCGATAAAGATAATACCTGTCCTTGGGTATATTGGCTAAGTCGATGATACCAAAGAGCGAGCTATGGCTTGGCCAGTTGTCATTATTATAAGGTGTTGGTTCACCTAAATAGTCGAAGCCCGTCCATACAAACTGTCCTAAATACCATGGATATTTCTCGGCCAAGGAAAAATCAACATCTGGCGTGTTACTCCAGCTACAATATTCCACATCATAACCCGAAGACTGATGGTCTGCGTACATTGCCATGGATCTCAACTTTAGAGGGAATTTATAAACACCACGCGAACTTACTGTGGAAGCTGTTTCGGAACCGAGAATCATTCCTTGCTGCCAAACAGCAGCTGCCTTTTCAAAATTCCAAGTATTGTAGTTGATGCCAGGAATATCCACTTCTTTGGCGAATCCATTAGCCAAAACATACGGAATTTGATCCATACACACTGTAACAGATCGTGTAGAATCTTCTTCATGGCAATACTGCTGCAAGCGTTTCACCAACTTCCATCCTTCAGGATCTCGCTGGTTGGGCACCTCGTTGCCTATTCCCCACAAGATGACAGAAGCATGATTGCGAAAATGGCACACCATATCTCTTACCATTCTCTCTGCATAATCTTCAAAATAACGATGGAATCCTTTCTCGCACTTAGGTATATCCCACTCGTCAAAAGGCTCTATCAACAGCATCAACCCCATCTCATCGCACAATCGGGGCAATAATGAGGAAGGAAGATTATGGGAAGTTCGGATGGCATCACACCCCATATTCTTTAAAAGCCTGAGCCTATAGCGAAGAGCAGACTCATTAATAGCGGTACCCAGCGCTCCTAAATCATGATGTATGCAAACCCCTTGTATCTGACGATGCTTCCCATTCAGGAAAAAGCCCTGTCCCTTGACAAATTCAACACTTCTAATGCCAACCTCCTGCTCCAAGTGGTCAACAACACGTTTATCCCGAACTAAAGAGATACGCAAATGATAAAGATTAGGCTGTTCCGGACTCCACAATCGTGGATTCAATACTGTCAGAATCTGTCGAGAGTTTTGTTCACCCGCCCGCACCGAGGCTTGCCGACTGGCAACAACCTTGCGGTTAGTATCCAACAGTTCCAATCTGACGATGCTACCGGATTTATTTTTCCCTACTATAGTAGCATCTACACTTACTTCTGCCTTATTAGCACCAACTATTTTAGTAATAACTTTTGTTTTCCAAGCAGAAAGAAGGACATCTCCCGTCTCAATCAACCTCACTTCCCGAAATATTCCTGCGCCAGGATACCAACGCGAAGAATGAGCCTTGGAATCTAACTTAATCGCCAAGACATTATCTTTGCCAGGACGATGTGCATAGGAGGTTATTTCTACTTGAAATGCAGCATAGCCATTCGGTTGAAAGGCCACTTGCCGCCCATTTACAAAGACTGTGGCCTCGCTCATCACTCCATCAAAATAAAGAAAGCTCCGTGAATGGCCATTCAAACGAAAATGACAACGATACCAAGCCTCACCATCATAAGGAAGTCCTCCGGTACGCCCCGTCTTACGATTCACCTTGGTTTCTTTGTTTTGGATATTCATCACATCCTGCAAGTCATTGTTCCTATCAAAAGGTCCCAATATGGCATAATCATGAGGAACAGTCACACTGCTCCATAACTTATCGTCATAATTCACCTTCTCTGCAGAAGCATATCGTCCACGAGCAAATTTCCACCCTTCCTCAAGTATGCGTTCGCTACGTTGAGAAAAAACAGAAAGGAAAGATATACACACCATCAAAGAAAGAACTATAAAACGTTTCATATTTTTTCTATTCTATATTCAACTTCAATTCTTTATCACCCACAAGTATCGACACTTCACCAGACTCCACAAATCGTCTGCCATCGGCATCAATATATCCAAGATCTCTCTCCACATCGACATTAAAGGTATAAGTAACACACTCTCCCTTCCGTATCAATTTCTTCTCAAAGAACTTCAACTCTTTACATGGGCGCGTAATGGTACTATAAGGATCCACAATATACCAAAAGACTGTCTCCTTTCCGTCCCTGTCGCCAACATTGGTTACAGAAACCGAAACCTGAAACTTATCATTCTTGGTCACATGCGATTTACTTGCAACTGGCGAACCATAAATAAAATGCGTATAGCTCAGTCCATGCCCGAAAGGATATAAAGGTTCGCTCGTCATATCCTTGTAAAAGCCCTGATGACGGCGGGCACTATTACGCCTGTTATAATAAATAGGAATCTGACCTTGCGCATAGGGGAACGTCATCGCCAACTTGCCTGAAGGATTATAGCGGCCTGAAAGAATGCCTCCAAGCGCATCACCTCCTGCCATACCAGGATG
>OQWI01001416.1_pt1 | contig 10368 bp, 7 predicted proteins | sample 1691551 | NCBI WGS metagenome assembly OQWI01 (sample SAMN03418259, study PRJEB22391) | human gut metagenome | biome: human-gut; feature: organic feature; material: feces | host: Homo sapiens | place: Tanzania | collected 2013-01
ATTCCTTAACATTTCGTACTACACTATCCATTACGAAAGATGAAACACCAATGAATATCAATTTGAAATACATCATTTGATGATAAGGTGTACGCAAATGCTAAACAGAAAAATATCTCGAAAAGCATTTGCAGTAAGGAGACTTATTATGCAAGAAGTAAAATCACCAAAACGACCTATGATTTTCTATTACATCATTGCACTTGTCGCAATCCTTTGTATAAACTTTCTTCTCCTTCCTGCACTGGAACAGCGTCAGGTCAAAGAAGTAGATTACGGCACATTTATGACAATGATTGATGAAAAACAAATCGATTCTGTAAACATCGAATCAAACCAAATCATATTTACAGATAAATCAGGAGATACAGTATATAAAACCGGGATTATTGAAGATCCAGATCTCGTAACCCGGCTTCACGAATCCGGTGCTAAATTTTCATCCGAAATCATTGAGCCGACATCTCCAATTATTAGTTTTTTAATGGCCTGCCTTCTTCCAATGTTGATCATGATTGCACTTGGACAATGGCTGTCCAAAAAAATGCTGTCTAAGATGGGTGGCGGAATGAATTCCATGCAATTTGGTATGGGTGGAAAGAGTAATGCAAAAGTATATGTCAAATCTTCCAGTGGTATTAAATTTTCTGATGTTGCCGGTGAAGACGAAGCAAAAGAACTTTTATCTGAATTAGTGGACTTCTTAAACAATCCAGCTAAATATAAAGAGATTGGTGCCAAGATGCCAAAAGGAGCCTTATTAGTAGGTCCTCCTGGAACTGGTAAAACACTACTTGCCAAAGCTGTTGCCGGTGAGGCTGGCGTTCCATTCTTCTCTATTTCAGGTAGTGAATTTGTAGAAATGTTTGTTGGTAGAGGTGCTGCTAAAGTGCGTGATTTATTCAAACAAGCACGTGAAAAAGCTCCTTGTATTGTATTTATTGATGAAATTGATACCATTGGTAAAAAACGTGATGGTGCAGGTATGAATGGCAATGATGAGCGTGAACAAACATTAAACCAACTACTTGCCGAAATGGATGGATTTGATGGTTCCAAAGGCGTCGTATTACTTGCCGCTACAAACCGTCCTGATTCATTAGACCCAGCTCTAACTCGTCCTGGTCGATTCGACAGAAGAATTCCGGTTGAACTTCCAGATCTTGCAGGTCGTGAAGCCATTCTTAAATTACATGCCAAAGGCATCAAATGCTCAAACAACATTGACTTTAACGTGATCGCAAGAGCTAGTGCAGGAGCTAGTGGTGCAGAACTTGCCAACATCATTAATGAAGGGGCTTTATTAGCGGTTCGTGACCATCGTAAAACAGTAGTACAAAAAGACTTAGAAGAAGCCATTGAAATCGTTATTGCCGGTGAACAAAAGAAGGGTGCAGTGATTTCAAATCGAGAACGAATGATTGTTTCTTATCATGAAATCGGACATGCACTAGTGGCTGCTAAATGTAAAAACACGGCTCCCGTTCATAAAATCACAATTATCCCTCGTACAAAAGGGGCTTTGGGATATACTATGCAAGTAGAAGAAAACGAACAAAACTTATTATCAAAAGAAGAAGCTTTCCAAAAGATCATGGTGTATACTGGTGGTCGTTGTGCTGAAGAGTTGATTTTTAATTCCATCACAAGTGGAGCGAGCAACGATATTGAACAAGCCACTAAACTTGCTAGAGCCATGATTACACGTCTAGGTATGTCGGATGAATTTGGCATGACAGCTCTAGAAACAGTAAATAACCAATATTTGGGTGGCGATACATCTTTAGCTTGTTCAAATGAAACAGCGACTAAGATTGATGAGGCAACCATCGCATTAATTAAAAAAGCACATGATGAGGCTTATCAAATTCTAGAAGACAACAAGATGAAGTTACATGAACTTGCCAAATTCTTATATGAAAGAGAAACCATTACGGGTGAAGAATTTATGTATATCTTAAATAAGCCAGCTGAAATCTCAACAAAAGAAGAATACTAAGACAAAGGATGAAGATTATCTGAAATCTTCATCCTTTTTACATTGTTTTAAAGCTTCAATCAGCTTTGTTTCATCCAAAGGCTTAGCCAAATGCATATTCATACCTGCTATCTTGCTATTCATTATGTCTTCTACAAATGCATTCGCACTCATCGCAATGATTGGAATTGTCTTTGCATCCAATCGTTTTAATGCACGAATCTTTCTTGTCGCATCTAAACCATTTAGTTTTGGCATCATGATATCCATAAGAATAAAATCAAATTTATTTTCTTCACTCTTTTCAAATAAATCTATTACTTCTTGACCATCTCTTGCACATACAACCTGAATACCATTACGTTCTAACATATATTCAACGATTTCCATATTCAAATCGTTATCTTCTGCCACAAGCACACATAAACCTTCTAACGATATTTGTTGATGCCTATTATTTTTGTTTTCAATTGATTTTCCTAACTTAAAAGGAATCTGAATCGAAACCAAAGTTCCAACACCCTTTTCACTTTCCAATTGAATATTTCCATGCATATACTCCACAAGCTTTTTGGCAATAGACAAACCAAGACCTGTACCTTGATATGTAGATCTACTAGAACTATCTTCTTGCGCAAATAAATCAAAGGCATGTTGAATAAAATCTTGACTCATTCCGATACCATTATCTTTACATCTAAATTCTAAAAGCGATGTCGAATCATCTAAACATTTCTCATTCATCCATACATGGATTTCTCCATTTTCCGGTGTAAACTTAACGGCATTTTGTACAACTATCGATAGTATTCGTGAAAGATATATTGGATATCCTCTAAACCTTGAATGACTCAATTGACCTTCATACCAATCCAAAATATATTGAATATTCTTTTCTTGTGCCAATTGTTGTGCATCAATATTCATGTTTTCTAATAATTTAGTAACATCAAAATCAACTTCTTCCTCTGTAAAATGATCACTTTCTAAATCATTCATATCCAAAACATCATTGACTAAAGAAATCAAATAATTTAACGACCGATGAATCTTATTTCTTGTGATTTTCTGCAGCTCTAAATCCTTTGGATTTTGATTTGCAATATGAAGCATACCCGCAATACCGTTTAATGGCGTACGCATATCATGAGACATACTCTGTAAAAATCGCGTTTTTATTTTCGCCTCTCGCTTTGCCTGTTCTGCTTCAAAGAATAAATTTAATTCTTTACGCTTTGTCTCACTAATTGTACGAATTGTCGCAATGGCTTGAATCGCTTTTCTATTCGCATTTCTTTTGGAAACAATAATACGCAATTTATGCCAGTTGCCATCCACCATTCGATATTCCGCTAAAACATCTTCTTCTTTTTCAAGTCGTGAAGTTAATGTTTCTATATTCGCAAATTGATGGATAATATTTCGATATTCCGGTGCAACATCTTGTTCACATACGTCAAACATTTTTTCAGATGCACATCCCGTTTTAGGAATAATGTCACTTCCTGAAATTCTTTCATATGTATCTGTTTCAAAATCAACTTTATAAATTGAACTATAACTTTTCGCAATTGTAGAAATCGTTTCATTACTCCTCTTTATTTCCTCTAAAGCATTCTGCAACCTTTTCTGTATTGCTTTTTCTTTTTCAATAATATCATCAATATAACGAAAACCCAATAATGCGTGACACGACTCTTCATCTTCACTTACCTTAACAACTTTCGTTTCAAAATATTGATGATTCTGTGCATTTGGATAAGTACGATAATTCTGTGTAAGACTCACTTGTGTTTTCAACAAAGATTTTAAATTATCACGAGAAAACCACCATAAAAACTCGGGCTGCTCCTCCTTAGGAATATAACGCATCGCATATTGATAAGCATATTCATAAAAATCTTTATACCCTGAATAACTTCTTATTAATTCACTCGCATTGGTTTCATCCTGAATATGAACAGATTCAAATTTACCACTGTTAACTTCCAAATAATAAATAGCCGTAAAATCAGAGCTTAGACTTTCTAGAATTTGTTTTTCTTCTTCCAACCTATCATTTCTTTCTTTTTCATGCTCAACAATGTCATTCACCAATTTAAAGCCCAGCACAAAATCATCTGTCTCATCCGAAATCTGCGCAAAGCAAGCCTGGAAATAATCTATTTTTCCATTAAACTCTCTTTGAAAAAGAACCGGATATACCTTTTCTGTCTTGATTCGTTCACGAACGACACGATAATTCACATTTCTTAAAAAATTTTCTCGATCTTCTTCACAAACATATTCTGAAGCATATTTCTCCATGCTCTTTTGATAATTATTTGTTTTGGCAAACTTTTCAATTGCTTCTTGAGCAATATGATCCCCTTTTTTTGTTTGTTGATACAATTCAACCGTTAAATCATGATTGATTACCCATACCGTGACATATTCATGACTCAAACCAGAAATAAAACGCTGTTGAAGAAGGTTTTTTTCCTTATACTTATGAATATCAATAAGAAATCCACAAACACTTACTATTTTTCCTTTTTCATTTAAAACAGGCTTTCCAATTGCACGATACCAACGATATTGTTTGTCTTTATTCTGAAGACGATACTCTACCTCATATGTTGCGGTTGAATCCCTCGTATCATGAATGTTTTTAAACCCTTCTTTAACAACATCAATATCTTGAGGATGCATATGATTCCAAAGCATAGAACACGAAATATGCGTCTCACCTTTAAATCCATAAAGCATCTCAGATAGACTTTCACTTCCTACAAACTCTACTGGCCTTTCATTATCATCAAACCGAATGCGAAAACGAGCCTCATCAAGCTCTCCATATAGCGCATCTTCACTATCTTCGTTTGTATATACCCATATAGAAGTATTCTCATCATTATCTGAATACCGATCAATTTTCAGGCGAATCAAGGTACCATTCTTTTTACGATACGTAACATTCACTTGATTTCCAGAAGACAAAATATTATATACATAATCATAGTCCAAGACTCGATCAATCACTTCTTGATAATCACAAGCTACATAATGATCTCGATATAATTGCATCGCATCTGAATAGGAACCTTTTGTGTCTTTGGCAAAAGCACGAAATGCTTTTGGAGCTAAAATATCACGAAAAGTATCTGTACTTCGATCTAAAATATAAACCGCTGCATATTTAGGTGCTATTAATCGCAAAAAATTTTCGGCATCTCTTTTTTCTTGAAGAAGTTGATTCATAGTATGACCTCCTCATATTGACATTTTTATTATAAATGACTATTTAATTTTTGCCTATTTTTAAAATAAAAATTCCAACAAAAAAGGAAGCTCAACGCTTCCTAATCGCACAAATCATATAAATCTAAAATCAATTGTTCTGTCTTATCCCAACCAAGACAAGGATCTGTGATTGATTTTCCATACACATTACCATCTGTTGGCTGATTTCCATCCTCTAAATAACTCTCAATCATTAAGCCCTTCACTAGCTTTTTAATATCTTCCGACTTATTTCTAGAATGCATAACATCTTTCGCAATACGAATCTGCTCTAAATATTGTTTATTTGAATTTGAGTGATTACAATCCACAATACAAGCTGGATTCTTTAAATCTGACTTTTCATATAAATGAATCAATTCCATTAAATCTTCATAATGATAATTCGCATGCGCATGATTAAACTTATCCACATATCCCCTTAAAATCGCATGAGCCAATGGATTTCCATCTGTCTGTACTTCCCAGCCACGATATACAAATCTTTGATCGGCTTGAGCCGCTACAATCGAATTCATCATAACTGTAAGATCTCCACCAGTAGGATTTTTCATTCCAGCAGGAATTCCCACACCACTAGCCACAATACGATGTTGCTGATTTTCAACGCTTCTTGCACCGATGGCAACATATCCTAATAAATCCGATAAATACGCATGATTTTCTGGATACAACATCTCTTCTGCACAAGTAAATCCAGTTTGTGTAACAACATCTGTATGTAATTTACGAATCGCAATAATTCCTTTCAACATATCCTCTTTCGAATGAGGATCTGGCTGATGCAACATCCCCTTATATCCAACGCCCTTTGTACGAGGTTTATTTGTATAGACACGTGGAATCATAAAAATTTTATCTTTTACTTTTTCTTGTAAAACAGCCAAACGATTCATATAGTCTAAAACCACATCTTCACGATCCGCACTACAAGGACCAATAATTAAAATTAAACGATCATCTTTTCCAGTAAAAATATCTTCAATTTCTTGATCCCTTTGTTTCTTGATTTTTTGCACCTTATAAGGTAAAGGAAACTCCTTCTTTAATTCTTCTGGAGTAGGTAACTCCTGTATCTTCTTCATATCCATGTTCGACATCCCTCTTTAATCACCTTTGACAATATCATATTCTAGAAACTTTTTCAAAAAAAGAAAGATGAAGTCAAACTCCATCTTATTTTAGTGATTCAACAAATTCTTTGATATGTTTAGCATCCAAACCATAATAATCCAATAAATTTGCATAACCATTCCTTTATCGGTATAATACCCCAAGTTTGACAGTTAAAAAAGTACACCCATCATTTACATGATGCAAGATTTTTTCCAAAAAATTAAGCCTTCTTTTTGTAAATAACGTTACCAATACCCTGTACAAGCTGAACAATGACAATCAATACAATGGACGTCACTACAAGGTAACTAATATCATATGCCTGATATCCTTTTCGGATAGCGATATCTCCAAGACCGCCACCACCAAGTGTACCAGCCATTGCACTCGCACCAACCATATTGATAATCAATAAAACAATACCATTTAATAGTCTAGGTACAGATTCTTTAAAATATACCTTTGTAATAATTTGCAGATCCGTAGCACCAAATGATTTTGCTGCTTCAATCACACCCGCATCTGTTTCTCTCAATGCATTTTCAAATACACGTGCAATAAATGGAATTGCGTAAATTGTTAATGGAACGATTGCCGCAGTTGTACCAATAGATTTGCCAGCAATTACACGCGTCACTGGAATTACAATTACCATTAAGATAATGAACGGAAATGAACGGAATACATTCACAATCACATCCAGAATTCCATACACAATACGATTTGGTTTCAATCCATCTTCAGCAGTCAATGTCAAAATTACCGCAGGAATAAAACCTAGTACAACCGCAATTAAAGTCGAGAAGAATACCATGTATAATGTCTGCCATGTTCCTTTTAAGATTACATCTAACATACTCATAGTACCTCCCAAGTAACATTCTTACTTTCCAAAAACTGAAATACACGCTCTTTATCTTTTTCTTGAATATTCAAGATCAAAGAACCAAATACATTTTCTCTAAACTCTTCTAGTTTTGCCCAGCAGATAGAGAAATCAATGCCTAATTCTCTTGCCATTTCTGTAATTACAGGTTCATCAGAAGAATCATCTGTAAAGAACAGCTGCACATTCACACCCGCTTTTGGCAATGCCTGGCCTTCTTCACCCAGGAACTTCTTCACATCTTCTGTTGGTTTCACAAATAACTCTTCTGGTTTACCCTCTGCCAAAACAACACCATGCTTTAAAAAAGCTACTCTTTGACAAATCTGTTTTACAACTTCCATCTGGTGTGTAACCACAACAATTGTGATACCAAGTTCTTCATTGATCTGCTTTAAAAGTTCAAGAATTCCATGTGTGATTCTAGGATCCAATGCACTTGTAGCTTCATCACAAAGCAAGATCTTAGGATCATTCACGAGTGCTCTAGCAATCGCAACTCTCTGTTTCTGACCACCAGATAGATTTTCTGGACGTTCATGCATTTTATCTTTCAAGCCAACAAGTTCAATTAAATGTTCAATTTTCTTTTTATTTTCTTCTGTATTTGGATTTTCATTCCAGAAGCGAAGAGGCAATGCAACATTGTCATATACATCCAATCTAGAAAGAAGATTGAAGTTCTGGAAAATCATACCCATATCTTTTCTCAGCTGGCGTAACTGCTTCTTATCATTTACATCAACTGCAGTACCATCTACTGTGATCGTACCACTATCATATGTTTCCAATCCATTGATACAGCGAAGCAATGTCGATTTACCAGCACCACTCTGTCCAATGATTCCATAGATTTCTTTTTCATGAATCTGGAGATTAATATCCTTTAATACTTCAAGTTCTCCAAAACTCTTTCTTACATTTACAAGATTTATCATCTCTACGCTCCTGTCTATTTACGCGAATATTCAGAGGGTCTCCCCTCTGAATATTACTGATTGTACTGTTATAATTTTTTGATTAGTCTACTGGATTGCCTTCTGTATCAATGAAGGAAGCAATCACAGATCCCTTATATGTATCTTCAATATATGACTTTACTTCATCAGATGTAATAGCCTTTACAAGTGCTTTTGTCTTTTCAGTATCAAGATTTTCATCCTTTACAACAACATAGTTTGTTCTCTTTACACTTGTTTCCTGGTCAAACTGTTCAACATAGATTGCTGGGTGCTTGCTTGGAAGATCAGCTTCTAATGCATAGTTACCATTTGCGACTACTGCATCAACATCTTCAAGTGTTAATGGAACCTGTGCAGCTTCCACTGGCTGAATATCATAGTTATGAGGGTTGAGTTCTTTATTTCCATTGAATGTTGTTTCAGTTACATATTCATCTGTTCCTGGATCCTCTAATAAACCAGCCTGAACAAGTACTCTTAAGCCTCTATCTAAGTTATCTGCATCATTTGGCAAGGAGATTGTTGCACCATCCTTGAGATCCTTGATATCTGTTACTGTTGCAGAATAGATACCCATTGGTTCAATATGAACACCAGCTGCAGCAGCCAGATGAAGACCCTTAGAAGTATTCTGATCATTCATGTAGCCTAGTGTCTGGAAGTAGTTCGCATCAAGAGAACCTTCTTCCAAAGCTGTATTTGGTGTAACGTAATCTGTAAATTCTGTCACTTCTAATGTCCAGCCATCTTTTGCGAGAACATCTTTTACGACATTATTCAAGATTTCAGCATGTGGTACTGCAGTCGCACCAACTTTGATTGTCTTGTCTTCACCGGATGTTTTTGTAGATGTGGAACCTGTAGATGTGGATGAGCAGCCAACTAATGCGAATGCTAATGCTACTGTTGCGATTGTTCTGATTGCGTTTTTCATTTTTCTTTTCCTCCGTTTTCTTGTAATGCTTGAAGTAGGACGAGGTGATTCTTTCATGCTCTAGAAACAAAAAACTACGCCCCTTAGATAAGGGCGTAGTATTACGCTGTACCACCTTACTTTAAAATGACCTCACGATCATTTCCTCTTCAAGTACGCTGAATATCATCAGATATACTCTATGTCTGTAACGGGACAGCCCGTCGTGATCTACACTATCGATCACGCAGCTCCAAGACCATGTTCACCAAACCTTTCCTTATCCCCTCTCAGCATACAGGGACTCTCTTTTGAAGTTCCAACCTGGTTACTCTTCTCTTCGTTGCTTTTATGGTTACTATTTTACACTTTCTAGAAATGAATGCAATAAGTAATTAACAAAAAATTAAAAATATTACATTTTCTTTGTGAAAACTTTTTCATTTCCTTATTGAATCACATTCAACACGTCAACTTCTCATAATTTTTATACATCTATACAATAAGTTTTAAATAGACGTCATTAATGTCAGTTATATTAACAAGTCACCAATGTAACGATTAAGCCTTTAATTATATAATATATCTATTTAAAATGTAATGAATTGTTAAATACATGTAAAGCAAAATTATTTACTAAGTAAAATTGATTTAAACCTTAAATTTTATAACCAATCAATACTATAACCCATTATAAATTGTAAGCGATGCCATGGAATCTAGATACCTTTAAAAATAAGTATGAATATAGCAAACAAACTCAACATAAACAGCATATAATTGGTGAATCTATTTGTAACTGTAGCTGTCTGTACTTCATCAGTTTTAATTGGTGTTTCTTCTTTCTTATCTATTTCTTCTGCAGCACCCGCATGCTTTATCTGTTCTCTATGTGCTTCCTTCTTTTCTAAAATGCTAAATACATCATTCTCAATGATATCATACTTATAATTCTTTGATTTACTTTGTACAGTAAGTTTATAATCACCAATATCTTCTCCTGGTTCTCTAGACAAGATATAATTGTCATATTCAAAACTTGGATCTTCTTTACCAAAATATTTATAAAGTATATCCAATTTCAATTGAACTGTTTTAGGAAGAATCGTTACTTTGAATGGAACCGATTCATAATATCGTTCATCCAAATCAAACGCTATTGTATATTCACCAACATCCTTTAATAAGATTGGTTCAACCTGATCTATTCACTATAAATCTGAATTCCATC
>OQWI01001420.1_pt1 | contig 10361 bp, 8 predicted proteins | sample 1691551 | NCBI WGS metagenome assembly OQWI01 (sample SAMN03418259, study PRJEB22391) | human gut metagenome | biome: human-gut; feature: organic feature; material: feces | host: Homo sapiens | place: Tanzania | collected 2013-01
GGATGCGTTCATCGTCCAATGTAAGGCCGTTATAAACTTCTTCATTGATGAAAGCGATCTTCCCGCAGTCTGCTCCGCAGCGTTCCAGACGGGGCTTTATCGTGTCTGAAACGCCATCCTCTGAGCACTGATAAATCACTTTTTGCGGTGTACCGATTTTACAACCGTCCGGGGTCTTTCCTCCTGTTGAAAGTTCCGCAATCAGATTCATCATCATGGTGGATTTTCCATCACCTGGATCACCTTGCAGCAGTGTGATTTTTCCGATTGCAATAAAGGGATACCACAGCCACCGTACATCCGTTGACTGAACTTCGCTATACAGTGTCAGCAGCCGTTCCATTTCGTTTTCCCCACTTTATTTTCGCAGCTTGATTTCATGCTTTTATTATACGCTTATCAGATGATTTTTTCTGTGAACCAGCAGTTCACTTGTTGCTCAAAATGTGAACTGCTGGTTCACATTTTGGCCTCAGAAGCCATCTCCGCTAGAGGGGAAAAATAAGAATTCTGACTTCTATGTAAATTGCCTCTTTGGTTCCTCTTGATTCATTTCTCCATAAGTCAAATAATTAAAGTATCTTATGCGGGCATTTGAAAGGAAGATCACTATATGTCCGTAAATCGTACTTCTCTAGGAAAACGAATCAGCTTCTACCGTTCAAAATCGAATCTTACGCAAGAAGTTCTTGCCGCAAAAGTCAACTGCAGTCGTGAATACATTGTCCAAATCGAAAATGGCACAAAGGTTCCAAGCCTTTCTGTTCTTGTCGAAATTGCCAATACATTATCCGTTTCCGCGGATGAGCTTTTGCTCGACTGTCTTGAACATTCATCTTCCTCTGCAAACTCTGAAATTCATCGCTTGCTGTTGGACTGTAATGAAACTGAACAGACTGTCATTATCCGCATGGCAAAGGAGTTAAAGGCCATTCTTGTCAGCCTTGGAGTCTAACATTATTTCGCAGTAAAAAGCACAAAATAAAACGGCCCGCATAAGCCGCAGACGCACCCTCGAATCCTCCTGGGTGCTGTCTGTGGTTTATGCGAACCTTCGATTTTTGGCTTCTGAAATTCTGTATTTACCTTAAATCAGGAAATCACTGCACTCACTTTTCCTCATAACTGTTCAATGTATCTTCAAATGTAAAACGAATTTTCACGCGTTCATCGTTGAAAACCTCAATGCGGTCAATAAAGTTTTCCACCACATTCTGCGACAGGTGCATCACATCACCAGCTTCTCCCACCGTATCCATCACAGCTTGCAAATTATCCGTATCCTTTTTCACAGGCTGGAAAATTTGATTTTTCTCGGTACGCAGCCGTTGAATCTGCGCCATTCTTTCATCTTCCCGCGCTCTGTAGGCATCTTTTTGCCGGATGAATTCTTCCTTGCTAATGTTTCCATCCGCATACTGCTCATACAGTGTAACGCGCTGTTTTACAATCTCCGCCTTTTCTACACTGACCTTTTCTTCCTGCCGTTCCAGTGCGGAAAAGCAAACCAACGCTTTGCGTTCCCGTTCGTGCAGGATTTCCAGTACATGCTCTGCCTGCTTTATTTGCGCTGTCAGTGCGTTTCGGACGATGTGTTCCAGCACCTCCTCAGAGATTGGAATTCGCTTGCAGGGGCTGTCCACCGCTGTCGCTGAGAATCTGCAGTTGAACGAGGGGCCAAATTTCTTGAGAACACGATATTTCATCAATTTCTGGCAGTAACCGCAGTAGACCTTGCCTTTCAGCGGATACTGGTGTTTTGTGTAGTTCCCGGCCTGGTGATTCCCATGCTGCAGCATAATGACCTTTTGTGCCTGTTCAAATTCTTCCGGGGTCACAATGGCGGCATGGCTGTCCTCAATTCGTACCTGCTGTTCCAAGGGAGCGCGCAGGACCCGATGCTTACAGGGAACAGGCATAATGAATTTCGCGCCCACATAGGTTCCCTTATACTTCTCATTTTTCAGAACATGGTAAACCGTTCCACTTGTCCAATGGCTGCGCTGCAGATCCCATGCTTTCTGCTCACTGTACACATGGTTTTCCGCCACGTGATACGCTGCCGGGGTCGGGATCTGCTTTTCATTCAGGATTTTTGCGATGGTGCCTGTTCTGTTGCCCTGCAATGCCAGTTCAAAAATCAGGCGCACATACTGGCTGGCTACCGGGTCAAGGATCAGCTTATGGCAGTCGTTCGGGTCCGGCAGGAATCCAAACGGGCGGTATCCTCCGAGATACATTCCTTTTTTCTGCATCACATGGTCTGCTGCCGCGATTTTGGCAGAAAGATCCCGGCTGTAGGATGCGTTGATGATGTTCTTAATGGCTACTTCCAGTCCACGTACATCGTTTCCGATTTGCATTCCACTGTCGTACCCATCGTTGACGGAGATGAAGCGAACGCCCAGCAACGGGAAGATACGCTCCATATAATCGCCTGCTTCGATATAGTCACGGGCAAACCGGGAAAAGTCCTTTACGATAATCGTTTTCACCTTTCCGTCCTGCGCGTCCTGAATCAGCCGCTGGAACGCAGGACGGCTTGTAGAGGTGCCGGAATAGCCATCATCCACGTACTCCTGTCGCGGCTCTGCAGCCAGTTCCGGGCGAGCCATGATGTACCCCTCTATCAGTCCACGCTGGCCCTGAATGCTGTTGCTCTCAGCCTTATCAGCACCCACATCCTCGTCCGCAAGAGAAAGCCGGTAATAGGTTCCGATCATCTGCTGTTCACCGCCTTTCAAACGTGTAGATCAATTCTGCCTTTACGATTTCCGCTGCACGATTTTCCAGATTTCTCATGCGGCGCACCCACTCCATCTGATTTTCTTCTTTCAGTTTTTCCGAAATGCCCTCCCGCTGGCTCATCTGCTCGATCAAAACCTCATATCGCTCTGCTGCCTGTTCTTCCACGTCTGCCAAAACAGCATCCAGTTTTCCGCTCAACAGCAAGCTCTGGTAATAGGCTGGTTTTCGCAGTTTCAGGTACGCCTTGTGCAGCATCCCCCAGCGGCCAACCGGACGAGTCCGTGGCAGTTTCAAGGCTGGCAGATAATAATCACCCACCAAAACATATTCCATTCCTGTCCGGGCATCATAGATTTTTTCTTTCATTGTCTGTCCTCCTTTTTCGTTAGAACACAAATTCCGTGTAAGTATCTTTCTTGTGATTCACTTCAATTTTCTTTACATAATGCTGCAGATTATCTGCTGTTAAAAGAACCTCTGTGTTGCCTGCGATTTGCTTTTTCTGCTGCAATTCTTCTTGAACAACGACCAGTTCTTTCTCGTTTTCAGCTTTTGTCTGTCTGAATGCCTCAATTTCATTCTCTGCATCCTGCTTCAATTCCAAGAACTTTTCTTTTGAAATTTTTCCAAGGACATACTGCTCGTAGCCGCTGCGCTTCTGTGATTCCAGTCGAACGATATTGTCTGACGCCTGTTCAATTTCACGTTTTGTAGCTATTTCTTTTGATTGGAGTTTGCTTTTTCCAGAATTTTTCTGTATCAGCTTTTTCAAGTTCTTATGTTCTTCTAATCGCTGGTGCAGTTCCTTATGGATGCCGTTCCAGAGGTCTTTCTCTGAGATGGAAACATGGCAGAATTTACAGTAAAAATACAGCGAACCATCACTTTGCCAATGACAAACCAATTTTTCTCCGCACCCTTTGCAAAATATTCTGCCTTTGAAGATGTTCGGATTGTTCTTTCTGCGCTGTCTGCACCACTTTTTTCGCTCTTCCTTGACTGCTTGCTCGGCTTCCCGTAATGCGGAAACTTCATCAAACAATTCCCAGCTGATAATCGCCGGGTGGCTGTCCGGCACCATCCGCCAGCTTTCCCGTGGATTTTCTCCAATCTTCCGATACGTTTCATCGTAGGCGATGCGGTTATACACCATGGTTCCCGTGTAGACCGGATTCTCCAGCACCTTTGTCACGAAAGCTGGCTGCCATGCAGGGTCCTTTACCCGTGAGGTATTTCTCATATAACCCAACTGACAACGGCGTGTAAAAGGTGTCGGGATTTCCTGTGCAGACAGCTTCTTTGCAATCTCGCGCTCTTTCATGCCGGATTTCTTCCAGAGAAAAATCCGAACTACCACATCGCTAACTTCCTCGTCCAGAATCAAATGATTCTTCTGATCCTTTTTGTAGCCAAATGGAACAGGGGTATAGATTTCTCCCCGTGCTTCCTTGGAACGAAAGCACGACTGAATCTTCTTGGACAGGTCTTTCGAGTACATTTCATTGATCATGCTCTTGATCGGCACCAGCATCCCGTCACGGCTCTGGCTGTTCAGGCTGTCATAATTATCATTGATGGCGATAAATCTTACGCCGAACAGCGGAAACACCTGTTCCAGATACTGGCCTGTTTCCACGAAATTACGACCCAGTCGGGAGAAGTCCTTTACCACAATGCAGTTGACTTTCCGCTCCTGCAAGGCTTTCAGCAACCGTTCAAATTCCGGGCGGTCAAAGTTCATCCCTGTGCACCGCTTGTCCGCAAACACATCCAGCAGCATCAGATCATCCCGGTGGTTGATATACTCCTTGATGTAGGAAATCTGTACTTCCAGCGATTCCGAATCCCGAAGTACATCATCAAAATCGGACAGTCGTGCGTAAATTGCCGTGTTCCAGATACGATGCTGCGCGTTCTCGGCTTCCCGCTGCGCCGCACTTACCTTCTTGCTTACTCTTGCCATAAGTCACAGCCTCCTTTTAAGCAGACACTTCACGCTGCCCCATCTGCTTTTGATGCAGTTCTTCCAACAGGTCCGCAATTTCATCGTGGAATCGGAACGTAATTTCTACCCGATTGCCCTCATACACTTCGATTTTCTCAATCAGTTCCACGACCATCGGACGGGTGATTTCTTCCAATTTTCGATACTTACGGTACACATCCAGAAACGGATAAGCGTTTGGAGCAGTCTGTAGGTTTTTCCGTTCTGCTTCCAGTTCTGTGATTTTGCGGTCATACTCTTCGATCCGCTTGCTGTACAGTTCGTTGTAGTTCAAAAAATCCTCCCGTGTGAGGATTTCGTCTGCATAATCCCCGTACAGTTTTTCCTTAATGCCCTGCGTATGGGCCTTTTCTGCGGTCAACTGCCGAATCTGCCGCTCGATGCGCCGCACACGGTATGGCTCCTGCCGGGCCTGCCGGATGCTTTCTACAAACTCTGCTTCCTCCATCACGATCTGGATCTGCATCTGGAGCGCATTCCGCACAATGTTATAGAGCTTTTCATCCCGCAGGTTATGGCTCGTGCAGCTGCCTTTGTTCTGCTTGCTGCCGGAGCACTGATAATAGATGTACCGCTTGTCTTTATAGCTGGCTGACCTGCGCACCAGCCGACTGCCGCAGTCCCCGCAGTAGAGAAAGCCTGCAAACAGGGCCACCGTTTCGGCATCGTTCGGCCTGCGGGTTTCGGTTTCCAGAATCCGCTGCACCAGTACAAACTGCTCCGCCGGAATGATTGCTTCATGGGTATTGTCAACGATCGTCCAGTCCCGCATCGGCACGTTCATTTTCTTTTTGGAGCGATAATCCAATCGCCGGGTCTTTCCCTGTACCAGTTTCCCGGTATAGACCTCATTGTGCAGGATGCGGTCCACCGCCTTGGCAGACCACGGCGGCTCATCGCTCTTGCGGAAGTGCAGACTCAACTTTGCCCCACTCTGCAGCTTTCGCGCGGCTGGGGACGGCACTTTGTCTGCATTCAAACGGTCTGCGATTCCCTGATTGCTCATGCCGCTGATCTTCCAGCGAAAAATGTCCTGCACTGTTTCCGCTGCCAGTTCATCCACGATCAACTTCGTATGATTGACAGGGTCCTTTTGGTATCCATACGCTGCAAAACTTCCCACAAAATCGCCGCGCTTCCGTTTGACTGCAAGCTGACTCTTGATTTTGACGGAAATATCCCGGCAGTAGGCATCATTGAGCAGATTCCGCATCGGGACCATGATGGAATCGCTGGTCTTCCACGCAGATTGACTGTCATAGTTGTCCGTCACTGCAATCAGCCGGACCCGCATGACTGGGAAAATACGTTCCAGATAACGCCCCACTTCAATGTAATTCCGTCCGAAACGGGATAAATCTTTCACCAGAATGCAATTAACGGTTCCTTGTTCCAGTTCCTTGAACAGGTTTTGGAACGCTGGGCGTTCAAAGTTTGAGCCAGAGTAGCCATCATCCACAAACTCATCCACGATGCACAGTTCCGGGTGATCTGCGGCATAGGCTTCCAGCAATGTGCGCTGGTTTGCAATGCTGTCGCTCTCTGTCTTATCGCCATCCTCACGGGATAAGCGTAAATACAGGGCTGTACGATAACGAGTTAAATTTTGTTGCGGTTTCTCCTGTGAATTCATATCAGGGTATAACAAAAGCCTTCCACCTCCTTAACGAATCGGCAATACTGTTCGTCAGAGAAGCGAAAGGCTCCACATTTTTCTATGTAGAACAAGCCTGCCGAGCAAACTTTACTCAGCTGGCACATTCCTATTTTCTTACCCACAAACAGCTTACCAGAATCCTCATCCTTTGTCCAGTGCTTTATCGCATTAAAGTGTGAAACTTTTCTGTGCGATTTTTCAGCAGCTTGCCGAAATATTCTCTGCCTTTTCAACTGGCAGACTGAAAACACCTGCCAATGCGCTCCGGCAGCGTGCTGCTCCCTCTCGGTGCAAAATTCAGCTTCACAATGATTCCGTTGTCCAGATAACAATACGGATTTCTGACCTTATCCAGCAGATTTTTCAGCCTTTCCTCCTGCGGCAGTCCGTGTTCCACCGCATCCTGCGGCAGTTCCTGCAGTTCATGCTGTTCTATCGTGCGGATATCCCGGTTCCTCATCTGGTGGATCTGCTCCAACCAATTCATTGTGCCGTTTTCTTTCAATCGCGTACCTCCCATTCAGGCCAGAAGTGTTTTCAGCAAGTTCAATTTCGCCTGTCCTATGTCCTTTCTCATGCTGGGGCCTGTGCAGGCAATCGGCGTACACAGTTCCAGCAGACGGTCATAGATACGGGCGTGAGCAGTATCCTGCGGGTTCTTCAACTCCGTCAGGGTCAGGTTCGTGGTAACGATCAGCGGTTTCCCGCTGCGGTAGCGACTGTCGATGATGTTGTAAATCTGCTCCAGCGCATATTCCGTGCCGCGCTCCATGCCGAAATCGTCAATGACAAGCAGCGGATAGCCGCAGAGCCTGTCCACAACTTCATTCCGCCCGGAAAAAGCGTTATTCAGTTCATTCATGATCCGGGCAAAATTCGTCATGCAGACTGCCACCTCCTGTTCCATCAGGGCATTGGCAATGCAACCCGCCATGAAACTCTTGCCTGTACCAACACCGCCCCAGAGCAGCAGCCCCACATTCTTCTCCCGCATTTCCGGCCAGTGGGTCACATACCGCTGTGCCAGCTGCATCTGTGGATTTTGCCCGTGATCGTTTGCAAATGTCCAGCGCTGCATCGCCCAGTCGGTAAAGCCCTGCAGCTTCAGCCGCTGCACTTTCTCGTAATGCAGCCTTGCACGTTCTTCTTTCTCCTGCTTTTCCCTTGCTTCTTGTCTGCACTGGCATTCAGCCGGATGGCGGTCACGCCCAAACAGTTTTCTTCCGTTCGGGAAGAACGCTTCCTTGGGAGTATTACAGCTGCCGCAGTACAACAGCCCATCTTCCGCAACGTAGTCTTGCGGTTCTGCAACGGTCGTCATAAGCCTGTCCATCGCCGTCTGGATCGTTTCCGTCATAAACTTTCCTCCTCGTTGTAAGTATAGTCCGGGATGCCTGTTCCCGGTTTTTGTTGTCTTTTCTTCCGTGCCGACCAGCTGCGCAGGGTTGCCGCATGGTCTGCGTACTTCCTGCCTGTAGACTGCATATAGGCTGAAAGCTCTTCGACCAGTGCATCCAACTCTGCAATTTCGATTTTCAGTTTCGAATAATTTTCCAGAAAAACATTCTGATACCGCCCATATGCTTCTTTGGTTCTATTTATTTTGTTTAATTTTAGGTTGTTCTTATTTATTTGGTTAGGTGTGCAGTTTTGCGCAATCGTATTGCTCACTTTTGAGCAATCAGGCTGCTCGTTTTTGACCATCCCAATTGAGCATTTCTGCACAGCCTGGGGAACGCCGAGAAATATCTGATTTGGCTTGGAAAAGCCATTGGACCGCCGTTCGATCAGCCGTGCGGCTTCCAGTTCCCGCAGAGCGCGGGTGACACTGGAAATACTGCTCTGCAGATCTGCCGCCAGCCCTGCCAGCGGATAGAGCACATATGCCCGGCCCTGCGCGTCCACCCAGCCGTTCTTCTGGGAAAGGGTCACGCGGTCCAGCAGCAGCAGGAACAGCTTTTCAAACCCGGCGCTGAGCAGGATGATCACAAATGTCCATGCGAACACCTCCCCGGTGGAAAGGGTGATCTTGGCCCGGTAGAGTGCATCGCCGATGCTGCCATTGGGCAGGCCGATCACCTCAGCGGCTACGCCGCTCTTCCAGCAGATGCCAAGGGCCACGCTGCACCCCTGCCGGAAAGCCGGCAGCACCGCAGGCAGCCACACAGCCCGCAAGCGGCGGGCAAACGGCAGGCGGAACACCTTTGCCATTTCCAGCAGCTGTGGATCTGCGCTCCGGATGCCGGTGCGCACCGCGCCGTACAGCACCGGCAGTACCATCAAAAAGCTGATGAGCACCGAAAGTGATGCTCCCCGCACCCACACCAGCGCCAGAATGATGAAGCTTGCCACCGGCGTGGCCTTGACCAGCTGCAGCACCGGTGCCAGCAACACCTCTGCCGCGTGCCACGCCTGCGCCGCCGCAGCCAGAAACACGCTGACTACCACGCCCAGCCCGAAGCCCAGCAGGATGCGTCCGGAGCTGAAACCCACCCGCTGCCAGAACTCTGCCTGCGGCAGAAGCTGCAAAAGGGTGCACAGCGCCTGCACCGGCGAGACCAGAAACATCTCCTGTCCCACGGCCATGGCAGCGCACTGCCACACCGCCAGCCAGAAGGCTGCGGCAGCCAGCCGCTCAAAAAGTTGTTTGTATTGGTTCATTGGTATTTTCCTTGACAATCCATTCAAAAAACACTATACTACAAATAGAAAAGGCGCTGCCCGCAATGGTCAGCTCCCTCTGGCTAGATCAAAAAGAATGACCGCACGAGATTGGGAGTCTGGGGCGGTCATTTCTTTTTGCCGTTGGAAATCGTCCATGTAATCTGGAACGTGACATAAATCGCTCCGCCAAGTAGCGAAAGCAACAATACGACCTGTTCAAACGTCATGAAGCATCCCCCCCTTTCCGCTTTCGCGTCAGGGCAACAGCAATGACCGCCGCCAGTGGCGGAAACAGGGAGTTGCTGTTGGGGCCGCGGCCAGTAAGACATGAGCGCCGCTCAAGGCGCGAATGGATACTGGGAGCCGCAACCCGTACAAAAAGAAATTTTTCGTCCCCTTCCGCGTTATGCCGAAGGGAGCTAGACCACCTGCACTTGCAGACAGCACCTTTACACCGCCTTTATGGGCGGTGCTTTTAGTTTAACATATTTCTTTGCTGGCTGCAATATTTGTATTATATTATATAGTATAGCATTTTCCTTTCCAAACGCCAATGACCGGTGCACCGCAATGCATCCAACATCGTCATGCCAGACGTTACATTTCTTCACGTTTTTAGTTCTTGACATGAAATGCATAAAACGATAAACTGAACTGTATGAATCTCTGTCATCTTTGATGCAGGAAAGAAATGAGGTGTCTGTCCTATGCAGAAGCTCTCCGGCAAAAGCCTGCTTTTGGTCAGCTTTACGCTATTTTCAATGTTTTTCGGAGCCGGGAACCTGATCTTCCCGCCGCATCTGGGCGCACAGGCCGGTACCAGCCTCTGGCCTGCCTTTGACGGCGACCCCAAAGTGCAGGATCTGCGTGCCGCTGCCCGTCGCGCGGAGCTCGGGGGCCCTCGTGAGGTTGCCCGCGATCATCACCTTGTTGATGCTCATGTAACTCACTCCCTCTCTGTGCAGGCCTCGGCCTGCGCCTCCATGCTTAGTCCCTGTCCTCGCGGCGCACGATCATGTGGCGCTTGACAGCGTCGTTGATGCGCAGAACTCGGTCGAGCTCGGCGATCTGCGTGGGGTCTGCGTGGAAGTTGATAAGGGTGTAGTCACCCTCGGTGAGCTTGTCGATCTCAAAGGCGAGCTTGCGCTTGCCCCAGTCCTCGACACTGTCGATGGTGCCGCCGTCGGTGGTAACAGCAACCTCGATGCGCTTCATAGCGCCGGCGCGCTGCTCCTCGTTGGTCGCGGGACGCAAAACAGCCGTTAGCCTGCGGAAAGTTATTCGCCA
>OQWI01001425.1_pt1 | contig 10349 bp, 10 predicted proteins | sample 1691551 | NCBI WGS metagenome assembly OQWI01 (sample SAMN03418259, study PRJEB22391) | human gut metagenome | biome: human-gut; feature: organic feature; material: feces | host: Homo sapiens | place: Tanzania | collected 2013-01
TCGCATTTTCACCTTGGAACAGGACGGTTGGGCGCTTGCCGCTGTGTACCGTCCTGCTTCTTCGCAGGATAAAACCGTTGTTTTGTTGCACGATTTAAATAAAAAGAAAGAAGATTTTTCCTCTTTTAAAACCGACCTGGCACATGCGGGGTTCGGTTATTTGGCATTGGATTTGCGCGGGCACGGGCAAAGTACGGGCGAAGGGGAGGCCAAAACCTTTTCAAGAGAAGGGGTGGATAACCAGTTTAATAAAATGACCCGCGACGTGGACGCTGCGATGAAGTTCTTGCAAAAAAAGGGCATTACCCCGACGGAAACCGTGCTGTTGGGCACCGGCTTGGGGGCTAATGTCGCGTCCAAGAGCGCAAGTTTCTGGCCGGATATTTCCGCCTTGGCTCTTATCAGTCCGACTACCAATAACCGTGATGTTCTTTCCATACCGGCTATGCGGTTATATAAAGGTGATGTACTGATTGCCGCCGGCGCGGCCGACAAAAAAATGTTTTTGGAAGCCAGCGTGCTGCGCAATGTGTCTTTTTTAAGTGCGGGAGAAGGCAAAGTAACCTTTTTAACCGCGTACGATTTAACCTCGCACGAAATGTTGGATAAATATTTGCGCCCGGCGCTTATCCAGTGGCTCAAAACACCGCATAAGCCCGAGGTGCTGCCGGACCCAAAACTTACGCCGGACCCGATTCCGTCGGACGGCGCGTTAGTGGCCCCTTCCCAGAGCGAGGAGGCTCTGGTGCCGTCTGTGCTTTGATTAGGAGAGTCTTGTGAAACCTGCTCGTATTGTTTTTCCTGGCTTTTGGTTTGGCGAAAGCGATTTGAAGCAAGCCGAAGAACTGGCCCGCCGCGGTGTCGGGGGTTTTTGCCTTTATGGGGCGACGGCCCGGGAAGCATACGACTTTACGCGTCGTATGCGTGATGTGTCTCCATATGACCATTTGCTCTTTTGCGCGGATATTGACGAAGATTTAAACGAAATTATTACGGATGCCCCGTCCTTGCCGTCCAATGTTTCTTTGAGCCGCTTTCCCTCTCCGCAGGACGGCGCGTACCGTAAGGGAAATTTGTTGGCACGTATGGCGCGCAGTTTGGGGATTGATTGGGTGTTGGCCCCGGTCGTGGACTTGGGGTATGCTTCCCCGGCTTTCTCCGATGTGCCGCTGGCAGTTACCCATTTTGCGGGAGATTTTATTGCGGGGCTTTCCAATGGCGGCGCATTGAACTGCGTAAAGTATTTTCCCGGTGTGTCCGGCGTTTTAAAGACTTTGGCGCAAATGGAAGATGCAGAATTTGTGCCTTATAAACACATTTTTCGCCGCGCCGATGCCATTATGCCCTCGGATATGACGTTTCCCAATATTGATAACGATAACCAAGCCATGCTGTCGGACAAAATGATTAAGGGGCTTCTTAAAAAACGGCTTAATTACAAAGGTTGCGTGGTCAGTTTTCCGCTGTTTAAGGGGCGGCTGCGTTACGAGGATGCAAGCGTAATTAAAATGTTGCATTGTGGCATTGAGGATATTTTGGCCCCCAAAGATGCTTCCTCTGTTATTGATGCGATTGAACGGGAAGTGGACAGAGGATTCCTAATGGACGAAATTATCCATGCGGTTTCCAACCACGAAATGTTCATCAGCAAAGTTTTTATGGGGCCGGAACCGATGGACTATCAAGAGGCTTTTGATATGGCCCGCAGCACCTTTGAAAAATAAAAAGGTTTGTTATTTTGCTTGACTGCCCCATACTACTTTTTTTGTACAGTAGATATGTGTAAGAAAGGGGGCTAGCCTCGTTTCAGAATCTATTTTTGGGGTTGCTGGTTGTCGCTTTTCTGTTGTTCTTTTTAAAGAGGTTGTTGTTAAAATTTGGATAATTCGCGTTGGGTGTGTCAGGATGTATCTGCCATATAAAAGAGGCGTATGAAAGGTTGTTTAGATCGTTGAAAGGAGATTAAAATGAATAAAAAAAGAGAAGGTTTTACTCTTATAGAGTTGTTGGTAGTGGTCCTTATCATCGGTATTTTGTCTGCCGTTGCTCTACCGCAATATACCAAAGCGGTGGAAAAAAGCCGCGCAAGTGAAGCTCGGGCAAATGTGAAGGCTATGTACGATGCCGTAGATATGCTCTATTTATCCGGTGGCGGAACGGCGAATAATTGGGACCTTACTTTTGATCAGTTGGATATTACTTTTACTGGGGAATCTGGTGGTGGTAATACTTCTTCGTTAAGTACGAAAAATTTTAATTATAACTTATATGGAGGCTGGTGTCCTAACGGAACTTCGCACGCGGTGAGAGCCTCGCGCTTAAATTCTTCTTCCTTTTATTATGAAATTTCTTACTGCCGGGAAACGGGGTTGAGATGTGGCGATAAGGGAAACGGTGAATGCAAGAGTATTGGTTTTCATAAAACGAGCAATAGTTGTCTATCAGGTGGAAGTACAGGTGGTTTGTGTTTTACAGAGTAGTAATGCTTAAAGGCCCAAAAGCCCCAGGGTTTTACCCTGGGGCTTTTGTGTCGGTTCAAAATTACTCTTCGTCTTTTTTGAACTTGGCGGCAATTTCGTCTTTGCGGCGGTTAAATTCTTTGACCACTTTGTTTTTGCCGTCTTCCAGTTTTTCGCGCGCTTCTTCGGCGCGGTCGGCTAATTTGTGGCGGAAATCTTCCGCGCGGTCTTTGATTTTTTCTTTCAATTCTCCCGCGTGTTCCAACACATATTCTTTTTGTTCTTCGTAGGTGTCATCCGCCCAGCGTTTTAGTTTGCGGCGGGTTACTTCGCCCTTGGCCGGAGCCAACAGCACCCCGGCGGCGGCGCCCACGAGCGCCCCCAATAAGAAAGCGGCAATTCCTGCTCCGGCGCATTCACATTTATGGCACATAATGTCCCCCTCCTTTTGCTTTGCTATAATGTTATATATATTGTACAACAATTAATAGGAAGTTCAATTCCTTATACATAGTATAGTCGTAAATTTAGTTTTTGTCAGACCTATTTTTAATTAGTTGGAGGTAACTATGCCAAATCCGTCCGCTCCCCGTCAAAACGGGAAACAACTGGCCCCCGAAGTCCGCAAACGCAACTTTGAAGAAGTGGCCCAAATTTTTACCAAGGAAGAAGCCCAAGCCGAGGCAAACCGCTGTTTGCATTGTAAAAATGCCCGCTGTCAGGCCAACTGCCCGGTAGGGGTGCAAATCCCGGATTTTATCGCTCTGTTAAAGGATGGCAAAGTGGGCGAGGCCGCCAGCAAAATTATGGAAACGAGCCTTTTACCCGCTATTTGCGGACGTGTCTGCCCGCAAGAAAAACATTGTGAGGGAAATTGTGTTTTAAAGGAGCGGTTTGGCTCTGTCAATATCGGTATGTTGGAGCGTTATACCGCCGATACCGCCCGCAAAGAGGGTTTATTAAAAGCACCGCAAACGGCCAAGCCGACGGGCAAAAAAGTGGCTTCTGTCAACGTCGGCAATCCGGCACCGCTGCCCACATACACAGCATCAAAATCTTTCAGTAAATGCGCGCGCCGCAGAAGTGGAACACGCTAAGGAAGAAGGCGTTCAATTTGAATATTTGGTAACCCCCAAAGAAGTGTTGGCAGACGATAAGGGCCGTGTAACCGGGCTGAAATGCACCCGCAACCAATTGGGCGAACCGGATGCCAGAGGCCGCCGCCGTCCGGTGGAAATCCCCGGCTCAGAGTTTGTAATGCCTGTGGATACGATTATTGTGGCTATCGGGCAAAAGCCGAACCCGATTATTGCCAAAACTACGCCGGAACTCAAAACAACCGAACGCGGCGTGTTGGTGCTGGACGAAGAAGGCAAAACCACTATGCCGGGTGTGTATGCCGGGGGCGATATTATCCGCGGCGGAGCCACGGTGCTCTTGGCGATGAAAGACGGCATTGAAGCCGCCAAACGCATAAACGCCTACTTGGAGGGGAAATAGTATGCAGGAAAATACCATTTTAGTAAAGGAAAATTTAAGCAGTGTAGTAGCAAAATTTGTCATTTATAAACCATTGGTTGCCAAAGCCGCCCAAGCAGGGCAATTTGTCATTTTGCGCGGACGAGAGGGAGGGGAACGCGTGCCGGTTACGCTCGTGGATTGGGATAAAGAACAGGGAACCATTACCGTGATTATCCAAGCCATCGGCAAGACTACCGGTTTGTTTAACTCCTTGAACCAAGGCGATAAATTTTTGAACGTGGCCGGCCCGCTCGGAACACCCGTAGAAATCAAAAATTACGGTACCGTAGCCGTCGTAGGCGGGGGAGTCGGCATTGCTGAGGTGTACCCCATTGCCCGCGCGTTTAAAGAGGCAGGCAACCGCGTGATTGCCGTATTGGGGGCGCGCACCAAAGATTTGCTTATATTGGAACCGGAAATGCGTGCGCTGTGTGATAAAACAGTCAGCACTACGGACGACGGGTCCTTTGGTATGAAAGGGATGGTTACGGATGCAATTCAAAAATTGCACGACGAGGGCGAAAAAATTAATGCCGGTTTTATTATTGGGCCGATTCCAATGATGAAATTTACGTCGCGTTTAATGGATAAATTAGATATGAATCCGCACGCCAGCCTCAACCCCATTATGTTGGACGGTACGGGGATGTGCGGCTGCTGCCGCGTAACGGTGGAGGGAAAAGTGCGCTTTGCGTGCGTGGAAGGACCTATGTTCCCGTCTAAAACCATTGATTTTGACGAACTCATCCGCCGCACCGCCGAGTACCGCCCGCAAGAAGCGCAAAGTTTGGAACTTTACCAAAAGGACCACGTTTGCAAGTGCGGCCTGCACTAATAAAAAGTTGGTTTAAAAATGCCCCGGGTTATATATCAAGCCCGGGGCTTTCTGCAAAATCTATAAAAAGCCCCCGGTTGTTGCGCCGGGGGATTTTTATATGCTGACAGCCTTAAAGCAACTTGGAAGCCAAATCTGCCAGGTGGCTGCGTTCCGTCTTGGTAAACGTAATATGTCCGTGGCTCTTTTGGCCTTTTAAGCGGTCCACCAAATAGGTAAGCCCGTTGGATTCCACATCCAAGTATGGCGTATCAATTTGATACGGGTCGCCCGTAACCACAACTTTTGTACCTTCACCCGCGCGGGTTAAAATCGTCTTCATTTCGTGCGGAGTCAGGTTTTGTGCGTCGTCCACAATCATATACTGCCCCGGGAGGGAGCGGCCGCGCATATGCGTAACGGAGGCAATTTCAATTTTACCGCTGTCCAGCAGATAGTGGGCTTTTTCTTCGCCTTCATCCGGGTTGCGGCGGTCCGCCAAGAACGCGAGGTTGTCGTAAATAGCCCCCATCCACGCTTCCAGTTTTTCTTCCTTAGTTCCGGGCAAAAAGCCGATATCTTTTCCGACCGGAACGATTGAGCGGCACACCACCAAGCGGCGGTAGGCGTTTTCGTCCATTGTGCGCTGTAAACCGGTAGCCAAGGTGATAAGCGTTTTCCCTGTGCCCGCCGTACCTACGAGGGTTACAATGTCCAAACTGTCATCTAACAGCAGTTCCATTGCAAAGCGCTGTTCTTTGTTTAGCGGCTTAATGCCCCAAGCCGTCGGTTCCTGGGTGGAAAGCGGGCGCAGTACAAATTCCCCGCTGTTGGCCACGCGCCCGATAGCGGATTTTTTGCTTCCGTCGGAGGACTTTAAAATAATAAACTCGTTGGGATAATAAACCGCCGGGTCCACCGGGAGTTTTTTGTCGCGGTAAAACGCGTCAATCTGCTCTGCCGAAACTTCCAATTCCGCTACACCCGTATAAAGTTCGTCCACGTTGACCTTGTCGGACGTATAGTCTTGCGAGGCCAAACCGAGGGCTTCGGCTTTCAGGCGCATATTAATATCTTTGGTTACCACAATTACGGGCGCGGCGTTCTTGCGGTAGGAACCTTCCTTTTTGCTTAACGTATAGGCAATATTTAAAATAGAGTTATCTGCCTTGTTAAACGCCAAGGATTGGGGCAAAATGTTGGGTTTATCCAACTCAATTTTAAGGATTCCGCCCTTGTCCAGTTTTACACCTTCGTTCAACCGTCCGTGGGAACGCATTTCATCTAATGTGCGGGACACCATACGCGCATTTTTGCCGCGGGTATCGCCCTCACTTTTAAAAGCGTCCAATTCTTCAATCACCGCCATCGGGATAATAATGTCATTATCCTCAAAGGCGTGCAGGCAGTTTACATCGTGCAAAAGCACATTGGTATCTAGTATGAATGTTTTTTTCATAAGCCCCTCTTGTAGTGGCCCGTTATAGGACGGGTTAATTATAGTATAGCCTTTCTTTCGCCGTAGTCAAGGGCTTTTATCGTCGGTTGGAGCAAAAAATGTATATTTTGGCTAAAATATATATATGAAATATCTTTGCATACACGGACACTTTTACCAACCGCCGCGCGAAAATGCGTGGCTGGAAGAAATAGAAATTCAGGACAGCGCCGCCCCGTACCACGATTGGAACAGCCGTATCTGCGCGGAGTGCTACGCGCCTAATGCCTTGGCGCGCGTGCTGGACGGTAATAAAGATTTAATAGATTTAACCAATAATTATTCCCGCATCAGTTTTAACTTTGGCCCTACATTGCTCTCTTGGATGGAAAAAGAGGAACCGCAGGTTTACCAGGCAGTGCAAGAGGCAGACCGTATCAGCCGTAAACGCTTTGGCGGGCACGGCAGCGCGATTGCCCAAGTCTATAACCATATGATTTTGCCTCTTGCCAACGCGCACGATAAACAAACACAAGTGCGTTGGGGCATTGCAGATTTTGAAAAGCGTTTTGGACGAAAACCCGAAGCCATTTGGTTGGCAGAAACGGCCTGCAATACGCCGACGCTGGAAGTGTTGGCTGATGAGGGGATGAAATTTGTCATTCTGGCTCCCGGACAATGTGCCCGCGTGCGCAAGATAGGCGAAAATAAATGGCAGGAAGTCGGTTCCCGCGTGGACCCCAAGCGGGCTTACCGCTGTAATTTACCGAGCGGAAGAAGTATCGCACTGTTTTTTTACGACGGGCCGGTATCGCAAGGCATTGCTTTTTCGGATACTTTATCCTCGGGCGAAAAGTTTGCTTCCCGCTTGTTAGGCACCTATAACGCAGGGGACGAAGCGCAGTTAATGCATATTGCTACCGACGGTGAAACGTACGGACACCATCAAAAATTCGCCGAAATGGCCTTGGCTTACTGCCTTAAAAAAGTAGAGGAAACTTCCGGTGTGGAACTGACGGTTTACGGAGAATTTTTGGAAAAGTACCCGCCGCAATATGAAGCGCAAATTGTGGAAAACACCTCTTGGAGTTGTTTTCACGGGGTGGAGCGTTGGCGTGCCGACTGCGGATGTAATTCGGGTATGAAGCCCGGTTGGCACCAAAAATGGCGCGGGCCGCTTCGTGCGGCGTTGGATTTTGCGCGCGACGAAATGGTAAAAACCTTTGAAAGTGTGGGCGCTCAGTATTTTAAAGACCCGTGGGCGGCGCGAAATGATTATATTGATTTGATTTTGGACCGCTCGTTGGATGCCCAGCACCGCTTTTTCTTAAAATATGCCACGGAAAAAGCGTGGCGAGACCGCCCGACGGCATTAATGCTGCTTGAAATGCAGCGCAACGCAATGCTGATGTACACCAGTTGCGGGTGGTTTTTTGACGAAATAAGCGGTCTGGAAACGGTGCAGATTATGCAGTATGCCGCGCGCGCGATTGAACTAAACCGTGTGGTTACGGGTGTAGATTTGGAGCCGGCTTTTATGGATAAATTGGCCCTGGCCCCCAGCAATTTAAAGGAACTTAAAAACGGGCGAGTAGTCTATGAGCGGTATGTAAAACCGCAGTCAATGCCTATTGAAAAAATTGCGTTGGAATTTGTAGTGTCTGCCTTGTCGGACGAAACAGCCAATCCCAAACGTGCTTATGAGTGCGACGTGTTACATTACGCGCCTATCCGCTTATCTGCTGCCGGGGTACATCTGTCCTATGGGGATATTACGCTTAAATCCCGCACGACGCTGTTGGAACGTCAAATGCACTTTGCTGTGTTTCAGCGGGGCTCGGCGGCGTTCGTGTGTGCGGCAGGCGAAGCGGGCAAAATGGACCGCAACGCAGTTTTCGCCCAAATGGAACGGCTGTTTAAAGACGGAAAGTACGACGAGTGCGCCGATTTTATCAGGCAATCGTTTGAAAAAAATTATCCGCTTATTTCTATGTTTCAAGATGTCCGGCGTAAGGTGGTGGACCTCGTTTTACGCAAAATGGACGAACAAATGGATACCCAATTTACCGAGGTGTTTGAACGGCAATACCCGGTGGTTCGCGGCCTGCAACTCATCGGCGCGCCGATTCCCAGGCCGTTTTTGCGCGTGGCGGAGTTTGTGCTGTCGGCTGACTTAAAGGCCGAGTTTCGCGCCGCTAACGTAAATGTAAATGCGGTAGAGGAGTTAATGGAAGACGTGAAAACCCTGGGGTTGGACGTTTCTCACGGCCCGGTGCGGGATGCGGTAACGGAAAAGTTGACCTTTCTGGCCTTTTCGTTTGCGCGCAATCCGGCAGATAAAGCCTGCGCGCTCAAACTGGTGGAATTTTTAAACTATGCGGAAATCTTTGGCTTTGAGCCGGATACGGTCAAAGCGCAAGAGTTTGTCTTTTTCGGCTTAAAGGCCCTCGGGGCTGAGGCCAAAACCAAGGATATTTTGCGTGCCTTGGCGCGTAAGTTAAAAATAGCCCTGTAAGTTTTACTATAAAAAAACGGCCCCGCGCGTTATTGGCGCGGGGCCGTTTTGCATTAAACAAAAATTACATCGGGTCGCGTTTTAAGGGAATTTTCTCCATAGCGGCCAGTTTCTTTTTCGCCAAGGGTTCCCCTTGTCCTACGGCCATTAAATAATAATGCAAGGCTTGGCTGTTGTCCTTGGTTACCCCTACTCCCCGTTCGTACAAATCGCCTACTAAGGTTTGGGCCAAGGGGCTTTTGTCTTCGGCGGCGGCCTTCATCAGTTCAAAACCTTTTTTTTCGTCTTTTTGTGTGCCGATACCGTGCAAATAGCAAATAGCCAAATTGACGAGTCCTTCAAAATCGCCCGCTTCCGCAGCGGTCTTGTACCAATGGAAGGTTTTGCCGAAATTCTGCGGGCAGCCGTGTCCGGCATTATACAACCCTGCCAAAGCCGTCATTGCGCGCGTATGACCGTTTTTTGCGGCAGTATCCAACCAATTAAAGGCTTGTCCGTAATCTTGAAATACCTTTTTGCCTTGGTAATACATCAGCCCCATTTGGTATTGGGCTTCCGGGTCGCCCTGGGAAGCCTTTTGCAGTGTTTGTTTGAACGGGTTATGGGCGTACTGGCGCAGAAAAAATAACGCGAGTGCTAAAATAAAAATCACCGTTAGCCCGGTACGCGTTTCAATCAGTTCCATAATGCTCCTATTTGGTTTTTACCAATTTGCGGTTAGTTAAGGTATAGACTTCGTCCGCATAGTCGGCGGCGCGGACGTCGTGCGTAACCATTAAGATAGTAAGGCCTTTATCCTTACTCATTTTGGCAAAATCTTGGAACACCTGTTCCTTGCGGGCCGCATCCAGATTGCCCGTTGGCTCGTCTGCCAGGAAAAGGGCCGGTTCGTTACGAATCGCGCGGGCAATACTGGCGCGCTGTTTTTCACCGCCAGACAGGTCTGCCGGGAGTTTGTGGCTAATGGGGCCAAGCCCTAAGTTTTCCAAGAGAATTTGCGCTTTTTGGCGGTCCGGATTCCCTTTCATTAGGGCGGGCATATCTACATTTTCTAAAAGTGAAAATTCAGGAAGAAGACCGTCAAACTGGAAAACAAACCCCATTTTTTGAAGATTTTGCAAATGAAATTCGTATACGTTCACAACATTTGAATGATTCAGATTTAACATTAGATAGTTTGCTGTTATTAGCAAGGGATGCTCATTTGGATGATATTACTGAATATGAAATAAGAGAATATTATGAAACAAGGGTTAAATGATATATGTATGATTTATTATTAATAGATATTCCCTATGTGGAATATTCTATGGATACAGAGTTACAAGCTAAAATGTATACTTATAGGAATGATTGCAACAAAATTATTTATAAGATGACGGGAGTTGATGCCAAGGAAAAAGAAAATTATTATTCAATGGGATTATTGTGTATAAGTGCTTTTATCAAAAAGCGCATTCCTGATGTGAATATAAAATATTACCATTATTATTTAAATGATGGACGTTTAAAAACATATCTAAGACGAGCAAAAATAATTGCATTTTCTACAATGACAGTAACTTTTAATACTGTTATTAGAATGTGCGAAGAAGCAAAATT
>OQWI01001428.1_pt1 | contig 10341 bp, 12 predicted proteins | sample 1691551 | NCBI WGS metagenome assembly OQWI01 (sample SAMN03418259, study PRJEB22391) | human gut metagenome | biome: human-gut; feature: organic feature; material: feces | host: Homo sapiens | place: Tanzania | collected 2013-01
AGTATATTAGGATACTTGGCCAAGTATCCTAATATACTTTTTTATGGGTGCCACAGCTTTGAAAAACTAAGTCAACGGGAAAGAATTGTTTTCCCCTTTCAAATTCCTCCATGACATAAACGACCACACATGAATATTTCCTCGAAACCCTCTGAAATGGGACTTCGATGAATATATATATATGCTCTTTGGATTTTTAGCGGACAACAATAATTCGTAAAATAACAAAAGCCAATGGCATAAACACATCCATGATGTTCACGCCATTGGCTTTTGGTTTTTTGCTTGACACATTGTACTAATATTCCTCCTCATCCCAAAGGAAGTCTTCCTTTGATGGATAGTCGGGCCATATCTCTTCGATAGATTCGTAAATGTCACCTTCGTCTTCAATTTCTTCAAGATTCTCAATCACTTCGAGAGGCGCGCCCGAACGAGTTGCATAGTCAATCAACTCATCTTTGGTGGCTGGCCATGGTGCATCTTCGAGCTTAGATGCTAATTCAAGTGTCCAATACATAGTTAGTTCCCTTTTTTAATTTTTGGTCGCAAAAATACAAGTTATTTCTTTAACTGCCAAATAATTCGACTATGAATTGCACCACAGATACAAATTATCTTCAAATCCACTGAGATGGTAGCAATTTTACAGTAGATAGTTTTGTTTGATGCGCTTATTGTCGAATGTGACCAAACCGCGGCTTCCCATGTCGAAAGTGACGATAGCACGCGCATCGCCTACGGCACGTTGCCATAAACAGGCATTATCGTCATCTATATGCTCAATCACCAATGCCATCTGAGGTGTGGCATTTTCCATGGCATGTCTATACATGCTCTCAGCCTCGTTGCCAACCTTGTCAATAACAACAACGAGATGTGGGCTGAAGTGGTTCTTTATGCGGAAGAGCTGTCGTTGCGATTGTGTGCGCAGCCCTTGATCCTCATAGGCGTAATAGTGGAGCTGTTCGAAGAGCACGTCGCGCACCATCTCATAAGCCCAAGGTGATTGGATGCCGAAGCCATGTCTGTGCAGCATTCGCTGGAGGAATGTGCGTATGAGGTGTGCCTTGCGATGCAGATTCATTGCTTGTTTTAGTGAAGTGTTGGTTGTTCGGTTCTCATGTTGTTCTATTCTTGCGAGTCGTCCACCTTTTGCTGGTCGACGATGCCATCTGGTATCTCATAGACGAAGCATGCGCCAGGAGTGTGTGAAGGGTCAAGGTAAATTTTTCCTGAGAGCACGTTTGCTATAAGGGTGCATATGTAAAGCCCAAGTCCGAGGCCAGGACTGTAGCAATCCACCTTTTCGAAGTTTTCAAAGATGAGGGCTCTTTTCTCAGGAGGTATGCCCACACCCGTGTCAGTCACGATAAAGCGCATCCGTCCTGTGCTCTTGTTGCGCTCCACACTCAGCTCCACTTCTCCCTTTGTGGTGTTTTTGATGGCATTAGAGAGGAGATTCCCTATGACTTGGCGAAGGCGTTTTGCATCCGTGACGATGGTCATGCCATTTTCTGCAGGGCAATAGTTGAGTTTGACCCCAGGATTGAGCGACTCTTTAGCTGCCTTGATTTGCGCTTTGCATAGCTCGTCAACATCCACAGCCACATATTTAAGGTTGAAGATGCCTGTTTCCATGTTGCTCACATCAATGATTTCATCCAGAGTGGAGAGCAGTTTGTCGTTGCTCTCTTGGATATAGCTGTAATAGAGGTTTTTCTCATCTGAAGGAAGATCGGTCAACAGGAGCTGGGCAAAGCCGATGATGGCGTTGAGCGGTGTGCGTATCTCATGGCGCATGTTTTGCACAAACACCTGTTTTACACGTTCGGCTATTGTGGCCCTTTCGAGAGCTTTCTGCAGACGGTCGGCACGCTTCTTCTGCGCTTTGTTGGTGGTGTATCGCCATCCCATGTAGAAAGCCACGGCAATGGCAAGCGCAAGGATGATGTAGGTGATGATGAGAGAGCGTTGCTTCATGCTGTCCATGCGTCGCTTGTATGCTTCGTTCACCTCATACTTGGTGTTGATGAGCGGAAAATGGTGAGCCACCTCCATCTCCAGCAAACGCGAGGGGAATATGTTGGCATCTTCGAGCATGCACACCAGATACGCATAGGCCCTGTCTATCTCTCCTATGCTATACAGTGCCTGCACCAGTTCTGGCATGCTCTTGTAGTCTGTGCGCGCCTCTACTATGTCTTGTTCTGATGTCTTGGCAAGATAATATATCCATTTGTCCACATTGCCGCTCTGCATCTCGGCCTGCGCCATGGCATAGCCGATGCGCAGCTTAATCAATCCTGTCGACTTGCCCAAGCTTGGTGTCATGATTGCTATTGCCTTGTCGGGCTCTCCTTGCAGCAAGGCTTTTTCTCCTTTGTATGCGGCTTTGCTCACAGGGTCTGTCTGATAGGCTATGAGGCTGTCGAGTAGGGCGAGCCTGACAGAGTCGGTTCCATCGTCTGCACGAGATAGAATGTTCGATTCGTATGTGGCGAGGCGCACATGGTTGTTGTATATCGTGTGGTAATAAATTTGCTTGTTAGTGTCGGATATGTCTTTTTCTTCTATGTTGCGCAGCATCCTGATAACCACGCCATACAGTCCCATGACGCTGTAAACGCTTGCCATGTGCAGCTGCGCTCCCACACGCAGGTCTGTATCTTGTTTGGCCTCGGGCGTGTTCAATATGTTCTGCAGGGCATTGAGGCTTGCACGGCCACTGTAGTGGAAGGACAGATTGAACAGTTGTTTGCAATTGTCAACATATTCATCTTTGCGGCACTTGTCTAAGACATTCTTGATGCTGTCGATGCGTTCGCTAAGTCTCTCCTGGTATTCCTTTTTGTTTTCAATGGCCACGTCAAGGTCATGCAACGCTTTCTCCGTTTCAGGCGACATACTGAAGCTCTGTGCAAATGCGCAAAATGGCATAGCAGACAGAAGAACACAAAACAAATAATTCATTAAACGCATAATCAAAGATTATATATAGTAATATTCATACCAAAACATTAAATCACATTCATGGTCCAATGTCCCGATGACTCAAAGATGCATGAGCCATGTGCATTTGTGGCCATTATATTATATATGCGGACAAATATACGAAATAGAATTGACAAAAGTGTGCATTTGCAATCATTTTTAGCGAAAACATGACAATATAGCGTAACATCTTCTTGAATAACCTTATTTTGTAGTAACTTTGCACAAAAATGTAATGTATGGAAAGCATATCACGCATAAATCTGCCAACAGTTGACTCCACAAACCTGTTTGTCCGTGAGATGCTGTCAGATGAATCATCTGGTGGCGTGACGTCTGCAGGTTCCTCTTTGCCTGGCTTTACTTTGGTCGTGGCCGATGACCAGACTAAGGGCAGAGGGCAGAAAGGCAATTCATGGGAGACGGAAGCAGGGAAGAACATCATATTCTCTTTGCTCTGCCATCCCGCATTCATCCATCCTGCCCATCAGTTCTTGCTCTCGCAGAGCATGGCTGTGGCTGTGCAGCAGACTCTCTCCGAATATGTGAACGGGGTCGAGGTGAAATGGCCCAACGACATATATGTGGGCGACAAGAAAATCAGCGGCACGCTCATCGAGTGCGATTTGCAGGGCAAGCACATATCCAACTGCATCATAGGCGTGGGCATCAACATCAACCAGGCCACATTCAGAAGCGATGCGCCCAATCCCACCTCTCTCCGCTTGCTCACTGGCAAGGAACACGACAGGGAACAGATTCTATCAGGCATCATCGGCCGTTTCCAGCAGATGTACGATATGCTGCGCCAAGGTGACGAAGCCACCATACGCACAAGCTACATGAATAACCTCTACAGGCGTGAGGGCATGCACTGCTATGCAGATGCAAGAGGAGAATTCATGGCTGAGGTTGCTGGCATTGAGCCAACTGGACACCTGCTTCTGCGTTTTGACAATGGCAACGTGGTGAGGTATGAGTTCAAGGACGTGAAGTTCATATTGCCATAAAAACAAACAAGGCGCATGAGAGCCAATAACATGTGCATGGCATGGCAGGCCGTTGCGAGTGCGCTTTATGCACTATGCACCATCTTATTATTCATCTACACAAAACAACGAATATGTCAAATCCACAAAACATACATATAGCCGACTACGACTACAACTTGCCTGATGAGCGCATCGCAAAGTTTCCGCTGCCAGAGCGCGACTCAAGCAAGCTGCTTATATATAATCATGGCGAGGTGTCAGACGATGTGTTCACTTCCTTGCCCAATTATCTTCCATCGGGAGCCTTGATGGTGTTCAACAACACCAAAGTGATTCAGGCCCGCCTCCACTTCCGCAAAGCTCCATCGTCAGATGCTCATGATGGCATGCAGCAAGGAGCTCTCATTGAGGTATTCTGCCTTGAGCCTTGCTTGCCCAACGACTATCAGCTCAACTTTTCCCAAAAGGGCATGGTGCAATGGTATTGCTTGGTGGGCAATCTGAAGAAATGGAAATCAGGAAAGCTCTTCCGCGACATCACCACAACAGATGGAGAGCACATCACGCTGGCATGTGAGCGCAAGGGGCAGCATGGCACATCGCACATCATAGAGTTTACATGGGACGGCAACTACACATGGGCTGAGGTGCTCGATGCAATCGGTGAATTGCCGATACCTCCTTACCTCAATCGCGAGACTCAGGAGAGCGACAAACGCACATACCAGACCGTTTATTCAAAGATAAAAGGTTCTGTGGCTGCTCCCACGGCAGGACTGCATTTCACTCCACGTGTGCTTGAGGCCATAGATGCTGCAGGCATAGACCGTGAGGAACTGACCCTGCATGTTGGGGCTGGCACATTTAAACCTGTGAAGAGCGAAAACATAGGCGGCCACGACATGCACACTGAGCATATAGCCGTTAGACGCCAGACCATAGAGAAGATACTTGCTCACGGATGCGAGGCCATAGCTGTGGGCACCACCAGTGTGCGCACGCTTGAGAGCCTTTACTATATGGGCATACTGGCATATCAAGGCAATGAAGACCTGCACGTGCCGCAATGGATGCCATACGAATATGGAAATGACGAAGAAAAACTCTCCGTGGCAGAATCTATGCGGGCCCTGCTCGATTATATGGACAAGCATCAGATAGATGTGCTTCATTCTTCGACACAGATAATCATTGCTCCAGGATACGAATACCACATCGTCAAGCGCATGGTCACAAACTTCCACCAGCCAAAGTCGACTCTGCTGCTGCTTGTTTCGGCTTTCCTTAAGGGTGATTGGCACAAGGTGTACGACTACGCTCTCGCTCATGGATTCCGTTTCCTTAGTTATGGAGATTCGTCGCTCCTTATACCATAAGCGATAAATAGACAACCAAACAGCGCATTATCATGAAAGACAATAACGAAGAGATGTTTCCAATCGTAGATGAGGAAGGCAACATAACAGGCGCAGCCACACGAGGCGAATGCCATGGCGGAACCAAACTGCTGCATCCTGTAGTGCATCTGCACGTGTTCAACAGCAAGGGCGAGCTATATCTGCAACGCCGCCCCATGTGGAAAGATATCCAACCTGGCAAATGGGACACGGCTGTGGGCGGACATGTGGATTTGGGTGAATGTGTGGAAGATGCTCTGCGCAGAGAGGTGCGTGAAGAGCTGGGCATAGAAGATTTTGCATCAGAGCGCATCACACATTATGTGTTTGAGAGCGACCGTGAGCGTGAACTTGTGTTTGTGCACAAGACAGTATACGATGGTCTCATATGTCCATCAGACGAGCTTGACGGTGGCCGCTTCTGGACTGTCAACGAGATCAAGGAGAATATCGGGAAGGGAATCTTCACTCCAAACTTTGAGAAAGAGCTTGAGAGAGTGAACCTGATAAACAATATCAAAGGAATGATAAACTAACAACCACAACTAATGAAACGACTACTAACTACTATTCTGACAGCTGCAGCATGCCTTACAGCCTGTGTGCAGACAGCCACCGCCCAAAACGACATATGGGTTGATATAAACGGTGTGCGTGACCTAACTGCCGACTCAATCAGCATACTCAAGCAGGTGCGTCCTGTGCCTGGCAGCAGCCGCGTAGGCAACAATCCTGTGCTCTTCCTCATCGGCAACAGCACCATGCGCACAGGCACGCTCGGCAATGGCAACAACGGACAATGGGGCTGGGGATACTATGCCAACGAATTTTTCGATGAGAAGAAAATCACAGTAGAGAATCATGCCTTGGGAGGCACGTCGCCACGCACGTTTTACACTGGTTTCTGGGCTCCTGTAATAGAAGAGGTGAGAAAGGGCGACTATGTGTTTCTTGAATTGGGACATAACGACAATGGCCCAATCGACTCCATACGGGCACGCTCCAGCTATCGTCCCGATGGGCATTTGGAAGTGAAAGATGATTCGATAAAAATATATAATAAGGTAACAAATAAGCGAGAAACGGTATATACTTTTGGTGGATATATGCGGCGCTTCATCAATGATGTGCGCGCCAAAGGGGCTACGCCAGTCCTCTTCACTCTTACTCCTCGCAATGCTTATGAAGACAACAATCCAAAGCGCATACAGCGCAAGTTGACCGACTTCACTCCTGCCATTCTTGCCATAGCAAAGGAGACAGGCACTCCTGTGATAGACTTGAACGACATCTCTGCTGCCAAACTTGAGAAATACGGTCCATGGAAGACCGACTACTATTTCTATCTTGACAAGATACACTCATCAGCATATGGAGCCATGATGAATGCCCGAAGCGCTGCCGAAGGACTGCTGGATAGTAAAGACCCTCAGTTGGCACAACTGAAAACATTCCTGAATAGCAAAGTGTACCCTGTGCGATGTGACCAGAAACGCAAGGAGGGTAAGCCGGTCGTATTCCTCTGCGGCGACTCCACAGGAAAAAACGAAGACAAGAAGCCTGATGGCATGTGGGGATGGGGCAGCCAAGGATACACCGTGTTCGATTCCACTAAGTGTGTGTTCCTGAATCAGGCAAAGGCTGGACGCAGCACACGCACTTATATTGATGAAGGCCGCTGGGAGGAAGTGTACAACTCTCTTGAGCCTGGTGACGTTGTCCTCATACAGTTTGGACATAACGACATCGGAGGCATCAAAGACGGGAAAGAACGAGGCGTCATAGCCACAGCCAAAGACTCGAGCAAGGTCTACAGGATGGAGAGCAGCGGAGTATACAAGGTGATATATTCCTATGGGTGGTATCTTAAGAAGATGATACGCGATGCACAGGAGAAAGGTGCCACGCCAATTCTGCTCACGCTCACGCCGCGCAATGAATGGCACGAAGGCAATGGACAGTCGCGCGGATTCGTCTATCCAGTGAAGGAGAAGAGAGGTAAGAAATACATAGAGCGTCGCAACGAGACCTACGGTGCATGGTGTCGCAAGGTGGCAGAAGAGACTGGGGCGGAATTGGTGGATGTGCACAACATCACAGCCAATGCGCTCGACAAGATGGGGCAGAAGAAAGCCGCAGCCTACTTTAATCATGACCATACCCATACGTCGCTCAAGGGAGCACGCCTTAACGCTAAGAGTGTTGCTGCAGGGCTGCGGGCCAATGGCAGCAAGGCAGCGCAGTTGCTGAAGAAGAAATGAAGATGTTCATGGATATAGCGCCTAATATAGTGCTCTCTGAGGAATATCTTTCGGCTGATGCCCTATCACAAGCATCGCCTACCGATGATGTTGTGAGCGACTTCCGTGACGCTATCCGTCCTAAGCGTCCGTTAGAAGATGTAGAGTTCTCTCCAAAGCCTTATTATCAGGTGTTTAGTCAGAAGCACGGCTTCTTGCCAAACCTTTCTATCCTCGACCTTCTTTTTAACGAAGGAAACGAATCTGTGCTGTTCTTATAGCTGAAAGATAGGATAAATACCTTAATTTTATACATTTTGATAATTTTTTAGCAGAAACTTGCTTTTATTAAAATAAATTATATACCTTTACAACCGGTATGTATTAACTAAAAACTATATCGGTATGAAAATTAGACATTTTTCAGTAGCAGCGTTGATTCTTGCTACATCTATCTTTGCAAGTTCTTGCGTTGGTTCTTTCGGACTTTTCAACAAACTAGCTCAGTGGAATAAGTCAGCTACAAGCTCTAAATTCCTCAACGAAATCATCTTCATCATCATATCTCCAGCTTATGCTGTTTGCTCACTTGCTGATGTTGTTGTTTTCAACAGTATCGAGTTCTGGACTGGTAGCAATCCTATGGCACATAATGTAGGCAAGACAATCGACGTAATGGGTCAGGACGGCAAGTATTATGCTGTGACATATCTTAAGAACGGTTATGAAGTAAAAGCTCCTACAGGCGAAATAACAAAATTCCTTTACGACAAGAATACTGATTCTTGGTCACAGGTTGTTGATGGCAAGACAGTAGAGATGTTCCGTTTCAACCATGATGGTACTATCAAGGTTAATGTAAACGGCAAGTCTATGGATGTCGCTCTCGACGAATCAGGCGTTTACGAGGTAGCTTCTGCTGCAGGCAAGAGCATGCTTTGGGCAAGTAGATAATAATAGCCTTTATAATAATAAACTAAGGATACTTTATAAAGTATCACGTGATACTTTTTTATGGGTGTTACATGCTTGAAAAACTAAATAAAGGATTCTGACTGATGTGCTTTGACTTTAACTGTATTATTTTGCTACGCTATGCCGAAAGCCACAGTCTTTGACCTAATCATTTTTCTGTCCAATGACCGATTTGGATTTAATGCATGCCAATATATGAAATATAGAGGCTGCATTTTCTATTTCATGCCTTCGCCTTTGACGAAGAAAGCCTTGGCTGTGCCAAACTTCAGGTTGAAGTCTATGCGTACAGGCAGATGGCGCATGTCGTCCGTAACATAAAAACGGAGCAACTCCTTTTTCTTGTCCTCATCATCGAGCAGAGAAAACACGAGGCAATGGTATGTCTTTTTATCGTTAGCTTTCCATTTTTGTTTGCCCTTGTACACAAGCGTTTGTTCTTTCATGTTGTATCCTGTGGCCATGGGGTAGTGGATGCGGTCGCCCACCTTCAAGGTGCGTGTGTTGTAGGAGCGTGCCCTGGAAAGGATGGAAAGCATGTCGTAGATGCAGCCTTCAGAAGTGGTCTGCCTGTCAGACCATTCGCCGTGGCGATTGAGCCGTCGCTGCTTCACGCATGTTTTGCCGTTTGGATAAGAATACCAGAGCTCATCGACTGTGTAGTTGCTTCCCTCGCTTGCTCCCTTGCGGAAATACAGCGGTACCATATTGGGGGTGATGTAGCTTATGAGTGTGTCGCGCATTACAAAGAACATGTCACACTTCTTGCTTGTGGTGAAAAGCAAGTCGTTGCGCAGCACATCTTGCCCATCATATTTGTCGGCATTGACTGTATAATAGGCTGAACCGCATTTCACCCAAATGAAGTTCCAATTGAAATACAAGTCGTACGACAGTTTTTCACCAGCTTTGAAAGCTGTGTTGTCCATCGGACATTGGGCCTTTGAACTGTCAGGCAGAACAAGCATAGCCAACAGGAACGAGGCTATGCGCACTAAATGTTTCATCATCAGATAAATGTTTTAAACAGCTGTTGCAAACGTGTTTTTCTGCTATTGCCAATGTTGCTTGGCCTGTCCTTGTCGGATGGTCATTCGGCATTCTGCATGAGCATGGAATCATCGCCATATATGAGGGTCGAGTCATCTACCATGAACAAGAGGCTGTCGGTATCGGCACTTTGTCCGGCAGAAGGATTGTCTGGCTTGTTATATGCCATGTAAAGGAACGCAAAAGCGCATCCTATCACAAGTATGCCAAGAAATAGTGTGCCATACATCATGAATCTGTTGAGACGCACGGCCTTGTTGTTGCGTAGTGCCATGATAAAAAAGTGTATTTTTCAAGTGTGAATGTTCGGTTTTCTGTTAAACGAGACTATTATTTTTTGCCTAAAGCCTTGGCATAGGCTTCTGCGTTGTTGAGCACCTTTACAGCTTCTTCAAAGTCGACATCATCCTTAAGCGACTCTTCGATTGTGCCAGCCTGATAATACACGCGTCGGATTATCTCCATGGCGAGTAGCTTCTTTATGTCGTTCTTCTTGTAGTCCATGTCTTTGTCCACGTTGTGCTCAAGCTTCTTTTCCAGGCTGTCGAATATGTCCTTGGCATCATCGTAGTAGCCCTCAAACTTGGCCGCTTTCTTTAGTTCTTCAAGTCTCTTACCGCTGATTTTGTCATACTTGAAGAACTAAAGAAGATCGGAAGAGCGTCGTGTAGGGAAAGAGTGTAGATCTCGGTG
>OQWI01001431.1_pt1 | contig 10334 bp, 9 predicted proteins | sample 1691551 | NCBI WGS metagenome assembly OQWI01 (sample SAMN03418259, study PRJEB22391) | human gut metagenome | biome: human-gut; feature: organic feature; material: feces | host: Homo sapiens | place: Tanzania | collected 2013-01
GAAATTGCAATACTGTTTGAGCGCTAAGCTGACTTGTGTAGAAAAATGCTACGCATAGCGCGAGTTTATTGCAATTTCGTTTTTGTTCCGCACGAAATTGCCGTTAAGAAATTTTTCGCTGTAACGCGATAGATAATTGCTGCGTCTACCATCATCACATCAAAAGAACAGGAGTCTTAAATGGCTATTGCATATGTTGCCTTGGGCAGTAACCTGGGCGATAAGAAAAAGAATTTACAGCGCGCGCTGATGCTGCTGATGCAGCAGGGCGTGGAGGTACTGCAGGTTTCTGGCTATTTTGCTACGGAGCCTTATGGTGTGACGGACCAGCCGCAGTTTTTGAATGCTGTGTGCAAGGTGCGCACAAATCTGGAGCCTGTGGCGCTTTTGCGTACGCTTTTGGCAACGGAGCTGGCGATGGGGCGTGTGCGCCTGCGTCATTGGGGCGAGCGCAATATTGATCTGGATTTGCTGCTTTACGAAAATGTCGTGATGAAGACGCCGGAGCTTACGCTGCCGCATCCCGATATGCAGAACAGGGATTTTGTGCTGCTGCCGTTGCTGGATATTGCGCCGGAGCTGGTGCATCCGCTGCTGCATAAGACTGTACGGGAAATGGCGGCGGAACTGAATAAATAATGCTATGGCACGAGCGATTTGTTTTACAGCAAATATGTGCTTGTGCTATAATTAAGAAAAAACATCTGGCAGGAGGTAGCTATGAGAATAGATGGTGCCGGCGGTTGCTTTGATAACCGTCTTTATGAAGTTGATATTGACGTAGCCTGGAATATTGCCTTGCTGTGCGTCAATGAGATGGGTGTAACTATTGATGAACAGGATGATGCTGCACATCAGCTGCACTTCCATAACAAGAAAAAAATTATGCAGCTGGCTATGCAGTCTTTGGATGAAGAAACCGTACAGGTTATCATGGACTCCACCAAGGAGCGTCTGCAGATTTATAACTGGAAGCGCGAGGACAAAGAGGTTAACCAGTTCTATGAGCTGTTCGAAAAGAAGCTCACGGAATACCGTGCCTTTATTTTGTGCCCGAACTGCTCCGCAAAAATCAGCTCTTTGGTTAAGTTCTGCCCCGAGTGCGGCTGCAAAGTAAAATAAGCGCAAAAAAAGAAACCAAATACCGATTGGTATTTGGCTTCTTTTTAAATCCGAACGGATTAGATTGCGCGGTTAACTTTACCGGAACGCAGGCAACGGGTGCAAACGTTCAAGCGTTTAACAGAACCTTCAACAACTGCTCTTACTTGTTGAATATTCGGGTTCCAAGCACGTTTGGTGTGTCTATTGGAGTGGCTGACGTTGTTGCCAGCGAGTTTTCCTTTACCGCAGATTTCGCAGATAGATGCCATTGTTTCCCACCTCCTTAAACGTGATAAGACATAAGGCACATTCAAATTTAACATGAGTATCATACCATAAAGAGCGCAGAAAAGCAAGGGAATTTTAAGATAAAGAGGGTATTTTTATAAATGTGGTGGAAAGAACCTGTAACAACACTAAAAGGTGTAGGTGTAAAAAAGGCAGCTGAGCTGGCTGTTCTTAATATTTTCAGCGTGGGTGATTTGCTGGAATTTTACCCGCGTCAGGGTGCTTACCTTGATTATGCCAAGCTCAAAACGATTAAAGAGCTTGAGGTTGACAACAGCAAGCAGATTTTCAAAGCGACGGTTTATCAGGTGAAAAACGGCTACGGTGCCAGCCGTCGCAGCTATACGTCCGTTACGGTGCGCGACGAAACAGGTTATGCTACGCTGTACTTCTTCGGCGGGCAGCGCTACAAGGCGCAGAAGCTGAAGCCGGATACCGTGCTGCAGATTACAGGCCGCGTAAGGCAGGGGCGCACTACAAAGTCCGTCAGCGAGGTTGACGTGCAGCCTTTGGAGCAGGATGAGGGCAAAACGCCGGGTATTGTACCGGTGTATGCTTTGAGCGGTAACCTGACGCAGAAGAATCTGCGTACCTGGGTGAGTGAGGCCTTGCGACTGGCAGCAAAGGATTTGCCGGAAAGCTTGCCGGCAAAGGTTGTGAGCCAATGCAATTTGCCCGACCGCTATACGGCGCTGAAAAATATTCACTTTCCGGAAAGCTGGGAAGCGTTGCGGCGCGCCAAGCAGCGTTTTGTTTTTGAGGAGCTGTTTTTGCTGCAGTGCGGTCTGCTGTATTATCGCCAACAGAGCCATGATAACAGAGAGGGCATTAAGCATGCTGTCGACGGTGCGCTTGTTAAAGACGTAATGCAGGGACTGCCCTTTGAGCTGACGGCGGCGCAGCAGCAGGCGTGGCGTGAGATTTCGATGGATATGCAGGATAAGAAGCCTATGCACCGCATTCTGCAAGGCGATGTAGGCAGCGGCAAGACGGTTATCAGTGCGTTGGCGTTGGCTAAGGCGGTGGAAAACGGTTATCAGGGCTGCATTATGGTGCCGACGGAAATTTTGGCAGCGCAGCATGTTGAAACGCTGGAGCAGTATCTGCAGCCTTACGGTGTGCGTATTGCTTTGCTGACTGGCGGTATGCGTGCTAAGGCAAGGCGTGAGCTGCTGCTGAATCTGGAGCTGGGCCTTGTTGACGTGGTTGTGGGTACGCACGCGCTTCTGGAGGAGGACGTGCGCTTTGCCAACCTGTCACTGACGGTGACGGACGAACAGCACCGCTTCGGCGTAGAGCAGCGTGCACGCCTGTCCAATAAATCGGAGAATGCTCCCGATGTACTGGTAATGACGGCAACGCCGATTCCGCGTACTCTTGCGCTCACTGTTTACGGCGATTTGGATATTTCCGTAATGAAGGGACGTCCGCCGCAGCGCAAGCCGGTGCGGACGCTGTGCTATACGGATGAGCGCCGCCGTGAGGTTTACGCAGGCCTGGTGCGTCAGGTGCAGGCAGGAAGGCAGGCTTATGTTGTCTGCCCGCTGATTGAAGAATCCGATGTACTTGACGTGCATAGCGCCGAAAGAGTATATGAGGAACTGAAGCGCGATTTTCTGCAGGATATTCCCTGTGCTCTGCTGCATGGCAGGCTGAAGGGTGCGGAGAAGGATGCGATTATGAGCAGCTTTGCGCCAGGCGAGCTGAAGGTGCTGGTGAGCACTACGGTTATCGAGGTTGGCGTGAATGTGCCCAATGCTACGCTGATGGTGATTGAAAATGCGGAGCGCTTCGGCTTGGCACAGCTGCATCAGCTGCGCGGACGTGTAGGACGCGGCAGCGAGCAGTCCTACTGCGTGCTGCTGACTGCTGCCGATTCACCGGAGGCACTGGCGCGTCTGAACGTGCTGCATGAGAGCGAGGACGGCTTCTATCTTGCGGAAAAGGATATGGAGCAGCGAGGTGCCGGTCAGCTTTTCGGCCTGAAGCAGCATGGCTTGCCAGATTTGCGAATTGCTGATATAATGCGAGATGTTGACGTAATTGCGCAGGTTCGCCAACTGGCGCAGGCACAGCTGCGTACGCCGGAGGACTGGGCGGAAATCCGCCGTCTGGTGGAAATGCAGTTTGGCGAACGCTTTAATATGATTTTCAATACTTAAAGAGGGTATAAATACATGAAAAAAGACTGGTTAAAAAATCCTGATGTTTGTGCTAAGGTGACGGCGGCAGTTTTGCTGGTGGCCTTGTTTTTGGGTATTCACTTTTTTGCCGATGATTTCTTTAATAAAACATTTACGTTGGCAATCAGCGGCAATGTCAACGGTCTGGTGGAATATCTGCGCTCCTTTGGCCCGTGGGCGATTTTAATCAGTTTTGTGCTGGACGTGCTGATTAATGCCGGCAGCGTTTTCCCGTCGATTTTTCTTTCAACAGCGAACGGTCTTATTTTCGGTCTGCCGTTGGGTATTACTATTTCCTGGCTGGCGGAAACAACAGGTGTTGTTATCAGCTTTTATCTGATGCGCTTCTTCTTCCGTGATACGGCGCAGAAGCTGATTGAAAAAAGCAATTCGCTGAAATCCATTGATGAAGCGAGCAGCAAGCACGGTTTGGAGTGGATGGCCTTCGCCAGGGCGCTGCCGTATTTTCCGTCAGGCATTTTGACGGCGGTGGGTGCTGTGAGCAGCATGAGTGCGCGTGATTACATTATTGCCAACCTTATCGGCAAATTTCCTTCCACGGCGTTGGAGGTTGTCATCGGCCATGATGTAGTTAATTTTCAGGAGCACAGCCAAAGATTAACGGTTTTGATTTTGGTTGTGGGCGCTGTCTTTTTTGCGTATAAAAAATGGTTCTATAAAAAGGGAAAATAAATTTGCTTAGGCGTCGCTGCAGTAATTTCTGTGGCGGCGTTTTTTACAGATAGAGATACAGATAGTGAAAGGAAATAACACTTATGGAAAATAAACAAGTGCAGCCATGGCAGCAATATCAGGCACTTTATCTGCATATACCGTTTTGCGTACAGAAATGCCTGTACTGTGATTTTGCTTCTTATGCCGGCTTTGGCGAACAGGCAAAGAGTGAATATACCGATGCTGTGTGCAAAGAAATTGCCCTGCGTGCGGATGAGACGGCAAATATGGCGGCGAACGCCAGCATTTATTTTGGCGGCGGTACGCCGAGTGTGCTGCCGACGGAATGTATCGCTAAGCTGGTGAATGCCTTGAAGCAGTACGGCTTTTGGCAGCAGCCCTGCGAGGCAACGATTGAGGTGAACCCCGGCACGGCGGATTTGGCTAAGCTGCAGACATTGCGCAGCCTTGGCTTTGACCGCATTAGCTTCGGCGTACAGTCGCTGCAGGATGACGAGCTGCGGGCAATAGGACGTATTCACAACGCGCAGCAGGCACTGGAGGCACTGACGCTGGCACGCAAAGCAGGCTTCGCACGCATCAGCGCGGATTTGATTTACGGCCTGCCGTTGCAGACGCTTACCAGCCTGCAGGATACGCTGGAGCGTCTAACCGATACGGGCATAGAGCATATTTCTGTTTATGGCCTGATAGTGGAGGAGGGCACGCCGTTGGCAAGCCTAGTGGACAAGGGCAGAATAACTTTGCCTGACGAGGATACTGCGGCGGATATGTATGAGCTGGTGCAGAGCTTTTTGCGTGAGCGTGGCTTTGAACGCTACGAAATTTCCAACTATGCCAAAAACGGACAGTATTCACGGCACAATACGGTTTACTGGCAGTATCATCCCTACATGGCCTTCGGCGCTGCCGCCTGCGGCTTTGATGGGCAAAGACGACGTACCGGGCTGAGTACGGTCAAGGAATATATCGGGCAGCTGCAAAGCTTCGGCGGTGAAGATTTACGCGACAGTGCATTATATAATGTAGAAGAATTATCTTGCGCAGAGCTTTTGGAGGAATTCATGTTCATGGGACTGCGCCGCAGCGAAGGTGCGAGCCTGGCGGAGGCACGCGAGCGCTTCGGGGTAGATGTGCTGCAGCGCTTTGACTCAGAGCTGGCGCCGCTGTTTGAACAAAAGCTTATTGCGTATGATGCAAGCACGCAAAGACTGCGCCTGACAGAGCGTGGTATGGAGGTCGGCAATCAAATATTTGAAGTTTTTGTGATAAGTTAAAAATAAATAAAAAAGGTGTTGACAATAAAGTAGGCTAGTGCTATCCTAGTATCAAGATGTTAGCACTCCTAATGATAGAGTGCTAACAATCAAAATGAGGTGGGAATATGTTAAACGAAAGAAAGAAAAAAATTCTCCAGCTCATAATTGAGGATTATATTTCAACCGCTGAGCCTGTAGGTTCAAGGACGATTGCCCGCAAATATGATTTGGGCCTCAGTCCTGCGACCATCCGTAACGAGATGAGTGACCTGGAGCTCCTGGGTTATCTGGAGCAACCGCACACCTCGGCCGGACGTGTACCGTCGGCTCAGGCTTATCGCCTTTACGTTGATTCGCTTGTTGAGCCGGGAACTCTGACAGATAATGACAGAGCACTGATCAACGGCTGGTTCAGCGAAAGACGCAGAAGCATTGATGAAATCTTCCAGTCAACGGCTAAGATTCTTTCCCGTATGACAAAGAATGTTTCGATGGTGCTGGCTAACCGTGATGCCGGTGCGTGCTTCCGTTACATGAAGTTTTTACCTCTGGATGAGCACCATGCCATCCTGTGCATAGTGACAGATGACGGCAATGTGGCCAATTGCGTGGTAGAAATTCCTTTGGGAATGCGGCCGGAGGAGCTGGACTACATGGCAGGACGCGTCAGCAGACTGCTGGAGGGCAGAGAGCTGGCGAACATTACCGAGGACCTGTTGCAGGCGGTGCATAGCAATATAGCAGATGATAAGCTGCTGTTCACATCGCTGGTACAGTCCATCCGCAAAATGCGTCAAAAATACCAGCAGCAAAAGGTTTTCCTGGGTGGCACCAAGCAGCTGCTTAACCAACCGGAATTCCGCGACGTGGAACGTGTGAAGAATCTTCTGGGTATCCTGGAGGAGGAGCGCGTGGTACGCGATTTGCTGAAGGCAGGCGAGGACAGCGGACTGAAGATCACGATTGGCAGTGAAAACAAATTCACCGGCATTCAGGATTGCAGCATGGTACAGGCAACCTACCGTCTTAACGGTCAGATAGTCGGTACGATGGCAGTTCTTGGCCCGACGCGTATGGAATACGGCAAGGTAATTACCGTTATGGATTATCTGCACAAGTATTTGAAAACGATGTTCGAGCAAAAGCCCGACAAGAAATAAAACTAAGGAGGAAGAGCCTTGCAGGATAATGAAATGAAAGAAAAACAGGCTGAGCAGGAGGCTGCGGAAGCGAAGGCTGCCGAACAGGAAACTGCGGAAGCTGCAGAAGCTGAAGAAGCTGAAGATGTAAAAAATGCGGAGGAAGCCGCTGAGCCTGAGGTTGACCCGAAGGATGCTAAAATCGAAGAGTTGCAAAATCGTTTACTGAGATTGCAGGCTGATTTTGAAAACTTCCGCCGTCGCACCAATATAGAAAAGGAACAGCTTTCTGCCTTTGTAACAGCAAATGTGGTTGGCAAGTTCTTAAAGGTTTTAGATAATTTTGAGCGTGCTGAAGCAAGCGTCGAAAAGGGCGATAATGTGGATGCCGTTGTCGACGGTATGAAAAAAATCCGCCGTCAGTTTGAAGATGCCTTCAAGGATCTGAAGGTAGAAGAAATCGAAGCTCAAAATGCTAAATTTGACCCGAACATCCACGAAGCTGTAATGCGTGGTCATAATCCGGAGCTGGATGATGAAATCGTAGATATGGTTTTCGAAAAAGGCTATAAGCTGGGTGACAAGGTTATTCGTCACAGTAAGGTTAGAGTAAACACCAACGAATAAAGCTGGCGTGCTCTTCATAATATATTTAAAAAATAATATCACATCAATTCGGTAAAAATGTGGCACTTGCCGCATCACCGAAGGATAGTAATCAGGAGGATAAAAATCATGGCTAAAGTAATTGGTATTGACTTAGGTACTACTAATAGTGTTGTTGCAGTTATGGAAGGCGGCGAACCTACCGTCATCACTAACCAAGAGGGCAGCCGCTTAACCCCGTCTGTTGTAGGTTTTGCTAAAAACGGCGAGCGTCTTGTTGGTCAGCTGGCAAAACGTCAGGCTGTTTCCAACCCTGACAGAACCATCAGCTCCATCAAACGTCACATGGGCGAAGGCTCTTACAGAGTAACTATCGACGACAAAAAATATTCCCCGGAAGAAATTTCCGCAATGATTCTGCAAAAACTGAAAGCTGATGCAGAAGCTTATTTGGGCGAAAAGGTATCCCAGGCAGTTATCACTGTTCCGGCATACTTCAACGACAGCCAACGTCAGGCTACTAAAGACGCAGGCAAGATTGCAGGCCTCGATGTTCTGCGTATCGTCAACGAGCCTACCGCCGCTTCTCTGGCATACGGCATTGATAAAACCGACGACCATACCATCATGGTATACGACCTCGGCGGCGGCACCTTCGATGTATCCATTCTGGATGTAGGCGACGGCGTATTCGAAGTAAAAGCAACCAATGGTGATACTCATCTGGGCGGCGATGACTTCGATAAGAAAATCATGGACTGGATGGTTGAAGAATTCAAGAAAGCTGAAGGCATTGACCTTTCTACCGACCGTATGGCTATGCAGCGTCTGCGTGAGGCTGCTGAAAAAGCTAAAATCGAATTGTCCGGTGTTATGAGCACCAACATCAACCTGCCGTTCATCACCGCAGGTGCTGACGGCCCGAAACATCTGGATATGGACCTGACCCGTGCTAAATTCGAAGCAATGACTGCTGATCTGGTTGAACGCACCATGGGTCCTGTTCGTCAGGCTATGAGTGATGCAGGTCTTTCCGCAAGCGATATCAGCAAAGTAATCCTGGTTGGCGGTTCTTCCCGTATCCCGGCTGTACAGGCTGCTATCAAAGCATTCATGGGCAAAGAGCCTTACAAAGGAGTTAACCCGGATGAATGCGTTGCAGTAGGTGCTGCTATTCAGGCCGGCGTTCTCTCCGGTGAAGAAGGTACCGGCAACGTACTGCTGCTGGACGTAACTCCGTTGTCCCTGGGTATTGAAACCCTCGGCGGTGTATTCACCAAGATTATCGACCGTAACACCACCATCCCGACCTCTAAGAAACAGGTATTCTCTACCGCTGCAGATAACCAGCCTTCCGTTGATATCCATGTTCTGCAAGGCGAACGTGAAATGGCTGCAGATAACAAAACTCTGGGCCGCTTCGAACTGTCCGGCATCCCGGCTGCACCGCGTGGAATTCCTAAAATCGAAGTTTCCTTCGACATCGATGCTAACGGTATCGTTAACGTAAGCGCTAAAGACCTTGGCACCGGCAAAGAACAAAAAATCACCATTACCTCCTCCGGCACCCTGGATAAGGATGAAGTAGACAGAATGGTTAAAGAAGCAGAAGCTAATGCTGAAGCTGATAAGAAACGTAAGGAAGGCGTAGAAGTTCGTAACCAGGCCGACAACATGTGCTATCAGGCTGAAAAGACCATGAAAGACATGGAAGGCAAAGGCAAGGACGAATTGATCGCTAAGGTTAAAGCTGCTGTTGACACCCTGAAAGAAACCATGAAGGGCGACGACCTCGACAAGATTAAAGCTGATACCGAAGCTCTGACCAAACCGCTGTACGAGCTGAGCGCTGAGCTTTACAAAGAAACTCAGGCACAAGAGGGTGCTGCAGGCGCACAAGGCGCAGCAGGTGCTCAGGGTGCTAAAAAAGCTGACGACGACGTTGTAGATGCGGAAGTTGTTGACGACGATAAGAAATAAGGCTGTCGATAAAGCACCGTCTGCGTCGTTGAAACGCTTAGACGTACTAAAAGTACGCCGTCGCCGTTTCGCCTAGCATCCGGCACTTTCTAGCCAGTCTTTTATGAAAGAGGATGGCACCATCTGTGTCGTTGAAACGTCTAGACGTATTTATTGATACAGACGTAAAAAAGTAATATAATATTAGTGCCCAGCTGCTGTGGCAACCGCCATCATGCATCTGGGCATTATATGCTTAAATAATATTCGTTAGAAAAGTTTTAGGAGGCGCCTGTTTTGGCTAAGAGAGATTATTATGAGGTACTGGGAGTAAGCAAAACTGCTTCCCAGGACGAAATAAAAAAAGCATTCCGTAAACTGGCCCTGAAATATCATCCTGACCGCAATAAGGGCAACGAAGAAGCCATGAACAAATTCAAGGAAGCCAATGAGGCTTACAGCGTCCTTTCCGATGAGCAGAAGCGCCAGCAGTATGACCAGCTTGGCCCTGATGCCTTCGAACAGGCGCAGACAGCCGGCGGTGCCGGCGGCAATCCGTTCGGCGGCGGCTTCGGTGGCTTCGGCGGCGGAGGCATGGATGATATTTTCGACATGTTCTTCGGCGGCCAGGGACGCGGTCGCAGCGGCCGTGAAGCGGGCCCGCAGCGCGGTGCGGATTTGCGCTTTGATATGGAAATTACCTTTGAAGAAGCAGCTTTCGGCGTAGAGAAGGAAATCAATCTGTATCGCGACGAAACCTGCGACCATTGCCACGGTGATGGTGCAGAACCCGGCTCCAAGGTTGAAACCTGTCCTGAATGTCACGGTTCCGGCTATGTACGCTTCACCCAGAACACTATGTTCGGTCAGATGGTAAATGAGCGTCCGTGCTCCAAGTGCCACGGCGAGGGCAAGATTATTTCCAACCCCTGCAAGGAATGCCGCGGCAAGGGTACTGTGAAGAAGAATAAACGCCTGAAGGTAAAAATTCCTGCAGGTGTAGATAACGGCTCCCGTCTGCGCGTAAGCGGCGAGGGCGAGGCCGGTGCTAAGGGCGGTCAGAGCGGTGATCTTTACGTATATCTGTACGTGAAGCCACA
>OQWI01001432.1_pt1 | contig 10332 bp, 5 predicted proteins | sample 1691551 | NCBI WGS metagenome assembly OQWI01 (sample SAMN03418259, study PRJEB22391) | human gut metagenome | biome: human-gut; feature: organic feature; material: feces | host: Homo sapiens | place: Tanzania | collected 2013-01
CGGACATCCCGCAGAAATTTCTGAACGCAGGGTGCGATGTTTATATGGTGATGCAGCTGCGGCATGACGAAAAAATTCTCGATGAAAGATTTGCTTCTATGCGGGAGCTGAATCGTCGAGGCAAAATGCCCGACCCGGAGCATTACGAAGTCACTTACTATGCCGATCTACCCGCTATGTGGCAGGATGTGCCGGACAACGAGGTGCTGGAAGAACTGTTTCAGATGTTCAACCTCTCCCGTCCACAGGATTTTGAGGGGCACAGCCTGTCGGTCAGCGATGTGATTGCACTCAAACGTAATGGCGAAGTATCTGTGCATTATGTGGACAGCATCGGCTTCAAGGAATTGCCGGGGTTTCTGGATAAAAAGCAAGAACGTACCTCGGTTTTGCAAACGCTCAAAGAGAAGTGCGATGCCCCGGAGTGCAATCCCACCGTCTGCCGGAAAGCGAGGGATGGACATGAACTTTAACCACGAGGAACTCATGCTGATGATGCTCTACAACTCCGGCACCCGGCTAGGGCTTATCCACGAACTGCGGCTCATGCAGTGCTACCTGATGCCGGATGAAACCGCCCTGCGAGAACTGTCGGAGGGCGTTATCGAAAAGCTGAAACTGGTGACCGATGCAGAGTTTGCCGAGTTGGAATTTCCGCTCGACTGACTTTTGCCGCCTGCGGGCGGCATACATATTCTCTTTTACAATGCCATTTGGTGTGGTATACTGAACTCGACAACTCGGAATTTTCTCAGGAGGCTATAAAAATATGATTGGAAGAATTTATCATGTTGGATTGACCGTTTCTGACTTGGATCGCTCGGTTGCTTTCTACAGAGACATCCTTGGACTTGCGTTTCAAGGAGAGATTTTTATGGAAGGCAAAGAAACCGATAAAATGTTTCGCAAGTCGAATTGCAAAGCAAGGGTCGCTTATTTGAACGGTTCTAAGGCTATTGAAACGCCACCGGTCGAGCTGATTCAGTTCGTAGATAGCGAGATCCATAAAGAACAATCAGATTTGTTTACGACATCCATCTCGGAAGTATGTTTCTATACGGATGACATTGATTCTGTCTATAAAACCCTTATCGAAAACCATGTTGAGTGCTTATCTGAACCGCAGTATTTCGACTTTAGAGCAAATGGATTTGGGGAGAGCCGAGCTTTTTATTTCAGAGACCCGGATGGCATTATCCTTGAAATGATGCAAACTCTTTGATAAGAAATCATAGGTATAGGAAATTGCCAACTTCCTGTTTAAGAGGATCAGCCGATGGACAAAACATTTCAGAAATTATTACAGACTGACATTGATCTTTCATCCTTAGGCGTAGAACGCCGTACAGATAACGAACCGTATTTTTGCACACCAAAGGGTGCGTCTGTATTTGGTTGGACCGGTGTGGATGGAATCCACTTCTGTTTTGTTCGTGGCTTTGGCGGTATGGTTTTTGCTGTCAGCCCGGCGAACACATTTCCAAACTATGTTCATCCGTTGGCAAAAAATTTCGCTGATTTTCTGCGGCTACTGCTTGCCTGCGGCGATGTGGCAGCATTGGAGCAGGCATGGATGTGGGATAAGGCACAATTTGAAACCTTCTTACAGGACAACCCTCCCACGCAGGAGCAGCAGGAAACCCTTGCGCTTGTCGCTACGAAATTAAAGCTGATGCCAATGGAGCGGCCATGGGCATATATCAAAGAGCTTCAGGCATCTTTTGATTACAGCAAAATCAAGTACACCAAAGAATATTACGATGTTGTGGACCAGAACGCAAAACCAGCTATCCCGGAGTGGAAAGTCTACTTTGAGGGAAACTTCTGGGGACATTCGGGAAAAGAACGTGCCGGAACAGAAGTCCCCTTGAATCAGCAATTTGAATGGGCCGGGCATCATTGGATTATTCCTGCGGCGTATTCGTGCAGCAAGGGGTTCGTTGTGGACTTTTGTATGCGTACCCCGGAGGAAGACATTCGCAAGTTCATGACTAAATGGGATTTACACCCCGAAAACGACTCTTGTGAATACTTCACGCAGGAGCAGCAACTGCAAATAGATTTAGAAAATCCACTTTGTCTTGACTTTATTCCTCGTTTGGAATTGAACGGGAAAACAATGCTGACCTCCCACGGTTGCTCGGTGGTCTTTAATCCATGTTTGCCAGACGGGATGATCAATGAAGCGGAAGCAAAGTGGGCATTGGAACACTATGATTTGGATACATCCTATGGGTGGATGATTTTTCGGGCGGCATTTCCGTGGACAAGCCAACGCCGTCCCGAAATAAAATCCCTCTCCCTTACGATGGAGCAACGGCCATGCCGTGTGCCGGGACCACATTTCCAGACACACGCTCCCGGTGATTCGTTTTCTTTCCTCCATCCGGTCAGCGGAACAAACTATACATTGACCGTGCAGGAAATAGAGCAACAAACAATTCCTCAAAAGTGTTTCGGTTCTGACCGCTGGGTTTATCCGACACATTTTACCGTCATGCGTTATACGCTTTTCCCTGAATCGGAGGAAGATATCTCGATTTGTGATTGCTGCGATGGAGATAAGCCTATGGAAATTGCTGTGGAGGGAGACTCCTTCACGCCGGAAACCCAAAATAATGCTTGCGTAGGCATTATCGGTGGAGCTGACGGACCAACAGTGATTATGACTGGAGAAAAATCACAAGGCAGGCTTTATGCTGCTTGCTCAGCACTGCACTTTGAGCCGGTTCGGGATGATGTAGAGTGGTGCACAATGTTCAGTATTAAGAATTTTGATGAAACGACGATCAACCTTATATAACAGGAATACGATGACGACTTTCAGTTTGTCGATGGTTGTCAACTGGGATAATGTCATAGGGCATTGTTCCGAAATTTTTTCATAACCCGCAAAAAGTGGGCTTGATAGAATGCTTCCATTCATGCTATAAACTACCATAGATTCCATAAGCGAGTGACCTGAAAAGGCCGCTCGCTTTTTTGTTTACCATGAACTTGAAGGGAGGAACGCTATGCCAAGCAAAACCGAAGAATATCTCGCCCTTGCCCAGCGCACGGCGAACGGCTTGACCCGGTACTGGGAAAGCTGGACAGCATACCTGACCACCGCATCCCGGCTGTACAAGTACCCTTTTGCAGACCAGCTGATGATCTACGCCCAGCGCCCGGATGCCACCGCCTGCGCCGACTTTGACATCTGGAACAACCGGATGAACCGCTATGTGCGCAGGGGCTCCAAAGGCATCGCTCTGCTGGATGAATCCAGCGGATACCCGCGTCTGCACTACGTTTTTGATGTGTCGGACACCGGTGTGCGCCGCAATTCTCGTGACCCCGACCTGTGGCAGTATAACGATGATCTGAAACAGCCTGTTTCCGATGCGCTGACTGCCGCATACGGCATCAGCCATGAACGGGTCAGTCAGCAGCTTGCCGATATTGCCGGAAAGCTGGTCGCAGATTATTGGGACAACAACAGTGAAGATATCCGCGCCATCGTTGACGGTTCGTTCCTGATGGACTATGATAGTGCCGGGTTGGAAATGCAGTTCAAGTCTGCCGCCGCAATCAGCATCACTTACACGCTGCTGGAACGGTGCGGATTTGAACCGGATGGCTATTTTGACAAAGACAGTTTTCAGGCTATCTACAATTTTTCCACCCCGGACACTGTCTACACACTCGGTGCCGCAGTCAGCGACATCAGCCGCGAAGTCCTGCGCACCGTAGAGCGGGCAGTCAAAACGACCATCCGCCGCCGAAACAATGAAAGGAGCCAGCATGAATATGAGCAGCAATCTGAGTTACACGCAGACCGGGGATTATCTTCTCCCGAACCTGACCCTGAACCAGCCCCGGAAGCCGCTGGGCAAGTACGGCAGGCTGCGCCGGACGTACCTGAAAGACCATCGCCCGGTGCTGTACAACACGATGCTCCTGAACGGGAGCCTGTACCCGCACCTGATGGAGGTGGAGCAGACGGCAGAGAGCCAGATGCAGCAGACCATGGAGCAGCTTCTGAAACAGAACCCGGCCCCGGACAAGGAGAACCGGCAGATGGCGTGGGTGCAGCACATGAACAGCCTGAAAGCGCAGGCAGAGGAACTGGTGCTGACGGAACTGATTTACAGCTGAGTTTCTTCGATGCCCACATCCCTACCGAAGCCCAGCAAATTGAAACCATCGACCAAGCGGAGAGCGAAAAAACGCCCTCCGCTTTTTCGTTATCTCAAGCGGAAATTGAGAACGAACTGCGCAAGCACGGTTCAGGATTTATGGGCGGCAAGCAGCGCATTATGGCACTGTACCAGACCCAGACAGACCGCAGCCTTCGTGCCAAGGCACTGGCAAAGGAGTACGGCATCGGTGGGCACTCCCACGATTTTTTGGACGGCAGTCGAGGCTTCGTCAACCACGACGGGAGAGGACTGGAATTTGACCATTACCCGGATCATCAAAAGGTTACGTTAAGCTGGGCGCAGGTCGAAAAATATATTGACCTGATGATTCAGTCTGACCGCTATCTGACCGATAAGGAAAAAGAGCATCGTGCCGCTGTGCAGGAAGCGGAACGTCAGCTCCCAATGCTGGATGGTGATGCCGCTGCTGAATACAACGCTCTGAAAGCGCAGTACCCCAACACCCTGATCGGCTTTGAACTTGGTGGATATTTTCTGTTCTATGACAAGGATGCGTTTGCTATCAAAGAAGTTCTGCGCTCTAATTTGTTGTCACAGGAAAATGCGCTGGGAAGAGTCAAAGTAACCGGCTTTTTGCGTGGAGAGTGGGTAGCAAAATCACAGAAACTGTGGGCCGAGGGCAACAGCATCTATCTGGCCGGGCAGAACGAAGATGGCACCCATCATCAGACAAAATATCTGCGAGAGGAAGATTATCTGCCGATTGGCAGCACCATTAAGCTGGATGGCCGGGATTTCCGTGTGGATCACGTCAACTTCATGTTCAAATCTGTCAGCTTGCAGGATGTGGACTTGACCAACAGCGAACAGCCCATTTTCCGAGTTGAGCAGTTGCCCTATATCCGGGAACTGTATGAACAGCAGCAGGATGAAATTGTTGACGTTTCTCCTGAAAAGACGGTCGATTACAAAGTCGGTGACGAAGTTGTTGTTGACCTGCCCACACGAACCATCGAGGGCAAGATCGGCTATGTTGGTGAAACCGATGTGCGCATCGACACCAGCGCACATGGGCAGTCGTGGGATAACGAGGTACTCAACAAGCAGCAATTCGAGGACGGTCTGCGGCGGGATGAACCCACACCGGATGAAGAACTGGACAAACTGCCGATTTCCACAGAAGTCAATGGTGAGTGGCAGACCTTTCCGAACGCTGCCGCCGCAGACAAAGCCCTGAACGCTGAACCGGTGCCGGAAGCTGCCGGGAATTTCCACATCACGGATGATAATTTGGGTGTCGGTGGTCCCAAGCAGAAATTTGCCCGCAATATTGAAGCCATCCAGACCTTGCGAACTTTGGAGCAGGAGCATCGCGGTGCCACCACCGAGGAGCAGCAGGTGCTTTCGCAGTATGTTGGCTGGGGTGGTCTGGCAGACGTTTTTGACCCGAACAAGGAAAATTGGTCTGCCGAGTATACCCAGTTGAAAGGACTGCTCACCGAAGAAGAATATGCCGCCGCCCGCGCTTCCACGCTGAATGCCCACTATACCAGCCCTACCGTGATTCGCGCCATCTATGATGCCGTGGAAAAGATGGGCTTTCAGTCGGGAAATATCTTGGAGCCATCCATGGGTGTAGGCAATTTCTTTGGAATGCTGCCGGACACCATGCAGGACAGCCGCTTGTACGGTGTGGAACTGGACAGCATCACTGGGCGCATTGCGAAAAAACTGTACCCGCAGGCTGACATTACCGTAGCTGGCTTTGAGACCACCGACAGGCGTGATTTCTACGATTTGGCGGTGGGCAATGTTCCCTTCGGCAACTACAAGGTCAACGACAAGGCGTACAACAAGCTGGGATTTAGCATCCACAATTATTTCTTTGCGAAAGCCATCGACCAAGTGCGTCCGGGCGGCATCGTGGCGTTCGTCACCAGCCGCTACACCATGGACAGCAAGGACAGTACCGCCCGCAAGCACATGGCGGAGCGTGCTGATTTGTTGGGTGCAATCCGTCTACCGAATAATGCGTTTAAGGCTAATGCAGGCACCGAGGTCGTTTCGGACATCATCTTCCTGCAAAAGCGTGACCGCCCTGCGGACATTGAGCCTGCATGGGTTCAGCTTGGCAAAACCGAGGATGGCTTTGCCATCAACCAGTATTTTGTAGACCACCCGGAAATGGTGCTGGGAAATTTGGAACTGGAAAGCACCCAATACGGTCACGACCTGACCGTTGCGCCCCTTGAGGGCACCAACCTTGCAGACCAGCTTGCCGAGGCGGTACAGCACATCGAGGGCAATTACACTGCGGTGGAGATTACTGCCCCGGACGTCGCAGATGCGGAAGCGCAGCGTAAAACGTTGCCCGCAGACCCCGCCGTGAAGAATTTCAGCTACACCGTGGTAGACGGTGACATTTACTACCGCGAAAACTCCATCATGACGCAGATCGAACTGTCCGATAATGCCAAAGGCCGTGTGGCTGGCATGGTGGAACTGCGGCAAATCGTCAGTGAACTAATCGACCAGCAGTTGAACGACCTCCCGGATGAGGATATCAAGGCATCGCAGGCAAAGCTGAACGCCGCCTATGATGCCTTTACCGCAAAATACGGTCTGATCAATGATAAGAAAAATGCCCGCCTGTTCGATGATGACAGCTCCTACTATCTGCTCTGTTCATTGGAAAATCTGGATGAGAATAAAAATCTCAAATCTAAAGCGGATATGTTCACCAAGCGGACGATTCGCCCGGAACGTGTTGTCACCAGTGTGGATACCCCCAGCGAAGCACTGGCGATATCCATCGGGGAACACGGCAAGGTCGATTTGCCTTATATGGCTGACCTGTTGGGTACACCCGGTGATTATGGGCGTATCACCACCGAGCTGTCTGGTGTGATCTTCAAAGATCCCGCCGCCGATGCAGACGACCCGGAAGCCGGCTGGCAGACGGCGGACGAATATCTTTCCGGTAATGTGCGCGATAAACTGCGCATGGCACAACTTGCTGCAGAAAGCCGCCCGGAGTTCAGGGTCAATGTGGATGCGCTGACCAAGGCGCAGCCCAAAGATCTGGAGGCATCTGAAATTGACGTGCGGCTGGGTGCCACATGGCTTGATCCCTCTATCGTGCAGCAGTTCATGATGGAAACTTTTCAGCCGCCCTATCGTATCCGCTACAACAATGCCATCACCGTTCGCTACTCCCCTTACACTTCCGAATGGCGGATCAGCAATAAATCTGCTACTGGCTTTGGTGACATTATGGCTACTGAAACCTACGGTACCCGCCGAGCCAACGCTTATAAGATTTTGGAGGATACCCTGAACTTGCGTGACAGTCGCGTTTATGATACCATCGTGGAGGATGGCAAGGAAAAGCGCGTGCTGAATCAAAACGAAACCACCCTCGCCCAGCAGAAACAGCAGGCTATCAAGGACGCTTTTGCTGGCTGGGTCTGGAAAGACCCGCAGCGGCGCGCCTTACTGGTAAAGAAGTACAACGAGCTTTTTAACAGCACCCGGCCCCGTGAGTATGATGGTTCCCACATTCATTTTGTGGGCATGAACCCAGAGATCAATTTGCGAGAGCATCAGCGCAATGCGGTTGCCCATGTGCTGTATGGGTACAACACCCTTTTGGCGCACGAAGTCGGTGCCGGCAAGAGTTTTGAGATGGCGGCTTCCGCTATGGAACTGAAACGTCTGGGCTTGTGCCAGAAAAGCCTTTTTGTCGTGCCAAACCATTTGACGGAACAATGGGCCAGCGAGTTTTTACGCCTGTACCCCAATGCAAAGCTGCTGGTTACCAGCAAAAAAGATTTTGAACCCGCTAATCGCAAAAAATTCTGTGCGAGAATTGCGACCGGCGACTACGACGCAGTTATCATCGGACACAGCCAGTTTGAAAAGATACCCTTGTCCGCAGAACGACAGGAGCGTCTGATTCAGGAACAGATGGATGAAATCGAGGAGGCCATCGAAGAAGCGAAAGCACAGGTTGGTGAGCATTTCACGGTAAAGCAGCTGGAAAAGCTGCGCAAGTCTCTGAAACAGAAACTGGAAAAGCTGCAAGGCACAGACCGTAAAGATGATGTGGTCACCTTTGAGCAATTGGGCGTAGACAGGTTGTTTGTGGATGAGAGCCAAGCGTTCAAAAACCTCTACTTGTACACGAAAATGCGTAATGTCGCAGGTTTGAGTACGAGCGAGGCGCAAAAATCCAGCGATATGTTCGGCAAGTGCCGCTATCTGGATGAAATCACCGGAGGCCGTGGCGTGATTTTTGCAACGGGTACACCCCTGAGCAACAGCATGACCGAGATGTACACCCTCATGCGCTATCTCCAGTACAACACCTTGCAGCAGAAAGGGCTGACCCATTTTGATGCGTGGGCTTCTACTTTTGGTGAAACTACTACTGCCATCGAACTTGCGCCCGAAGGCACCGGATACCGTGCACGCACTCGTTTTGCGAAGTTTTTCAACTTGCCTGAACTGATGGCGATGTTCAAAGAAGCGGCGGATATCAAGACCAGCGACCAGCTTCATCTCCCGGTGCCTGATGCAAAATTTGAGACGGTAGTGGTCAAGCCTTCGGAAATCCAACAGGATATGGTGCAGGCGTTGAGCGAACGTGCAGCCGTAGTCCACAGCGGTTCTGTTGACCCTTCTGTGGATAATATGTTGAAAATTACGTCGGATGGCCGCAAGATTGGTCTTGACCAGCGGTTGATGAACTCGGCTCTGCCTGATGACCCCAGCAGCAAGTTGAACGCCTGCGTCAACAACGTCCTGCGCATCTGGAACGACACCAAGGAGCAGAAGCTGACCCAGTTGATTTTCTGCGATATGTCTACTCCCAAGGGGGACGGTTCGTTCAATGTCTATGATGATATCCGCTCCAAGCTGCTCAATGCTGGTGTGCCCGAACAGGAGATCGAGTTCATCCACAACGCAGATACGGAGAGCAAGAAAGCCGAACTTTTCTCCAAGGTACGCAGCGGACAGGTGCGTGTGCTGCTGGGAAGCACGGCCAAAATGGGAGCCGGTACAAATGTCCAGACGCTTCTTGTGGCAGTGCATCATCTGGATGTAGGCTGGCGTCCTTCCGATATGACCCAGCGCAATGGCAGAATCATCCGTCAAGGCAATCAAAACAAACAAGTGTACGTCTATAATTACGTCACGGAATCGACATTTGACGCCTACCTCTACGTGCGACACGAAGTCGCTTAATTCAACTGTCTGGCAATGACCAGACCTGTTATTCCATTAGCAGTAGTCTACTGTCAACAAAGCGGCTGGTAACGGCTGTGAGGAAGCGTGACAGGACAAGGGTAGCCCCACCCGAAAGGGTTCAAGCTGAAACTGCGAGGTGAAAGCGATAAGCTGCAAGCAACAATGCGGTTGGGGAGCCTGACTTGTATGGTATGGTTAATGTAATGTGAATCACTGATAAACGTCGTTAAGGCTGAACAGGCTAAAGTTGCTGACAAGCCTGAACCAAAATGGTAATGCAGCTGGTTATTCCCCTGTATAGTGGGAATACATGGACACAAAGCTGCCGGCGGAGAAGTGAGACCTAACCCATACTGTTGAATAAGCGGAACGTGGTAAGCCCGTATTTCTCCGAGCAATCGGACGGAAACCGTAAGGAGACTTTATGAAATGCGGGTAGAAGAACGATGGAAAAAGCGAATGCCGACCCTGTAATGGGGATGGATAGAGGTTGTAACATCACCTCATGCGAAAGCAGGCAGACTTCCATCTATGGTCTTTCTTTACGAGAGAATTTACAGAACTTTTCAAAAAGGAGGAATTGCAAATGAACGAGAAATCGTGTGCACCGACTTGCAAAGCGGAAGATTGGGCCAGCATCGACTGGAACAAGGCTCGCGCTTATGTTAAAAAGCTGCAAATGCGTATCGTAAAGGCTCAACAAGAGGGTCATTACAGCAAAGTGAAAACGCTGCAATGGCTGTTAACTCACTCGTTTTACGCCAAAGCCTTAGCCGTGAAGCGAGTAACAAGCAATCGTGGTAAAAATACGGCTGGGGTTGACCATGAACTGTGGCTGACCCCAGAGGCAAAATTCAAGGCAATCAATAAACTGAAACGGCGAGGATACCGTCCTCAGCCTCTGAAACGTGTTTATATTCCGAAGAAAAACGGCAAACTG